>Ga0078972_1012717_pt1 | contig 14296 bp, 15 predicted proteins | sample YelNatPaOPGAMG01_FD_67568 | JGI IMG/M metagenome (GOLD analysis project Ga0078972, IMG submission 67568) | Hot spring thermophilic microbial communities from Obsidian Pool, Yellowstone National Park, USA - OP-RAMG-01 (SPADES assembly) (version 2) | ecosystem: Environmental > Aquatic > Thermal... | reverse complement strand
TTGCTAAAAGCGAATTTGGCATAAAGGATATCACAAAGCTTGAAGCTCAACACATCAATGCATTCCTTGAAAGCAAGATTGAATCAAATGTTAAATACAGCACATTCCAAAAGTATGCAGCAGCTTGCGAAAAATTGGAGGTTGCGCTTAATAGGTTTACAGGTAAAGAGTATAATTTTGATCTAACAGAAGTTAGAGAGCTAGCACAACAAATCTTACAAAAAACAGATGCGCACAGAGCCTATGAGAACCCGCAAAAAGTAATAAATGCAGTATCTAATCAAACATTCAAGGTTATCGCACAAGCACAGCTAGAGAGCGGCGCTAGAGTAAGCGAACTAAATCATCTAAAGCTATCGCAGTTTAAAGAAAACGGCAGCATAACAGTGCAAGGCAAAGGCGGTAAAATCAGAGAACTTGAACTAAGCAAACAAATCTATAATGAACTAAAATCGCTTGTTTTAAGCAGCGAAAACAACAAACTAGTATTCAGCACAGATGCTTATCGTAATGAACTCAAAGCCGCTTGCGAAAAGGTAAATGAGGCATATCAAGGAACGCACGGCTTGCGGTGGAATTATGCACAATCAATGTTTGCACAATTGCAGCAGCAAGGCAAAACTTACGAAGAAAGCCTATCGATTGTATCCGAACGTTTAGGCCACGAGCGAAGCGATATAACGGAGCACTATCTACGATGAAAAAAATAAGTTATTGGTATGTGTTTTACAAGATGAGCACAGATGCAAAAATCTTCACACTTGCACAAGCTTTAGATATTCCGCAGCAGCAGGCACAAGAAATGCTTAACAAGATACAAAATGAGATAAAACGGCAAGAAACGTTATTGGCACTTATTCATCAAAAAGCAAACATAAGCGATAAACAGATAGAAGAAATAGAACAGTTAAAGAAACTAAGAATCAGCAAAAAAACGGCAGCAAAAAAACAAATAGAAGGCAAACAAGAGCGGTTAATAAGGCTAAGGTATTATCACGAAATTGAAAAATTACGAAGCGAAGGCTTCGGTTGGCGCGCAATCAGTGATTATATCAAGCAAAATCATCACAAGAGCATTAGCTTCACAACATTGAAACGTGCTTTTGAGAAAATCACAAAACAAATCAACAATCAATAACACTCCAACCTGCAGTTTTTGCATTAGTTGAGAATAAAAAATTGGAGGTGCAAAATGTGGCTTGACTTTGGCGGCAGTTTTGAAATCGAAAAAGATAATAAAAACAAAATCGTAAGTATCAAAATTCTAAATGCGAAAGGCACAAGAGAAGAAGAGTTTGTAACTTTTGCAGCGCTTTTGCGGTATTTTTTAAACAAGAACAATTTTGATAGCATTTTGATTGAACTAACAGGCTTTACAAATGAATTAAAAGAAATGAATCTAATTGAAAAAAATTCTAATTTTGAAGCATTATTCACAGAAACATACGATTTAAGTTTAAAATCAGTAATACACGATCACAAGCGATATTTAGAAATTGAAACACAGAAATGGTATTGGTATGCGGATAGCAACGTAAATAAAGCAGAAATAAAGAGCAGTATAAATGAATTAAAAATAAAAGACTATTACAATGAAAATTTTAAAGATTTTTACGATAAAAAAATAAAATTAAAGTTTGAACCGCAAAAAAAGCAAATACCAGAGCATCGCGCACAGATATGGTTTGAGGCTTTAAACAAATATCACGTGTAGTTTGTATAGGCAAACATTATGGAAACAGCTTTATTAATATCAATCATGATAAATGTTTTGCTTGCAATGATTTTATACTACTATGCTGACAGCATAAAGAATGTAAAAATCGATAAAGAAGAAAAAATCATTGAAATACAACGCAAAGCACAGCAAGATATAGAAAAAACACAGCAAGAAGCAAAAAAAGAAATCAGCGAAATTGCAAAAGAAAACAGCAAATTAGATAGAGCAAGATTGCTAGCAGAAGAAGCAGAAATTAGAGCAAAACAAGATGTGATTGAAGCACAAAGAAAAATGCAAATAGTGCTAGCAAAACTACTTGAAAAACACAAAGCTTGCATTGAAAGTAACTACAAAACGATACAAGCACTACAAAGCAAATATACGAAAGCAGTTGATTTGCAAATTGCAAGAAAAACACTAAGCGAAAAGAATAGAAACAAGCTAATGCACCGCTTTGAGAAGCTAAAAAAAGAGATATTGAACGAACTACAAGCAAGCGAAATAACACAAGAAGCAATTGAGAAAGCATTTGAAAAAATCAAGCAGCAAAAATAGAGGCAGGCATAGTATAATTACACCTTGAGAAACAAATTGAATGATTTTGAGGCTTTTTTGATGAACAGGGTTCGGAAAATTTTCCTAACCCCGTTGTTTTTTTAACTTTTTTACTTTTGGTTAACTTATTAACTTTTGACAAGGGTTGTCCAAATTTGGACAAAACGACGTGAAGCCACTAAGTGGCTTCACGTGATTATTGATATGTTGGTGCAATTATTGCACCAACGTTTGTTTAGTTTGTTTTTTGATTATTCGTATTACTCCTAAGTAAAGATATAGATATAAAGATTTTTTGAGTAATTTTTGAACGATTAGAAGCGGTTTTTTGTTAAAAATGCAAAGGCAATTTTTCGCTTTTTGTATATTTTACGTAATAACATGATATAATTTTAATCAAATATTTTTAAAATAGTTTTTAAAATAGTTTAATTATGAATTGGGCGATAAGTGTGAACAATGAACCAAAGATAGCACTAATAATAGCAATTATTATTGAATCTTTATTTCTTTTAAAAAAGTTTGGTTTTTCTTTCTTATACACAAATTCGATAATTGAGAATTTTCTTCTCTCGATATAGTTTCCTACAGGTAACTCAATAAAAGCTAAAAACACTATTGCTATCGCTAACCATGCAAAAGTAGCATATTTTTTGTTTTTATGAACCAATAGATCAAAACCTATTACAGTAGAAATGGATAATAAGCCAACTACAAAAGGAACTAATTCCAACCACCAATATAATAATTTTCTTTCCCTTTTTGAAATAATCTCTACTATCTTATTAAATAATCCAAACGTTTTTGCATCATCGTAATAAGTAGCACTAATATCGGCACAACATTGATTAAAATAAACATTTAAATCAGAGTCATTCCTAACACTAATATAAAAATTTCTGGTCATACTTAGATTTTTTGGAATTTCTGACAAGTTCTCAAATTCTAATTCTTCTGTTTCCAACTTATATTTGCTTTGTGGGAATTCTTTTTTAATAGTGTTTTCTATCGTCTCTAAATCATCAAGAAACAAATGTGGCATTTTAAACTTATGTTCTATACGTTTAGCTTTTTCTTTCATAATTTTTAGTAAAAAACTTTTTGTTTAAATAATACATAAATTTATTCGCTATGTTTTTTTAAAAAAATAATACTTTCTTTAAGCATTGTATTTGATATTTCACCTTTTTTATTAGAAGGAGAATTTTTTATTGGCATTCTTTTATTTATTATATTTCTATGCAATATTTTTTCTGTTTTAAATCCAACCGTGCTTGATATTTCACTTATAATTAAGTCTGTTCTCAAAAAAATATTTTTTACTGTTCGGTTACCTGTAACAAGCACAAAAAACTTGTCTTTTTTTAAATATTCATATGCGCATTTTATTGATTGATAGAGATCTGTATAGAAAGAAATTACCTCTTCTGCTCTTTTAATATCTTTGGTTTTTATTTCATTGTACTGTAAATTTAAAGTTTTAGAATAAGCTAATATTTCTTTATCTTGTTTACCAATAGTTCCGCCAAGCAATTTTTGATCTATTTTGTTAATATCTAAATCATTATTATTAATCCACTGCCATGAAAGTCTAGAAAATTGACCATATGCTACAGTAGTTTTTGAATCACCATAAGGAGGCGAAGTTAAAATGAAATCTACACTATTTTTTTCGATATCTTGAATATGTCTTGAGTCTCCTTGAATAATTTTTATTTCCGTTTTTGAATTTCTTGTTTTATTGTAAAATTCTTTCATTAGAAATAAATTTCTATTTACAAAATAGCTAAAATGCCATAAAATATCTGGATTAAAGTTTTCTGTTAGTTTACTTCTATCTCTATGTAGCTTAAAACCATTATGTTTTGTTAAAGAAACTCTTCTTACAACCTCACTCATACAAAGTAAAAAAAAGTTTTTTGCATTTTCATCATCAATATCCATGATAATATCTCTTAATTTAGATAAGTCTTGAATTTGTTTTTCTTTAAACCAGAATTCTATATTATGAAAACTGTATATACTATAATTTTTTAGAAATGAAAAGTCTTTCTTGATTTTATCGTAAAACAAATTCAATTTTTGATAATTTATTGGAGTTGTTTTTACTTTTGCCATAAAACAAGCGAAGGGATTTAATTCTATACCTATAGCTACTTTCCTATTCAATAGCATGCTTTCAACTAAAGTAGTTCCAGAACCCGAAAAATTATCAAGCACAACACTTTCTTGATCTGTAAATATTCTTAACAGTTTTCTTGCAAGTTGCGGTATAAATTTTGCTGGATATTGGTGAAAACCATGAGAAAAAATATTCGGATTATATTTTTTAAAATCCCACTCATAATACCAATCCATTATGTCTATTGGTTTATAATAAAATTCATCTTCATTGTTATATACATCAATTTTAGACTCAATTAAGTCAAATAAATCTGAAAATTTATAATTTGAACTTGTTGGTTGCATAACTACATCATTAATAAGCATAATATTCACCCTAATTTTTCATTAATAAAGTCAATTAAACTTGAAAGCTGCGAAATAAAATTAGCATTAATTTCTTTAGCAATAAAAGCTTTGTCAAAGAATTTAAACATTCCCCTATGTTGTGGATTATTTATTTCATTATAAAAATTGACAGTGGCAAAACATACCACTGGCATCTCTGAAACATCATAAAAAATATCATATTTATCTTTTATTGAATTATCCGTAGTTGCAATTTCCATCAATAATTTCCATTTATATGTTTGACCAGCTCTTTCTCTTAGTGATGTTTTTAATGAAAGAATGATACATTTATCTATTGTTTCATCATCTTTTTTTGTGTAGATAATCAAATCAACGTCTGGTTTTTGAGTTTCACCGCCAACTTTTATTGTTGCAATTTTATCAAATTCTTTCACTTTGGATTTTTTGGATGTTATATAAATATTAGGGCTTATATTTCCTTCCATTTTGTTTTTTAAAAATAAATAAACTATACAGTAAGAAAAAGCGTTACCCGCAATAGACTTCATAGCTTGACTTATATCTTTAATTTCTTTATTTGCTTTTCTCTTAATTAAAATTTCTCTAACTTCTGCCTCTGATTCTACTAATACCTCGTATATTTTGTTAAATGCGGATTTCCAACTGACATTTTTTTCTACAACAAGATTTTTAATTTTTTCTAAAATAGGTTTCATGTAATATGTATTTTCTATTACTTGAAGGTCGTTTTTTTCTTCTTTTGTAAATTTATACATAATCATTTTTAATTATAACCATAAAATAAAAAAATACCATAAAAACAATGATTCTTCTATAAACTTGTAAAAATGTTTATGAGGTATAAACTATTCTTCTCTATTAAGTCGCAAACTTTTAATTTTTATAACCTATTTTACGCAAATTTTTATATATCAGCTCTATAATCCTTTAAATCAATACAACCTTTCGTAAAATGTATATTTTACGAAAGGTTAAAACACAAGCCAAAATACAATTTGAATTTTATAGGCTAGTATAAGAGTAGCAAGAACGTAGAAATGGTAAAATCATTTTTTAAAATTGTATTGTTTTTTTGCAATAAAATCTGTATAAGATTCGCTATGAAACACCTATGAGTTTTTAGAAGGAAGCAGCATAAATGGGAAATAAAAAATTAGAAATTTTTGACTTGAGAAAGGGGTATGGTTTACTAAGATATATTCAAGAACTATTTTGACACAAAAGTTCAAAGACAACTAGGATTTATACTCATGTAAGCAGTAAAGGTTTTATAAGGATACGAAACCCATTTGACCAGATGTTGCAGGAGAAAAAAGGTGGTTAACTTAAAGGTATGGATAGACGACTATGTTATCTATCATTCCAAAACTGGACAAAAGACGACATTGTCGTCTATGAACAAGTTGTCCGAAATTCGGCTACGCGAATTTAAAGAGAGGTGAATATATGGCAACAGAAATAAAAGTATGGCAAATTGTTAATGATAATAATTTGGAACTTATTGAAACAACAATGAGTGAAACGGGACGCAAAGAAACTGAAGATCTTGAAAAATGGATCAGAAGCAATTCCCTAATTCTGGGTCAGGATATATTAATCATAGGAGAACAAGTACCTACAAAATCAGGTCGAATAGATTTTCTTGGAATAGATAAATCAGGGAATCTCATCATAATTGAGCTAAAAAGAGACATGCTTCCGAGGGATGCTTTAGTACAGGCAATAGATTACGCCTCCGATATATCCTCATGGGATGTTGATAAGATTAGTGAGGTTTGCACCAAATACACTAACCAAGGATTAGAAGATTATCTTAATGAAAACCTTGAGGATATGGACTTGGAAGATTTAATGATTAACAAAAGTCAGAGGATTTTGCTTGTAGGTTTTTCAGTCGAAGAATCATTACAGAGGATGATCGAGTGGCTTTCAAATAATTATGATGTCAGTATCAACGCAGTTATTTTGAAGTACATAAAAACAAAAAATGGTGAAGAGCTTATTGCTCGAACGGTAATAATCCCTGAGGAAATAGAAAGGGAGAGAATCAAAAAGCGGCAAATACAGACATCAATGTCTGATGAACCTGGAAATTACAATGACGATAAACTCAGAGAGCTGTTAAAGGCATACCTTTCTGAAAATAGAACCACTCCCTGGCGGATTAAGGAAATACTACTTCCTTTATGTTTGAAACATACTAGTGTAACACGTGAAATGATCAAGAAAGAACTAATCGATAAAAGGGAAGCAGTCGATAATGGCAAAGCCGGAAGAATTTTAACTACAATTTCAAAGGAAATTGGAATTAAAGAAAGAGACTATCTACGTCAAATTATACAATACGATAAATCGGATTCATCGGAAAAAGAAAATTACAAACTATCAGAAAAGTACAAACCATTGGTACAAGACATATTGTCTGAACCTGATAAACAGGAGGAAAAAAGAAAATAATATGCCGCCGAGCCGAACTCTCCGCTCGCTAACGCTCGTTTCGGTGCTAACGCACTCGGACAACAGAGGACATACGGTTCGGGCTTATGCCCTCACCAAAATGCTCGGCTTCGCCTCGCAATTCGCATGTCAACGGACGTTATCTGCTTATTGCGGGCAAAGTATAAAGGATGAAGGATAAAAACATAGCTTTACCATTTATTAGAAAAAAAAATGAAAACGGATATTCACGATTACCCCTCGCGCTTTAAAATTTGTTTTAGTTTACTTTTTAAAGCCCCATATCGCTAATTTAAGGGGATGTGGTGAGCATTTGAGCACCCTATAGTGGTTTTTCATCATTTGAACCAAAAGACACTCGAAATTGGGCCTTTATTTAGATGTTTTATATATCTATACTAAAACTTCAATTTTGATATAAAAATACCTACTAAAACTAGACGAAAAACCTAGAAAAGCTTATTTTCATATCCAATTATCAAGTAATATTTATATCTTTTCTTTTAAAATAAAAGTATAGATATTATTGATTAATGCAAAAATAGCCGTATTCGCTCAATTTTAGGTTAAAAGGTGTAATTATACTATAAGTGCTTGCAAATCATCACCATGTTGAAGCAAATAGCCAATTTTTAATTTAAATGCTCTAGCTCAATTGCCAAAAAACCAAGTGAGTTAGGTTTTTTATAATTTTTTAAAAATCAAAAAAGGTAAAAAAGTTCCCACATATAATAACTTTTCGACAGGCCCACTCCTAGGGAAGGAGTGGGCCTGTCTTCTCCTCCTTTTTTACTGAAACCTTGGCTATTGTGCGGTTGTGTTTTTCGATTAAATCTTTTTATAGTGCTTATCGAAGGATGGCTACTGTTTTTGTTTGAATATTCCGTATACTGCGTGTTTTGCTGCATTGTAGTTATTTCCGCTTTTTAACAATAATGCTTTAAATTCTTGTTGTGTATAAACTGCTTTTATTGTTTCTGCAAAACTTTCTGGGGCTCTATTATCAATTAAAATTGCTTGGTCTTGATTTTGCCATTGCCAATCAATTTGTATGCCTTTGCTGTAATTATCAATTATGTAATTGTTAAATCTTTTTATAATGCCTAATTTTGTTAGTTTGTATAAATATTTTATATAATTTTTCTTGCTCCATTCTCTTAAGTAACTTGAATGTATATTTATAGATTCTCTGTGTCGTCTTGGATAGCAAAATTTAATTAGGTTAAAAGTAAATTTTGCAAATGGTATATTGCCTTTTGTAAGCATAACGATTTTTTCTATATCTGGTTTTGTGATAAAACCTAAATGTGTGAAGCTTGTGCTGTCAGGATATAACTCATAGTTTTTGTATATGTGTATAGCCTGCCTCTCTATCTCTTTTTTTACTACATTTGGATTTATTTTTATGTCTTTGCTTAGGTTATTGTGTTTTTTATTAATCCATTGCCATACGATTGTAATTGCCTCTTCTAGTGGTACATTTTGCCTCCACAAATAGTATAAAACTTTCCACTGGCTATCATGTCTGGTATGTAAACTTAGCAGTCCATTCTCATAGAGATATTTGCCTTCTTGATAAGTTGTTACTGTTTTTTTTGTTTCTATATTTAGGCTTTTATCAAGTAATCTTTTTTCTAATGTTGGTATTGGGTTTAAACTTTTTAAATCATACTCATCAAGCTTATTAAACCACCACAACATTTCCTGCCATGTTTCTAATTGGATATACTCGAAATCTAACGGTTTCTGGTTCAATCCGAATGGTAGGCGGGCTGCTTTTCTGGATCGTGGGTATATTTCTATGCTATACTTTTTTGCTATTGGGTCTAGAATTGTGTGCAATAGTTTAATTGTCAACGGTTTGCCGTTGTAAATTGGTCTAAGTAGGATATGATAGCTATTTTCGCTTTCGCTAGTAAAAAACATACTGTTCGTTTCATCTAAATTTAATTCTTTACGTATTCCATCTACTTTATTTATCGTAGCATCGTCAATGTCTATTATCGTATGTGCTGGATACCATTTCGCAATGCTACCTACATAGTAATCGCCATTCAAATGCTTTATGATTGGTATGTCTGGTAAAGGTTTTTTCTTTGTTTTCCATCGCTGTCCAGGTATTTTTGTTGCATATTTTGGCAATCGCTGTATAAATGTTCTAACATATTCTTTATACTCTGGTTGTATTGTATCTATGATAGTTTTGTTTTTGTAGTTGATTTTTTCAAATGTTGTGCTATATTTATTCATAACCGATTGTTTGCCGCCTGTAAGCCTCAAACTTACAGGCTTTTTTATTTACTGGTTCACTACCATTGCTTGTTTAAGATCCTGTTTAGCCTTTTTTTCTAACCTTTCATGTTTTTTGATGTAATCTCGAGCTAGATTTCTAATTAATTCTGATACCGTCATCGATTCTTTTTCCGCTACAATCCTCATTGCCTCATACAAATCAGGCGTTATTGATATATTTTTTGCCACCATTCTTTTGTTTTTGTAAGTTCTCATCAAACACCTCCTAACAAAGAATAATTATTTATTTACACAAATAATGTGCATCATTTTTTTAAAAAGTCAAGTCAAAATAACATAATTTTTTTTTTATCTTTTTTGATATTTTTTTGCAAAATTTGGTAAAAATTTACAAAAATAATAAAAAAGCATTTTTGTAATAATGCTTTTTAACAAGCCTCAAAACAAGAAATAGCGGCTTATTTGTTATTATTTTTCCAAAACTGCCACCATTTTTTGCTTGATTTTTGTGGCAGGGCTAGTTGTTTAAAAACATTGAGTTCGCCCTGCAACTCACCAACTCTTAACAACAAACTTTTGTTTTCTCTCTCAAGATCTTTATACTTTTCAAGCTCTATTTTTTCTGTTTCGTAGTAGAGATTGTCAATCATTTTTTTCACAAGATCAATATCACTTTTAATGCCGTGTCGTTCTTTCAGCTCATTAAACTTTTTCAGCATGTCGTCGTCAAATCTAAGATTTTTCTGCATAAAAGCTCCTTGCTGCAATTTGCTACTATATTGTAGCACAATGCTTTTTTATTTAAAAGCTTAAAAAAGCAAATTGTAGCAATATGATGCAAATCAGCAGCATAATGCTATAGGTGGGCTTTTTGGTTAGGTGATTTTACAATGCTAGCATCATTTACAGAAAATACGGCTAAATTTTTTATCATAAGCAAAAGGCTTGTTTATTTTAAACTTAAGTGTATTAAACTAAACTTTAAAAAAACCACTTGAACTTGAGTTAATTAGCTACTAACTGATTATGTTTGTATCGGCGGTATGTATAATGGAGCTGTTAGGCAAACTTGCTGTGCCACATTTGAAGCGGCACAGCAAGGCAAACTAACAGCGCTGGTTTTTTTGTTGCAACTGATTCAAGCCGCACCCGTAAGGGCTTGCTCTCTCTTGCTCAAAGCAAGAGAGAGTGCGGCGAGGAGTGTTGCAGGCTCTTTGTTGCATTATTGCCGTGTTGCACCAACTCCACACACAACATAAAACATCAACCGCAAGCCGATTTTTTAGCGCTTTATGTGGCCACATAAAGCGCGGAGGAGGCAAAAAAAATTCTTGACATTTGATAAAAAAAGAGTATATTATAATTACAAACCTTTATGTTTTTTTTGTTACGTTTTTTTCGGATTATGCGAATAAGCGCATAATTCAACTCTCAGTTTTCTTGCTTTTGCAAGAGTATAAAGTGCTAAAAGCAGGTTTGTCAGTTAGCGCGCACTGTAAGCAGCGCAAGGTTCTATTCAGCTTAGCACAGCTGTGATGTGCAGGTTCGGTAATAAGCATGTATGCTTGAGCTAATTACGTTAGCTTAAAGCTAAGTGCGGCATGGTTTTTGTGGTTGTAAACGGCACAATAAAAAAACAGCAGGTTTTTTGCAACGGTTCGGCAGCAATCGCACTAGATTTACTCTCTTAAACAGCAACAAGTGCGGTAAAGGTAAAGCAGCAGTATTAAGCAACAGTAAGTGTTGTTCTGTAAGCAACACAGCCAAAAAAACAAGTTACAGGCTTATCTGCAAAAGCTAGTTTGCAGAATACAGCAGTTGCAAGCTGTATTAAAACAAAAATGCAAGCTGCAAAGCTAAGCAGCTAAAAACAATTGCTTGGTATTAAAGAAAACATACATAAAACAGAGAGGCAATTTTGAGAGGCAATATATCGTATCAGGTGCACGAAGTTTTTAAAAGCATTATAGCTTTTGGCTCAAGCAAACACGAAGCAAAAATTGAGGCTAGAGAGGCAGGCGCGCGCACGTGGCGCCGAATTGGTAAAAACTTATTGGTGTATTCATACAACACAGCCGATAGCTACCGTGATATTGCTAAAGAAACTTTTAGTTTTGCTAAAAGCGAATTTGGCATAAAGGATATCACAAAGCTTGAAGCTCAACACATCAATGCATTCCTTGAAAGCAAGATTGAATCAAATGTTAAATACAGCACATTCCAAAAGTATGCAGCCGCTTGCGAAAAGCTTGAGGTGGCGCTTACTAAGTATACAGGTAAAGAGTATAATTTTGATTTGAGCGAAACAAGAGAGTTAGCACAGCAAATTTTGCAAAAAACAGAACAGCATAGAGCTTATGAGAATCCACAAAAAGTGATAAATGCCATTAAAGATAGCACCTACCGCACTATCGCAGCTGCACAGCTAGAATCAGGCGCAAGAGTAAGCGAACTCAATCATCTTAAGCTATCGCAATTTAAAGAAAATCAGGCAATAGAGGTGCAAGGTAAAGGCGGCAAAATTCGTGATTTGGAGTTATCAAAAGAAACATACGATTCTTTAAAATCGCTTGTTGAGAATTCTCAAGATAAAAAGCTAGTATTCAACACGGACAGCTATAGAAACGAACTTAAAGCCGCTTGTGAACGAACAGGCGCGCAGTATCAAGGCACACACGGCTTGCGGTGGAGTTATTCGCAAAATCTATTCAAACAATTGCAACAGCAAGGCAAAACTTATGAAGAAAGCCTATCAATCGTTAGCCAAAAATTAGGCCACGAAAGGCCAGATATTACGGAGCATTACCTCAAATGAAAAAAGTTAGTTATTGGTATGTATTCTACAAGATGAGCTCAGATGCAAAAATCTTCACACTTGCACAAGCTTTAGACATACCGCAAGCACAAGCACAAGAAATACTTGATAAAATCACAAATGAGATTAAGAGGCAAGAAACATTGCTTGCACTAGCGCACCAAAAGGCAAATATAAGCGATAAACAAGCGCAAGAAATAGAACAGCTAAAAAAATTGCGAATAAGCAAAAAAACAAGCAAGAAGAAACCGATAGAAGGCAAACAAGAGCGGTTGATTCGCTTAAGATACTACCACGAAATCCAAAAGCTAAGGCAAGAAGGCTTTGGTTGGCGCTCAATCAGCGATTATATCAAACAAAATCATCATAAAACAATCAGCTTCACAACGTTGAAACGTGCTTTTGAGAAAATCTCAAAGCAGATAAACAATCAATAACACTCCAACCTGCACTTTTTGCATTAGTTATAAACTACTTTTTTTTGGAGGTGTATATGGCATCGGCATGGCTTGATTTTAGCGGTTTTAAAATTTATAGAGAACAAAACAAAATAACAGAAATTAAAGTGCTAAATACAGAAAGCGACAAAGAAGAAGATTTTATTACATTTTCAGCACTACTACGATATTTTTTGAATAAAAACAACTTCGATACAATTTATATTGAACTTACTAAACTTATAAACGAAAACGATGAAAAAATAATAACAAGCGATAATGATGAATTGCATTTAGTATTAGAACACACAAAAACGTATTATATAAGTTTAAAATCAGTAATACACGATCACAAGCGATATTTAGAAATCGAAACACACAAATGCTTTTTTTATGCAGATTACGACACAAATAAGGAAAAATACTTCGATGTTGTAAAATACGAAAATTATTTGAATGAAAGGATTGAATTAAAACTTGAACAGCGAAAAATACAAATCCCCGAATACCGCGCACAGATATGGCTTGAGGCTTTAAATAAATACCATATTTGAGGTAAACAATGCAGGAAAAAATTTTGATAATCTCAATCATAATAAACATTGCGCTTGGAATAATTTTATACTACTACGTTGATACTCTAAAATACACTAAACTTAATAAGCAAAACGAAATCAACGAAATACAGCAACAAGCACAGCAAAAAGTAGAAAAAGCACAACAAGAAACAAAAAAAGAGATTGAATTGTTTGCAAAAGAGAATAGAGAATTTGAAAGACTAAAACTATTAGCGCAAGAAAGCGAATACAAAATGAAACAACAAATGCTTGAAGCACAGCAAAAAATGCAAACAGTGCTAACGAAACTACTTGAAAAATACAAATTTTGTGTAGAAAGCAATTATAGAACACTACAAGCACTGCAGGCAAAATTTGAAAAAGCAATTAACTTGCAAACCGAAAGAAAAACACTAAGCGAAAAAAATATAAAAAAGCTAATACACCGCTTTGAAAAGCTAAAAAAAGAGATAATAAACAACTTGCAAGAAAACGAAATAACTCAACAAGTAGTTGAGCAAGCATTTGCAAAAATCAAGCAAGACATAGAGCAAATAGTAAACAACAAATCAGCATAAAGCCCTAACTATTCGTATTATCTATACAAAAAGATATACTTATAAAACATTTTTGATACTTTTTGAACGATGAAAACTACATTTTTACATAAAATTTGAGCTTAATCCTTCGCCTTATATGAATTTTACGAAAGATTAAAAATTTTATATTTTTTAACTTATATTATGGACATTCGCCGAGATTAGAACAAGATGAATAACAATCATTTTTACAGAGCGATGGAAAATATTGACACCACCACAATGAGTTCTCACAATTTAACATACATGAATTACAAGGAGATGGTTGTGATGGTGGTGTAGTTGATGATGATGTAGCATTTTGACATGAAAATAAGCTAATAGCTTGTCCTATACTAAGAGATTTAACCATATCATCATAGTTTTGTGATAAAGGATATTGCTCTGATGCAAAAATAGTGTTCGAT
>Ga0078972_1012714_pt1 | contig 14301 bp, 25 predicted proteins | sample YelNatPaOPGAMG01_FD_67568 | JGI IMG/M metagenome (GOLD analysis project Ga0078972, IMG submission 67568) | Hot spring thermophilic microbial communities from Obsidian Pool, Yellowstone National Park, USA - OP-RAMG-01 (SPADES assembly) (version 2) | ecosystem: Environmental > Aquatic > Thermal... | reverse complement strand
TTTTATATCTTCCATAATAAACAGACCGGGCGAATTGGTCCCCAATGTTTATACACAAGCGGCAGCCATCGTGTAATACCCTGAAACTTTCGTTCCATACTAAATTCAAATGATTTATATAGCTCTCGTAGGAATCATTAAAACCAATTTGGTTTTCCGCACCATAATCTTTTAACTGCCAATATGGAGGCGATGTAATGATTAGATGAACTGATTTGTCTGGGATTTCCCCCATCTTTCTTGAATCGCCAATTATAATTTTGTGTTCTGTAATCACCGGGCTTTAGAGAACTCAACTTTCAAAATATTTTTTAAGGTAATCAAAAAAATAATCAGGCTCAATAAATCTCATATAATCTTCGTCTTTCACATAAGTAGAGATATTACCGTCACTAAAAAAACTTACTATCCCGATAGGATCTTCACCAAGACAAACTGTAACCGAAAAACAGTTCTTATTAACATCAATATTACCAAACTTAACATTTATTTCATCTTTCTTTTTAGTAATTTTCATCTCTGCCTCCAAATCTTTTCTCTAAATATTCCTCTATAGATTCCCACCCAAATAATTTTTGAGCTTTTCTCCAGCTCCACTTAGTCAAAAAAGTACTCTCCTGAACAATAACGGCTTTTGCTTCATTCTCAGAAATCTCGCATAAGCGCCAATCTCCAATCTTCAAACGTCCAATATCATACCACTTTCCATGATATTCTACTATCCAATATACTCCATAATGATAATATTTTACAGCCCGTCCATACTTTAGTAGAAATTTCAACTCTGCTCTGTTCATATCACCATACCATTATTTAGTATCGTTAGTTTACCTTTCTGATATAGATAAAATTCGCTTTTTAGCCAATTCACAATACTGAGAGTCAATTTCAACACCTATTCCTATTCTGTTTACCATGGCTGCAGCAATCAAGGTAGTACCACTACCGGCAAACGGATCAAGCACGGTATCACCAACAAAACTGAATAGTTTTATACAGCGACGAGGTAACTCAACAGGAAACGGCGCAGGATGTCCTATCTTCTTCTTGCTTTCCCCACTAAATGTCCAGACACCATTCGTCCAATTCATAAATTCAGATTTGGTTATATCTGACTTTCCACTACCACTGGTTTTACGCCAGCGTTTCTTGTACAATATAACGATAAGTTCAACAGGAGCAATCACAAATGGAGCAGATGCACTCATCCAGGACCCCCATGCCGTTCGCCGGGAGATATTACCTTCATTCCATATGATCGTTGAATGATACTGAAAGCCAACTTGCTTAGCAATTGTCGTAATATCAGCACCAACACTTTGTTGACCACCCTTGTTTTTGTCCAATGGAATATTTAAGCAAAATCTCCCGTCTTCTTTCAGAAATTGGAAACACCTAGATAGCCATGCACGGGTAAATTCTAAATAATCAGAATATGAAATATCATCCTGATGGGATCCATATTTCATACCAACATTGTACGGTGGGGAAGTTACAATCAAGTCTATGCTATTAGGGCTAAGAGCGTTCGTAGTTAGAATATCGTCATTGATCAGGATTGTTTTATCAGTCGAATAGAACATTATCAACACACACTTACTTTACAAAGCTCTGAAAAAATTCTTTTGGACTTTTAAAATTAAATGCCTTATCGGCGTGAGCTGGGATTATAGATATACCATCACCTTCCCAGACCGACATCTCTCCAATAAAATTACCTCGTATATCATAAAAATCGATCGAAAAATTCCCCTCCGTAATAGAGGAATTGATTCTAGTACGAAATTTTACCAATAAACCCTTTTTCTTTTTGAGTTTATTTTCAGTTGAAACATTACCACTCATCACTTACCTCCCTTACTTAATTACCAATCGTTCAATAACTTATCTATAACATCAACAAAAACACTCTTTTTTACCGCACCAACAATCTGATTTTTTACCATGCCATCATTAAATAACAAAAAGGTAGGAATACTCCTAATCATATAATTATTAGCAATATCCCTATTTGAATCAACATCAACTCTAACAACCTTCAGCTTACCAGAATACTCCTTAGCAACTTGCTCAATAATAGGAAACGTAGCTTTACAAGGTACACACCATTCTGCCCAAAAATCAACAAGCACTGGAATCTTACTATTTAAGACCTCCTTACTAAAATTTAAGTTTGTAACATCAATAGGTTTTGAATTATTACCAATCATACGCCTTTTAATCCCTTGTTTAAAATGTTTAATGATTCTCTTTTCAAATCCTCCTTATTAACAAGAGGATTATTATATTGAGTAAAAAACTCTTCAACAATATCTTTCTCAGTAGTACTCCTAATATATTTTGAACGACGAGCTTGAGAAAAATCAGATATATTAATACCAAGAACTCTATATCTTTGAAATCTCTTTACCAGATTAATAGCATCAGACTCACTCATCTTATTTCTATCATATTCGAAAATAACATAAGAATCAGAATCAAAAGTCTTCAATTCTTCAATACTTCTAGTCTTATAAATAGCTGGAGAAGCAGTATTCTTAATAAATACTGGAGATAAGGAATCAGAATCAACAAAATAAAATCCTCTTGGTATTTTTATTGGTCTCTCATGAGCATAAAACTGCAAAGCACTACCAACACACCAAATGTTAGGTTCAATCTTTTGAGGAATATGAATATGACCATTAAATACAAAACTAAATTTAGAAAATACACTGGGATCTATACCAGAATCAATTACATATTTATCATTTAAATAACTACCCTTAATATCAATATGAGAAAATACTATTGATCCTGGCTCTAAGTTTGATATCTTTTTCATCATCTCATATTCATTACTAAGAAATGGGACAAAAGCCATCTCTCCCACTTGCTCAACATCAAGATGAACAAAAGTATTTGGATAATAATCAAGAAACTTAGATGAAAAAATCCTTGAATCCTTAGTAATAATATCATGATTACCAACTATTACATGATGCTCAGCACCAACATTATCGCAAGTCTTACCTATTATTCCAAGACCTTCTGAACATGCTGATAGAGTAATAGTATCTATAGTACTCTGTGGGTCAAAATTATCTCCAAGACCAATAACATATTTAGGCTTTCTTTTTGAAATCTCATCAGCTATTAGCTGACATGTTGCCAGAGTATTATCCAGTCTGGTAGTAAATCCAGATTTTGATGGAAGACTAAAATCACCATCTTTTCCGAACTGTAGGTCACCATAAATAAAATAGGAATTTTTCATACTATCAATATAATTTCATAAATGAAGAGTCAGTAAGAATTACACTTAAGTTATTTAACTCTAGCTTTTCAATAAATTCGCTAACATACTTATAATCAAAGGTCAATTGAGGAGGATCAATTACACTAGCAATCTCAGTAAGATCAATAGGAATAAATCTCCAGTCAACCAACTTCATATTTCTCTTCAAAATCTCTTGATTTTCAAATAATTTATGCTGAATGGGGGAGGACGAATTTTCAGACAATCTTACTAAATTTTCAATAGATAAAGCAATGTTACCTGGATTCTCAATTTGATTAACTAATTTAAGAGCATTTACTTCACCTAAACCACTGGCAACTCCAGGAATGTTATCACTATCGTCTCCAACTATAGCCTTAACATATATAAATCTGTCTGGGGTACATCCAAACTTCTCTACGAACCTTTTCATACTATCTTCATCTTCAGTATAATACAGTTCATCACCCATTGGACGATACAATCCAGTATTCTTTCTAAGCCCAAGAACCTGAACATAGTCATAATCATCAGAAACAAAAATCAACTCATCTTCCCTATTCCAGAAATTGACTATAATACCAGCAACATCATCCGACTCATGATCTTCTAATCTACCAACATGAACACCAAAATGTGGAAGAGCCTGAATAAGAACTGATTTTTGCTGACTAAACCAGTCTCTCTTTGTCATATTAAAATCAAGAAATTGTTTATTCCAATCGGAATCTTGATCATCTCTCTTGTCATATAACTTATATGAAGGATAAATAGATTCTCTAAATTTACATCGTCCTTTTGAGAAAGCAACTATTACCCTATCAGAATTAAAAGAATCTATTGTTAATTTTAGAGTACGAAGAAAGCCAAACACAAGTCCGGTTGGAAATCCATCCCTTGTCCTGAGAGATGCCACTTGGGTACTATTCATATAACGATGAAGTAAATAATCACCATCAAAAATAAGAATCTTAGCCATTTGGCTCCTCAAGCATTTATTACTTCCCCATTTCTTATAAATCCATGCCAGTGCTTACCGTTTTCATCATAACTCTGAATTGACGGAGTGACAGTAATAGTCTCAAAAGTATCACCGTCTCTGTGCCAGAAAACATCTCTTCCTGTATTCATCTTTGTACCACCATCTATTGGATTCTCAAAATAGACCAATATCCCCCCAGAGCTACAGTTTTCTCCATGTATTGGACAATCAGCTATAAGCCCTTGACCATATCGTCCTTCTTCTGAAATCCAATGAGGATTCAAATCTACAAGCTTTTTCATTTTTTAGTCCTCTGTATCACTAGTATGATACTTTTTCTTTTCATTTTGCTTTACTCCTATTTCACGAAGGGCTTGAAAAAATTATTTAGGGTCTTTAAATTTAACATCCTTATTCACACCCTCTGTATGTATCCAGATTTCTCCATTTGCCCGAATCGTTATTCCACTAAAATAATGCCCCTCTTTATCAAAGAAATCAACCGTAGTTTCTCCCTCCATAAATGTGTTATCGGTCGTAACAAGGAGACGAGCTATTAGGTATTGAATATCATCACGTATCCTGTAAACCCCCTCTTTACATTCAGCTCTCATATCATCCATCTTCTTCCACTCACGCAGAGCCTCAAACAACTCGACAGGTTCTTTAAATTTAAAATAAGGCTTATTAAGACAAGGGCTTCCAGGATAATCGACCACAACAGAGCCTTGCTCAGTAAAGGTAATGCGTCCAAAAACATCCTGATTTCTGATTACTATCATGGATAGCTCTTCCGAGTTGTCAGAAGCCACGACTTCCCATCTTATAGGTTCACCGTTAACCGCTATTGTCTCTGTTTTCACTTTTGTCCTCCCCGCTCTACATCTTCAACGCTTACGCTAGTAATCACTTTATTTCTCCCTTATGAGAGTTACAAAAGATGTTTAACTAGCCACACCAATGCCAAAAAGATAGCATCTTTGTCCTGCTCATCCTTCGGTAAATCTTTAAAAGGTACTAAGTCAGGATGAGTCTTTTTAGTTACGTCTCTTTTCTTCCCATATTTCCAGCCCATCGCAAGATAGGACTTCATCCACGAATCGTGCGCTTCTTCTGGAGTTGGCAACTGATCCATTGACAGATAACTACTAACTACCTCGACCATTTGTTTCTTAAACCTATCATCTCTGTCCTCCCACTTTTCTGGAACAATACTACGTTTAGACCAGATGGCCTCCAACCTAGCTGCCTCATAAATAATTGAGGCTACTTCTTCAATATTCATCCTTGTTTTCAATATTATCTCCAATATTATTTAAAAATTGAGCTCTATCTCTTTGAATAATAGAATAAACAAGATTAAGAAAACTCTGAAACAGATAGCCAGTTATAACATTTTCAGGAGTATCAATATATTCACCAATCTTACAATTATTAACAAGATCTCCTAGTCCTTCCCTAAAATGTTCAAGATTATTCTCAAATTCTTGTTTTGTATATTTCAATGTCTCGGACATATCATGCCTCCAATCTCTATTGACTTGTTTTTTATTGTTTAATATATTTTAAACGTCTTTCAGTTTAATTATAAACTAAAGGGGTATCACATCCAGGGGCCGTCCTCCTCACAGAGGACGGTTTTTGTTAACAAAACGGCACACAAATTGAGCTATGTGCATCGGAAACCAAATTACAGCACACAAAAATGCAGTATAAAATCAGGAAAAGTTCGAGTTTCTTGACAAAAGACCTAACGTGATATTGGGCGTTTCATAACGCATAATTATTGGATACCCATACGGATTTACTGGATATGGAAGAAAAGGCATAGGCTCCTCACGACGAGTAGGCCAATAATAATAAGGTTCAGATTCGGTTTTTTCTTCTTTCCCTTCTTTAAACAAATCTTTAAGAATATTAAATAGCTTTTTAGCCTCATCAACAGTCAATTCAATATCCTCATCACCAATCCTCAAAATGATCTTAATAGACATATCTTCCATTTTATTTCTCCGTCGACTTACTTTATTGATTGATAACAGTTTTAGGCAGATTTAACTTCTCTTCATATTGATTTAATATTGGTAGAAATCTTTCCTGCAAGGACTTATAAGAATTAAACCTGTCAAGATAGCATTTATACTCAATAAGAGTTTTCAACTCAGGACTCTCTCTCAACTTACTTTCAAAATTAGTAGTCCTTACTGACTCAATAACATTACCATCATTGCCTTTAATATATATCCACCCGTTTTTAGTAGACTCTAAAATCTTCCTGGACTGGACATAATCCAATAACATATCATACTCATCATAACCACTATCGAAATTAATAGTGCCTCTGATCTTATCTGGAGGAGATTGCTTACTCTTGGCAAAGAGACTCATTTCATTATAAGCCCCCATAATAGTATCATCGGACCTGTATCTCCAGCCCTTTCTGGTTAATCTCAAATGAGCTGAAGCTGCGTGTTTAAGTGCCATACCTCCAGGACTTTCATAACTACTATTATAACCGCCAAGAGTCTCGTATACCTGATTTATCACCAATATCGTAGCTTTTGTCTTCTCTAACATAGGAGTAGCAGCTCTGACGAAGAAATGAATAAGTTTTGCCTTCTCAGCCATAGCCTGAGACGGTTTTTCACCCTTCTTAAGAGCCTCATATTCTGCAGCAGTAGGAGCAATAGCTAAAGTATCCCAAACTACCAGAACCTTAAGATTTGGAGCAGACTCATATAACTTATAGATAGTCTTGGCTATAACAGAAAACTGTGTCTCGAGAGTATTAGCAGGACTCTCCAATATATCATTAAAATTTACTCCAATTATCTTGGCTCTCCCTTTATCTATAGCATTCTCAGATTCTACAATAGATACAACCCATCCACTCTTCTGCGCTTGAGCTATATAATGATAAGAAAGAGTAGACTTCCCCGAACTCTCCTCACCACTAAATTCATAAAATCTGCCAGAAAATAATCCCCCACCAAATAGAATGTCAAGAGGCACTATTCCAGATGATATAGGATCTACAAAATCTGTAGTAGATGGATCTGACCCAATCGATGTGCCATAATCTTCTTTAAGATCATCCACTACAGATTTTATTATATCATGTAAAGCCGAATTTATATTTTCACTCATGGTGTGCTTTTAAATATTCTTGAATTTTTATACCAATTGACTTGCACTCAATATCAACAATGCATGTTCTGCATTGAGGAATCTTACCAAACTTATAAGCATCACCAAAGCATGCTGGAGCACCAGGAAGTTTCTTAAAACCAAAAGAATCAATTAGCCTGCTCCTATTCTCGTTTATGGTTTTAACAACATTTTCATCAGAAGTACCAACAGGTACAAAATATTCAGCTTCTGATCCTACTCTAACATTGGTAACAGGAGTACTAACCGCAACATTGCTAGAAACTCCACTTTCAACTGCAGAAGTAAAGCTACTTTCCTTAACGGTAGTAAAAGTGGGGGGAAATGGTATATTAACCTGCTTGCTATCGCTCTGAGCTAACTGTTTCACCTTCTCGCTCAACAACTGCTCCAATCTTTCGGCATCCTCTTTAATCTTAAGAAGTATATCATCAGTAGGATACTTAAAAATATTTGATAAATTATATACAGTACTGAGAATATAGTCTATCTCTTCCTCCGTCTCCCCTATTGGCATAGGATCCCCAACTATCTCTCTAAAATACTTCGTGGATAAACCATTACCTGTCTTTGTTATCTTAATAATCCTGCTCCTATGAGGATCTATTAGATTGCCATAGTCTGGGGATTTTCTCCTTTGCAGGATCCATGTAAGGGTAGTTGGAGTATGTCGTAGAACCATAGCATGATTGCTAATTTCCTTAGGAACATTGAAAATGCTATTAGACGATCCCTGATATGCAGGAGAGGATAACAACTTAACATTGATATAGGCTCTTGGATTAGGTTTGTATCTGGCAACAAGAGATGCGCCATATGGTTCAAATTTCCTAATTACCTCACAAATTGGACACTTAACATGTTTCTCTGGAAAGCTTACCTCAACACAGACATGAGAAACCTCTTTATTATTTTTATCAACCAGGCCATAATGTTTTGCAGATATTACTCCCAATCTACCTTTTTCGTCCCATGGAGGAAGAACGATAAACCTGTATTCTCCAGGTTTATCAACTTCTACCCATTTTATTTCTTCTTGTTGCTCTCCGTTACCAGTAACGGAATTAGCCTGAGAAAGGACTTCCCTTTCCCATTCATCGCTGATGTCATAAATTGGTCTCATTTTACTGTCCTATCTTTTAGTTAAATAAATTAGTTAGTATAAAATAAACTTTTTGGATTAACATTTTCTGTAAAACATAATAAAATATAATTTACGGAATTACGCTATTTTCAATTTGATATGTATTTATTTTACACAAAAATAAAATCATACTTTCTTTATATTATATAATTCACTGTGATATGAATTTAATAAAGCACTAAGTTTATCTACCCAGAACTTATCAGGATAATGTCTTAAAATTCGATAAATATGTTCTTTTAGATCTTTTTTACGTATTGGTCCCTTCATATAGAGTAATTCATTAAGAAATTCTCTTGTCTCATTTATAGCACGTAATCTCTCAAAATCAAGTGTCATATCTTATGCAACTCTAGACCGATTAATATATTTTATAGATCTTAATATTCCACTATCAATAAAATCCTGAACACTTAAAAATTTATCAAATAAATCAAGGCGTTGATTAAATTTATCATAAATAGAAACTTGAACATTATCGTCTTTCAAAATAGTTATTTTTATCTTTTTCTTTTCTGTTTCAATATAAAAACTAATAGAATTGTCATAAACATTAAAAAATATCTTATTACCAATATCAGTTAAGAATTCCATATATCTCCTACCATACCAAATGTTTGAAAATAAGAACAAGCATAGTTACCACAAGATACCAGCCAAAAGTGTAATACATCCTCTGTTCAGAATCTTTTAAACCATCTTTGGAAAAGAAGATTCTAACAGATAAAAGTGTAAACATAACAAAGAAGTAGGCAAGAAGCAGGTCTACCATTATTGATAAAATATTAAGTGTAATCATCTTTTAACTCCTTTACTATTAGACCGACAAATGTTAGATATAGATCCAAAATTTCTTTAAATTCATAAAATCATATATTATTTTAGAAAAGCAAACTCCAATTAACCTCATCAAAATAAAAAAATAACCTTGATAAAGACACAAGCTTTCCCCCCAGCTTCAATTTCAAAGGGGCAAAAGCCAATAAAGGAACATTAGATCCAAAAGAACAATAGGTATACCATCTATTCTTACTCATTGGCAAGAAACGAGCCCTTTCTCTAAATACCCTCCGATCTAAATGGCTTGAAAAATAAGGGTGATAACCTGGATACAATTCCTGAAGAGAAAAACCACCATCTCTCCATATTCTTATACTTTCTGGACTTTCGGGGGATGACAAATACTTAAAGATTGGACCAAACAAAACATCCTTAGTAGTCCTATCACCTATCTTAACATTAAAAAGAGCATCTCTATAACAAACCATCATAGGAATTGAAACAATGTGAGAATTAAAGAACCATCCACAATAGGATTCCCTCAAATCAGGATACATTGAATAATCATCACTAAGAAATCCATTCAAAGCCATTTTACCATCAATAAAACCAATTCGCTTTCCAGAATCGAGAAACCTCTGAACTTCAATCTGAAACTCATATTTAAGATTATTGAGATAGTCAAGCCTACCAAGCATCCAGGAATTATATCGTAATTCATAGGAAGATACTGACGGTGATTCCTCTAACTTTTTCAGATAATTATATAAATCCTCAAAGCTTCTTAGAATTACTTTTTGTGCCTGGCTTTTCATCTTTATTCCTCTCAATTTTCAACAACTTACTAATCTCGCTAAGGATTTTAGAATATACCAAAAGATTAGAGGAATCAGTATTAGAAAGAAAAGATCTAAACTTAATAACCCTACCAAAAGCACTACTAAAATGATTAAATACCTCATCAATATTCCTGGCCAAAACTTTCAAATAATTACCATCATCACCAGAATAGATCTTATATTCCTCAAGATTTCTAAGAAGAACTTCTTTATCAGGAGCATCAAGTACTAAAGAAATAAGTAAATCAATTTTACCTATCTTCGCTTTTACAAGATCAAAAGCTTTAGGATAAAAAGAATCCACCAACTTGTTATATAACCTCTCCGACAAAAATCCATTCTCTAACTGAACTTTAGAATATGCCAACCCAGTCAATGGAGGGAATGTATCAAATAATAAAATATCTGGATTAAAAACCAGAGAAGCATTTAAATCTCTCATAAATAAATCAAAAAATTCCTTCTGCATCTTAAAAGTATTTAATGAATCATAAGGATCCGAAAGGAATTTTTTAAAATAAAAATTTCTACTGATGTCCTGTCTAACTACCCTAATATTAATATCAAGAGATCTCAATACCCTCTCTATATTAGAGACTAAATTTGTTTTCCCAGTTCCCACTACTCCATTAACTACTATAGTAACCATTACCACTCAGTACCAAAGTTTCTTATTTTCTTTTCATCTTCAGTAATCTTCCTTCTTATTATTATATCACTATCCCTTATTTCAAGAGGATAAGTAGCCCCTGTTTTAGAATCTACCATCACAAAATTCTGATTGGTTGACCCTATATTCACTCCCCTTGCAACAAATATAGAATCAAACATAGATTGATCCTCAACATCAATCTGTTCAAAAGAACACATATCAACAGCCCCATAGATAATAAAATAATCTTTTTTCAAGATACCCCTATCTTTCAAACCTTTAAGATAATTGGAAAAATCTTCTAATTCTTTTGATCCAGGAATTCTATCATCTTTTATCTTAAAGATAATCAATGAATCAATATCATAAACATCAGCTATCACAGTACCATTTGATACCGGCTCACCGTTAGCGGCCAGTTGTTTAATAATATATCTCTTAATCATTATCTTTTTTTCCTTCTCTCAGAAATGCTATAATAAGAAGAGTGAGGACTATCAGAATTCTCCTGAATATACATAAATCCCTTTCTTCGCTCACTAGCAGAAATTCTCATATCACCTGGTTTCATCCTAAAATCCGTTTTCATAAAACCTACTTTGTGACAATTAGGACATTCAATTGTAGATTTATCAACATCTACACTGATAAGAAAATCACCAGAGTATCCACAATTTTCACAAACTAAGTCAATTATCATAGTTCTCTTTGACCTCCTTAGAATTTTCGGTTATTATTAAACTTACTTTATTACCAAAACAAATATAATCACTATAATCAATTCTTGGAATTGCATTATTTTTATTCACATAATCTATAACAAATTGAGGACCCATATAATAGGCTACATATTTGCAATAGTCACTTGGAAGAACTCCATTTATTTTATGAAATCTGGAATCATATTTCAGAAAGAGACTCTTCAAATAATAAAGATAACTTAATGATACCATTATATTGTTTTCGGCATCAAATAAGTCAGAATTAAAGCCAGTGTAATACTGATCCTTAACAAAATGCATAGTAGATGGTCTAACTTGAGCTATTCCCCGAGCATAATTTGATGGATCAATATTGTGAGTATAAGCAATAGCATTACTCATACCACTCGATTCTCTATTCAAAAGCCTTTTATATTGATCAACATTAACATTAAACATTTTACAAAATAAATTAATTTTAGAATAAATATCTATCTTCCGTATATTATTACGATACTGTACCCTCTCTGATGTCTTATTTGTGATAACGAGAGTGAATACTACCGAGAAAGCTATAACTTTTATAACAAATAAACGCATTTTGATTTTCCTTAACTTGTTTTAGATAAATTAATACAGTATTCATAGCTTTAATTCTAACTTTAACAGGTTAATTAAATTTATTACTTAATAAGAGTATTATATTTTGTTGTATTTCCACCGTAATACAACTTAATGGCAATATCAACAGCTTCAAGAATATTTTCAGACTTAATTAAACTCAAACATGGAGAAAACACTGAACCAGTTACAGTAGCTAATTGACATCTACCATCACCATGTTCAAAACAGGAATGAGCAATTATTTTATCTCCCTTCTTAATATCTCTACCATACTCACATGAGCTAATAGCATCTATACCTATTGCTTTATCATATCTACCAATCCTGTAATCTGAAGGGAAAGGTCCGTATATACCAATTGATGGAACATTAAAAGCAGCAGCAATATGTACATAGTTACTATCAGCTCCTATAACAAGATCAGACTCTTTAATAAGGGAAGCAAGATGTAATAAACTTCCTCCTATTTTGGGAAAGTTAACCATTCTCAAACTAGGTTTCTCCTTTTTACATAACTTAATAAAAGTATCTACCATATCAATATTCTTAATACTATCCCCAATCCAGAATACAGTATTGGGATAAGAATATTTAACAATAAATTCTTTTAGAACAGAAGATGGAATAGATCTCTTTATAACAGAAGCAGAAAGTTGTAGAACAATATTAAAGTTCGCCTTATTAAGTCTCTTGGAAAGAAAATAAACAGTAGAAGGATCCACAGCAATATCAGGATGAACAATATCATCTAACTTAACTTTAAAAATAGACTCATGAAGATCATAAATATTCATTGTTTCTGCCTCTGGATTATTTTCAACCATATTCTCCAGAGTAATCTTATAATCATAAGAATCAAAAATACTTTTGGTAAGATTATCAAATGAAATTACTTTATCAAAAGATGGTTCAAAAGACTTAGCAAAAACATAATCTGTAGCAAGAGTTATTGACAAATTAGAATATTTTTCTTTAAGTTTCTTAACAAATGGGGTAACAAATATAACATCTCCCATACCACCAGCCCTTAAAATTAATAAGGACTTATTATTAAGATCTTCATCTCCTTTTAGTTCATTAGCTACAGCAATAGGACTTATCTCTAATGCCTCAGGATCTTTTGAGAGAGTTTCCCTAAAAATTCCAACATAAAAATTTGGAAAAATATATTCCCCTGGTTCAAGAAATTTTGATTTATCAGAATAATTATGTTTAATAAGTTGTCTCTTATTGATTTTCACCAGATACATCTTCTTTATCTCCTTTTAAAGTAGCTAAAGCTTTGAAAAATTCCTGAGGACTTGAAAATGAAAGGTATCTTTCATGTTTATTATCAGTTAACTTACCAAAAATACCAATATTTACTGTACCAGACTCACTTATAGAGAGACTACCAATAACTCCCATAATATTATCATCTGTATCTGTATTATACAAAGTGAAAGACACATGATCTTCGTAAATGTTTAAACTAAATTTATCTTCAAAAGAAGGATTTAGAAACTCAGAATGTGTAAATAACATTGATCCTCCTATCTATTAAGAATATTATTTATATCTTTGGAAGAATCAGACCCATATACACTAATAACTACCTTACCGTCTAACATAAAAGTTTTTCTAAACTTTTCTTCCAAGAATTTTCTAAAATCTCCAATATCAATTAATCCCCTGGATCCTAAATATTCTTCAAGCTTATTAAACATGAATAACATATAAGCTCTTAAAGAATCTATTTGTCTAGCTAGTTCTTCATCAATATTTTTATTCATAAATAATTTCTCCTTTGTATTGTAGACCGTTAAAATTAAAATATAAGTCCAAAAATTGGAAGAAATTCAGAACTCTAAAAGAGAAAATAGCTGACTTTTATAGTTTCTATGGAGAAAAGATTTCTACCATATTTTGTTTGGTAAAAAATGTTAATTAATAGAAAATTTTTTATTTAAAACCGGGAACATATGAAAATTCATGCGGTCTATTCTATAGAATATACATTCTAGGTACTAGTAAGTACTAGTAAATAAATATTATATATATTATTTATATTCTTTTTTATTATTATTTATATTCTTTTATTATTATTTATATTCTTTTATTATTATTTATATTCTTTTATTATTATTATTTATATTCTTTTTTATTATTATTT
>Ga0078972_1012711_pt1 | contig 14303 bp, 12 predicted proteins | sample YelNatPaOPGAMG01_FD_67568 | JGI IMG/M metagenome (GOLD analysis project Ga0078972, IMG submission 67568) | Hot spring thermophilic microbial communities from Obsidian Pool, Yellowstone National Park, USA - OP-RAMG-01 (SPADES assembly) (version 2) | ecosystem: Environmental > Aquatic > Thermal... | reverse complement strand
CCATTTTTTATAGCTTCATTATAAGCTGCTTTACAAGCATCTTTATTACTTCCTATAATGAAATTGTATACTTTTCTAAAAACTTTATCTTCTGGTTTAGGAGTTTCTTCAATTTCATTATTTTTACCCTTTAAAAGATGCTTTTTAACATTTTCAGGAATTTTATCCCATAAATTTCTCCTATTAAGTACATTTATTGCATCTTCATAAGTTGTAGGATCTGGAGCAGTAGGGCCTGAAGCAATAAAATGAATAGGGTCTCCAACTATATCTGAAATTATTAAACTTACTAAATTTTTACTATTCGAATTTTTTGCAATCCACCCCCCTTTTACAGCTGATAAATGTTTTCTAACAATATTCATTTCATTTATAGTTGCTCCAGAACTAAGTAATAATTTAGTTGTTTCAATTTTATCTTCAAGATTTAAACCATCTTTAGGCAAAGGCATTAATGCTGAACCTCCCCCAGAAACTAGGAAAATTGTTAAAGAATTTTTATCAACATTTTTTGCTAATTCAAGAAGTTTTCTTGCAGCTTCTTCACCTTTTTTATCAGGTATTGGGTGACCAGCCCCTAAAACTTCTATTCTTGAATCTATTTTTCTAACTTGTTCATGTTTAGTAATTAATAAACCTCTAGAAATTTTATCTGGTAATATTTCTAATAATGCTTCACACATTTCAACGCATGCTTTCCCTATACCAAAAACGATTACTTCACTATAATTATTTAAATTGTATTCTCTCTCTCCAAAAATAATAATGTCTTTCTTTCTTATAATTTTTCCACGTATAAGATTCTTAGGTAATACTGTAGATATAGCTTTATCAAGAGAAATTAATGCTATTTTTCTAGCTTTTTTATATTCTTTAGAAGTATTTTCAATAAGTTCTTTAAAATTTTTTATGATCATTTCACTCCCTCAAGATACCATTTATTATTCAAATTAATTTATATTTAAAATCTTAAATAATAGATAAAAAAAATATTTCTAATAAGAGGTAGTTGGTATGAAACCAAAAATATTCATTTCAAGAAAAATACCTGATAGAGGGCTTAATAAAATCAAAGAATATTTTGATATTGACCTATGGCCTAAATATGCTCCTCCATCAAAAAAACAAATAATCAGAAGAATAAAAAATGTTGATGGAATGGTTTCTCTTCTTTCAGATAAAATAGATGCTGAAGTAATGGACGCTGCTCCATATTTATCTATTATAGCTCAATTAGCTGTTGGTTACGATAATATAGATATTAATGAAGCTACTAAAAGAGGCATATATGTTACAAATACTCCTGAAGTATTAACTGAAACAACAGCAGATTTTGCATGGACATTGATGATGGCAGTTGCACGTAGAATTGTTGAAGCTGACAATTATGTACGTAAAGGGAAATGGAAGGTTGGTTGGCATCCTGAAATGTTTCTTGGATATGATATACATGATGCAACTCTTGGAATAATTGGATTGGGTAGAATTGGAAGTGCTATTGCAAGAAGAGCAAGAGGTTTCAATATGAAAATATTATATTATGATGCTATAAGAAGAGAAGATATTGAGAAAGAATTAGGAATAATATATACAGATATTGATACTCTTTTAAAAGAATCTGACATTGTTACATTGCATGTTCCATTAACAAATGAAACAAAGCATTTGATAAATGAAGAAAAATTAAAGAAAATGAAGAAGAATGCAATTCTTGTAAATACTTCTAGAGGACCAGTAATAGATGAAAAAGCATTGTATAAAGCATTAAAAGAAGGGTGGATTGCAGGAGCAGGATTGGATGTTTTTGAAAAAGAACCAACTCCAAAAACAAATCCTTTATTAAAACTTCCTAATATAGTAGTTGCTCCTCATATTGCTAGTGCAAGTTATGAAACTAGATCGAGAATGGCTGAACTTGTTGCAGAGAATCTTATTGCTTTTCATAAAGGTGAAAAACCACCTACACTTGTTAATTCTGAAGTATTAAACATTAGACCTATAAAATGGAAGAGAGAAGCTTAAAATATTCCTTTTTTTTATTTTTTTTATAATTTAATTAAGAGTTAATTAAAACTTATGGTAATGATTGAAATAGACGGCTCTTTTGGAGAAGGAGGAGGTCAAATACTTAGAAATGCTATTTCTTTTTCAGCAGTTATAGGAAATGCTGTAAGAGTTTATAATATTAGAGCTAAAAGAGCCCCCCCAGGATTAAGGCCTCAACATGCGACAGCTATTAAAGCTGTTGCTAAAATTGTTAATGCTAATGTAAAAGGTTTAGAAGTTGGTTCAAAAGAAATATTTTTTTATCCAGGAGAAAAAAATAGTGGCAATTTCTTTTTTGATGCTGGTACTGCTGCTAGCACAACTTTAATTCTTCAAAGCTTAATGCCTGTCATGGCTTTTTCTAATGGAAAAATAGAAATTGAATTAAGAGGGGGAACAAATAATCCTCTTGCACCTCCTGTAGAATATCTTAAAGAAGTTTTATTGCCTATATTAAAAAGAATGGGGTATAAAGGGGATGTTGAATTAATTAAAAGAGGTTTTTATCCTAAAGGTCAAGGGATAGTTAAAACTTTTTCAATTCCAGTAGATTATTTAAAGTCAATCGAATTAGTAGATTTTGGAAAAGTAGAATATATTAAAGGATTATCCTATAGTTCTTTACTTCCAGACCATATAGCTAAAAGAATAGCTCAAAGTGCTAAGCAATTATTAGAAAATTCAGGATATAAAAATATTGAAATAGATTTAGAAATTCTTCAAAAAGATGAACCTAAATGTTCTATAAGTCCAGGATGTGGAATAATACTATATGCTTATTTATCATCGAATGCAATTGTGGCTTCCGATAGCTTAGGTAAATTAGGTAAACCAGCTGAAAAAGTTGGTTTTGAAGCAGCAAATGAATTAATAAAGCAATTAAATACTAGAGCTCCTGTTGATAAACATTTAGGTGATCAACTTATAATTTGGATTGGTTTAGCTGAAGGCTTGTCTAGAATAAAAGTAAGCGAACTTACTTTACATACATTAACAAGCGTTGAAATATGTAAAAAATTAATTGGAGCAAATTTTAAAATAGATGGAAAATTAGGAGAATCAGCATTAATAACTTGTAAGGGAATAGGGTTAAAAAATAAATTTTAATCATTAATTAAAAATATTAAATATTTAAATAAAAGAGCGCCACCAGTTATAATAGGAAAAAGGAAGAAAATTGGAACATACCATGTTTTCTTGAATTTATAATCTACTCCTCTTTTCAGCAAATTCTTTATTCCCTCTTTTTCCCTCATTCAAATAAGTCGGAGAAAAGGATGAGACAAGCGGACCAAAAGCAGCCGGATTAAAGGGACTAAATAAGAAATCGATAAAAATTGAGGGAGCTAATAACAAACTACTTGAAATCAAAGCTTGAGGAACCCAAAATATCCATGAAGAGACAAAGGCTATTAAGAAATATAGCCATAAATTGCGACTCACAAATTTGCTGTATTTCATTTTTCAAAATATTCCTATCCGAATTTAATACTATCTCTTAAAATTCATAGTTATAAATGTTTTATTAAATATTTTTGAGGAAAAAATGATGTAAAATCTTCAGAAATAATAAATCAAATATTAAAAGTATCAATATCTTTTGTATAAAAAATTAAATGAAGTTTATTTCTATTAAAGAAGTTAAGAATAGTTAGAGAGTTTTAGTTTATTTTTCTTTTTTCCATTTTTCTTTTAATTTCTCTAGTACTTGAGGTAAAGTGGTATATTCCATTTCTTCTGGTCCAAGTCTAGCGGGCATAAATTCACCATGCAAGCGCATATAGAAAGCAATCTCATTTGCAAGTTGACGTGCACGATCAAAAGCTGGATCTGCAAATAGGTCGGCAGGTTCACTACCACTTAAACCAATTAATTCACCATTAGAAACTTGAAACCCTAAAGCTACAACTCTTGGTGGTCCATCAAAGTAACTCACAACAGCATCTTTTACGCTTACAGGCATGATAGGACCATAATGAGAACCTCTCATCCATCCAGCTACAAGATATGGAAAAGCAAATGGTGCTAATACTTCTCCTACTGCTGGTAATCCATGTTGAGCTCTAACTATAAGTACTGGATCGTCTTTCCCAACATATCTTCCAGCTATGAGTGATAGCCTACTTGTTGAAGCAGCTGCAGCAGGGAGTCCATCTTTTCTATAAACTTTTGATATCACGTATCTTCCAGTTGTTCCTATCAATGCAAGCAAATCATAGGATTCTTCAGGAGTATTTATTCTTACTGTTTTCCCTTCCATTACGTCTAATACTTCAAAGATGAAGCCACTATGAAGATCAGGATCTATCACTAAACCAGCTGTGTTAAATGGATCTGCAAATATTTTGTATAATGGCATATTCCAAGCACCCGGCTCAGTTTTGTCTGCCATAAATATTACTATTGGATCACTTTTTCTTTCTTCAAATTCTAATTCGGCTACTCCTGGGCCCATTCCTTTAACATTTCCTGAAAAAGTATCTGAAAGTAAATCTTGTCCAGCTGCATATAATTTTAAAGGTTTAGATACTTCATTTGTTACTTTTGTAAATACATCCCATGCTAATTTGTGTATTTCGGGATTATTTTCTCCTTTATTATGGCTCATTATTAATTCTAAGTCATCTCCTACATGGGTTACATGATAGCTATTTATCATTTTACTCTTTTTTGCTTGTTCCATCATTTGTTTTGCTAACTCCATTTGTTTTGGATGAACCCTATGATGTCCAACTATACTTCCTAAGTCTGCTTTTATAATTGAAACCGTTGTTTTAACCATTTTTATTTCCCCACCTTTTTTCCATTTTTATAATATAAGGTTACTTAAAGCTATTTCCTTAATACTTAAATTTATGAAAAAATTTTAAATAGTAATATTTTAAATGAATTTAAAAAGAGGAAATATTTTATGGTATCGATTAAAATTCTGGAAAATATTTATTGGATTGGTGTAAATGATAAAAGAAATATATTTTTTGAGGGACTTTGGCCAATACCACATGGAATAAGCTATAATTCATACATTATTAAAAGCTCTGAGAAAATAGCATTAATAGATACTGTTGATAAATATTATGAAAAAGAATTTATTTCGAATATAAAAGAAATAGTAAACCCGCAAAAAATAGAATACTTAATAATGAATCATTTAGAACCTGATCATAGCGGTTCATTTGAAGAAATATTAAGAATAGCACCAAAAATTAAAGTTATAGGTTCTCAACTTGCAATAAATGTTGCAAAAAAATATTATAAAGAAGATTTTGAAAGTATTGCAATAAAAGATAACGATACTATTTCTCTAGGTGATAAAACATTAAAATTTATTGAAGCACCATGGTTACATTGGCCTGAAACAATTTTTACTTATATCATTGAGGATCAGATTCTTTTTTCAGGTGATGCTTTTGGAGGTTTTGGAGCATTAAATAAAGGAATTTTTGATGAAGAAATAGATATGTCTTTTTATGAGAAAGAAATGAAGAGATATTTCGCGAATATAGTATCGCATTATTCAAATTTTGTAATTAAAGCAAAAGAAAAAATTAATAATCTTCCGATAAAAATCCTTTGTCCAGCACATGGTCCAATTTATAAAAAGAATGTAGAATATCCTATCTCAAAATATTTACAATGGTGCTTAAAAGACGAGGATAAAGTTCTTATAATTTATGGGAGTATGTATGGTCATATTAATGAAATTGCGGAATATTTAGAAAGAAAATTAAAAGAAAAGAAAGTAAAAGTTATATCATACAATTTAAGCTATACTCATCCAAGTTATATTCTTACAGATTTAATTGATTGTAAATTTTTCCTTCTAGGATCTCCAGTATATGAAGCATCAATATTTCCTCTTATGGCAAATATGATAGAATTAATTAAAATTAAACACATTAGACCAAAAGCATTTGGTTTATTTATTAATTTTACATGGGGAGAAAGCAAAGTTTCAGAAAAAATTAGGAAAGAACTGCAAGAAATTGGAATGAATTTTATAGAGCCTTGTTTATTAACAAAAGGAAAAATAACAGAAGAAGATAAAAAGTCTGCAAATATTTTAATTGAAAATATAATAGAGAAGCTTCAATCATTATAAAATTTTGTTATATAAATATGTTTTAATAATTTAACTCTAATTGGATCGAATGTACAGATTTATCTTCTGCATATCAAGCTCAAATTTTAGCATATAGAATTTTAAAATATACATTATTATATCGATATGGAAATTTTGCATATTTAATTGAAGCTTTCTTGATATTTATTTTTTCTATCATCATATTATTATTTTCAACAATTTTTTTACATTTTATCTTTAAACTTATGGGTGGTAAAGGCTCAATATTGAATGCTTGGAAAGCTTTATGTTATGGAGTTGGACCATGTATAATTGGATTTCTACCATACATATCATTATTTGCAGTTTTTTATTCATTTATTCTACAATTTTATATTGGGCCAAGAATTTTATATCAAGTTAAAGAATTAAGAGCAATAATTTTTCTAGCTATTATGCTTGCTTTAATTTTTATTGAAAATTTCACAAAAGGTACAACCATAAGATTCTAAATATTTTTCGTAGATTTAATTTCTTGCTCAAGCTTTTTTGCAAATTCTTTATTAGTAAATGCTCTTAATCTTTTAATAGTTGTATCATAAGGATCTATTACTTCTTCTTCTAAAGTTTTATCATAATTTGCTTTAGGATCTATTTCATTTAACATTTGAATTAGAAGCTTCCTTTCTTCTTTTGGCATTACTTTTTGATCTGTCATTGCTGCAGCTCTAGCATCAATTCCTTCATCTAAAAGATATTTTAATGCTTTAAATGGCAGTTCATAATATTTTCCTATTGCACCTGTTCTCATAGTAAAGCCTTCTGGAGTGGCTGCTTTAAAAGATACTCTAACATAAAGCTTATCTTTAAATTCAGTAAGTTTTTTTACATAATCTCTATCAGAACCTAATATTATTCCATTTGTTTCTAATATAAAAAGAGGATATTTTGATTCTTTAACAAAATTAAGAACTGCTAATAAATGTTCTTTGCATATAGTTGGCTCACATCCTGATAAACGAAGCTTATTTACTTTTGGAATCAATTTTCTCCAATAAGAAGAATAAACTATTCCTTCTTCAGCTGCTTTAAAAAGTCTTAAAGCAACTTCTTTAGGAGAATAAAAATTCCCTAATTTATCTGGAAAATCTCTTGACCAATCTGACCAACAATAAATACAACGTAAACAACAACCTGCAGCATAACCGGTAGCAATACCTCTATATACTGGTACAGAATAAAAATTTGTATATTTTCTTTCAACTCCTTCAGGACCTTTTCTAGTTACTATTTCTTCAGTTATTCTAGCTAATTCTAGAGGATCAAATGGTTTAAAATCTGGAGTTAAAAATCTTTGATAATCTTTCATTCAATTTTCACAATTTCTATTCTATCTAACTCAGCTATACCTAAACCAATTTCTTGAGCTAATTTTAAATGTTTAATATTAAGAGGATTTTTTCCAAGATAACTTGCCCCAATAGCATCTGCAGCAACCAAATCATTTGAAAAAATCATTACATTAAGCTCTTTTGGTATTGCTCCAAGCTCTCCTCCAATTCCAGCTATTCTTCCATCTATTATAGCTAATTTTGGTTTAATGTAAGAATTTATATCGACTATGCTTTCATCAAGCTTTTTATGAAATCTTCCTTTTTTTGCTATTCTTGCTTTTTCTCCTAAAGTTGCACCAAGCATATTTTTTAAAGATAATGTTACGCCTGTTATTGAATGCTCTTTTAAAATTGGAACAGATATTACGAAAGAATTTTTAAGTGTTAATGGGAGCTCAAATTTTTTAAGGAAAAGTGCTTTTTTATCTTCTAAAATTTCAAAATTATCATTATTAAGATCAATTAATTTAACTCCATATTTTTCAGCAATTTTAAAATATCCTAATTTTTTATATGCTTGAAAAGTATCAGACCAACCAGAACCTTCAGCAATAATAACTTCATAACCATTTTCAAGATAATATTTTGTTAAAGCTTCTATTGTTTCATATGGTGTTGTTGTTGGAGAAGGTTTATCTATTATTAAATTTGGTTTAATAACAATTTTTTTCTCGCATGGTTTTTCAAAAAAATCTAACCCTTTTTTTATCATTTGGAAAGGATCTTTTCCTTTAATAACTATAACTTTTGATATCATATTTAAAATAGAAAAAGTAAAACTTTTTAAAATACTTTTATTAATAATTTATAAAACTATTTTAAAATTATTATGTTTTGAGGTTTAAAAATGAAATGGTTAAGCGGAGAAGATAAAAGATTAACGATAATGCGTACATTAGATAAAGATTTTCAATACATAATTGAGAAAATTCCAAATATTAATACTCTAAATGAAATAAAAAATCTCTATTTTAAATTTATAGAATCTAAACATACTATTGAAGACATTGAATTTGGCTCAGCTCTTTTTCCAAAAGAAGAAATTCCAATGAAAGTTTTAAATGAATTTTCGAAAGAAGATTTAAATATTCAATCAAATAAGCCATTATCGATTTTGATCGATAAAGGTTTTAATATAGCAGCTTTAGACACAAGTGTTTTTGATTCTGGTCCACATTTATCTATTGATATAATGCTTATTAATGTTGGATATTGGTATGCATGTTATGGATTAGATAGTGAAGGAGATGGTTCTTATTGTAAAATATATCCCGGCTTTTTAACAAATGCTGAAAAAAAAGTTATTACAAAACAAACAGAAAAAGAAGTATTATTAAAAATATCTAATAATATAAATTCAAATAATTATGAGAGTTTTTTATTCCTTGATGAATCACTAAATTTAGCATATACTCTTAGTTTTGATAAAGAAACTAGAATTAATCTTGTTAAAGCTTTAGAAAATAATATTGAAGAAGCTATTAAAGCAAATATTATTCCTATAGGAATATTCTATACCCGTATTGCAGATATATTAAGAGGTATGTCTGCAATTATGAATAAAGATTTACAAATGCTTGGGCATATACCTGATAGATTATTAGTAGATACGATAATTGAAATAGGAGCTAGAACCCCTTGTTTTAAAGTTTATTCAAAACCTTTATTAGATTCAAATATTAAATTGCTTGCATTTTATTTAAAAGTAGATAATGGGAATATTTTAAGAGTTGAATTTCCTGAAATTTTTAAGAATCGTATTGAAAATATTCATTTAGCAGTTTTAGCTCAATCAATTTTAGGTGAAGGTTATCCTTTAGCTCTTCAAAGAGCTCATGAATTAGCTGTTTTAACTAAAGATGATAGAAAAATTATTGAATTAGAAATTGCTCGTAAACTTAAAATTCCAATAATTGAGAAAACTCTTTCAAAAAAGGAGGTATCTAAAAGATGGCCAATAACATAAGATGGAATGCACTTTTATCATCAAATGATAAAGCCATAGGCGAAGTTGCTAATGTTAAAGGCGGAATTTTTGATATTTATATTTATCCTGAATATTATCCATATGTTACTATTGGTAATATAATAGTTATTAATTCTGAAAAATTTAAGCTTTTAGGAATAGTACTAAAACTTGTGCATGAAACAAGGTTAGGTTCTTTTACACCATTACGTAAATCTAGAAATGAAATAAATCAAGCTTATCCTGATCTTGAAAGATATCATTCTTTTGTATCAACAATAGTTTATACAAGCTATTTAAATCTAACATTAGAAAAAACTGAAATTTTTCATAGAAGAGCAGGCATGCCTAAATTACATGATCTTGCATTCATAGTACAAGAAAACGATCTTCTTGAAACATTCTTTAAGCCTAATGGATTATGGGATTTTAGTTTTCTAAAGTATTATATTAAAGAAGGGGCTTCTACAATTGAAGTAAGCGATTTACTTTATTGTCATAAAGATTATATTAAATCAAAAATAAATCAAGATAGAAAAAATTTCTATAAGGCTTTCATAAAAGCTCTAATAGAAGCTGAAGTAGAAGGTATAGCAACATATATGGAAGTTTTAGAAGAGGTTTTAAAATAATGCAAGAAAATGCTATAGAATTAGGGAGAATTATACGTGGAAGTATTAGTGGAGGAATTATAGCGTATTTAAAAAATGAAGAATCTATTGAAAATTATCCTTTAGGTTCACTTGTAGCAATTCATGGAGAATCTCATAAGTATCTAGCTTTAATAACAGATGTTGGAATAGAATCTTCAAATCAAGCTGATAGTTTAATTAGACCTAAGGTTTCAGAAGAATTTAGGGAAGCTACAGTTGATGTTTATAAAGATAGAATAAGGAATCAATGGGTAAAACTTGCTTTAATAGCACAAGTAGGTAGTGAACAACCAAAAACAGCAGATACAATGCCAAGTTTTTTCTCAATTTTAAGAAATGTTACTGATAATGATGTTAAAAATTTTTTTGGTATAGAGAATTATAAAACTCATTGGAATGTTGGAACACCAAAGGTTCCAAAAGGGTTAAGTATTGAAATACCAATTGATGTTGAAAAATTGGTTGAACTTAGTTTTGCTATATATGGTAAATCTGGTACTGGTAAAACTTTCCTTGGTAATCTTTTAGCAGGATATATCATATCCTATGATTTAATGAAAGAAAGAGTTGAACAAAGGATCAAACTTTTAATATTTGATATGCATTCCGAATATGCTTTAGAACTTAAAGATAATATGGGTAATAAAATAGCAAATGGTATAGCATATATTTTCAGGGATTTCTTTTTAAGATATACTCCAGATGAATATTTTGTTAAAGAGAGAGGGTTAAAACAACTTAAAATAAATTATGCAAAGATTACAGAAACTGATATTAGAATGCTTAGTTCAACTTTTGGAATTACAGAAACATTTATTAATTATCTACCAAGATTCAAAACAATATTAGCAAAGAATCTTAAATTGAAAGATTTATGGATATGGGGGCTCCTTTTAGATGCAGGTGATGAAGATAAACTTACTAAAACAGATGAGGGGCTTTATATAATTGAAGAAATAAAAAAACGAGCAAATGTAGGAAGCTTAGAAGATTTTAGAGAAAAGATATGCAAAATTATACATGAAAAAATTGGCCCTTCTGTTGAAGTATCATTTCGATCTCAAACTACTAAACTTAAAAGATTGCTTGATTATCCATATACTATAGATAATGAAAAAGATACGATAGAAGAAATAATCAACAATATCTTAAGTATTGAGGGGAAAAATGTAACAATAAGCATGGGTAGATTTGAAAAAGAAACTCCATTGTATATGATGATTGCAAATCTATTAGCAAGAAGGCTTAGAGAAAAAATATTAGAAAAATCAAGTAAAGGTGAAACTTTAGAAACTAAGATTGTAATATTCCTTGAAGAAGCACACAATTTCTTAGGGAAAGAAGTATATAGACAATCACCATTTGGAGAAATTGCTAGAGAAATGAGGAAAAAAGGGGTGATAACAGTTGTAATAGATCAAAGACCAAGCGAATTAGATCCGGATGTTATAGGTATGATATGGACAAATTTTGTTTTCACATTAACAGATATTGATGATATTAAATCTTCACTTATGGGTGCCCCCCATCCAGAACTTTTTAGAAATATTATTCCAAATTTAGCCAGTAGAGAAGTTCTTATATATGGAGAAGCTGTAAGATTTCCAGCAGTATTAAAAGTTAAAGATTATAATATCATTGAAAAATTTTTTAATAATTTAGTTAAAAAAATAAATAAGGAAATTTTAGAAAGGAGGAAAAGTATTGAAGGAGAATTCCTTTAAATTTATTCATACAGCTGATTTGCATTTAGGAGCAAGTGCTACATTAAAAGTATATGGGCCAAATATAGATGAAATAAGAAGAAGAGATTTTCATAACAATTTTGCTAAAATTGTTGATGAAGCTTTAAAGGAAAATGTAGACTTATTTTTAATATGTGGAGATGTTTTTCATAGAAGTGATCCATCTCCAAGAGATTTTGTAGAATTTTCTGAACAAATAGGTAGATTAACAGAAGCAGGAATAAAAATTGTTATAATAGCAGGAAATCATGATAGACCAAGAATTAAAGAAGGGCAAAACCCAATTCGTGGATTAGTTGAAGCAAAACATCCAAATTTATATTATATTCAAAGTACTATTAATGAACCTATTATTATAAAAGGGAGGAAAGCATCAATTGGAATTGTTCCTATTCCATATATAGACCCAAGAGTTGTTAAATATATAAATGAAGATTATGAAAAAATATTAAAAGAGAAAATAAATAAAATTTTAGAAAATCCAAATATGGATAATGTTGATTATAAGATTTTAATGGCCCATTTGATTGTTTCAGGTGCAAATTATAAACAAATTTTCTATTGGTTAAAAGATGAACCACATATAAGAATAAATAATCTAATGGAAGAAGAATTTGACTATATAGCTTTAGGTCATATTCATACACCACAATATATTTCAAAAAAGGTTTATTATTCTGGATCAATTGAGAAAGTGAGTTTCTTAGAAGAAGATGAAAATAAAGGTTTCATACTTGCAAAGCTTAATGATAAAGAGACAGAAGTAGAAGTAAAAAATTTATCATGCAGACCAATGAAAACTCTTAAATTTACTATTAATCCTACTTTAAATCCTACAGAAACTCTTATCGAAGCGATTGAAAAATTCGATATTGAAAATGGAACACTTTTAAGACTTATTGTTAAAGCGGATCAAACAGCATGGCACAATATGAATATGAGTAAAATTGAACAAATGTTGATACAAAAAATGAAAGTTGTAGGATATTATTTTGATAAAAAATTAATTGAAGATGATAAAGAATTAAAAGGTTTTCCTATGGAAGGGAAACCTTTAAGGAATCAAATTTTAGATTTTATTCAAACAATTAATGTGGATGAGAAAATTAAAAATCGTGTAAAGAAATTAGCAGAAGAGATAATGGATGAAGTTGGTTTAATATGAAACTTATAAACTTGAAAGTTAGCAATATAGCAACTTATAAGAATTATGAATTAAAATTTGATGAATTGAAATATCCAGTATTTATAACAGGAGAAACTGGAGCAGGTAAAACAACATTTTTTGTAGATGCAATTACAGTATCCCTTTGTAAAGGTGCCTATGGCCATACAACAAATTTTACAGATATTATAATGAGAGGTACATCTAAAGCAGAAATTCAGCTTACATTTAAAATAGAAGATAAAATGTATAGAATAAAAAGAATATTTGAAGAAAAAAGAGGTGCATCATCACAATCTTTTCTTGAAGAATATAATGGGAAAGGTTGGACTCTTTTAACTGCTAGAGTAAGTGAAGTTGATAGGAAACTAAGAAATATCATGGGTTTAGATTATGATGGTTTATTAAATTCAGTGATAATTAGACAAGGTGATGTTTATAATTTTATAAAAATGCAACCATCTCAAAGGAGAAATTTTCTATTAAATCTTTTCAAAATAGGATTGGATGAATTAAAAATAAAAACTGATGAAAAAAGAAGTAGTGTTATTAAAGAGATTGAAAAAATTGATAGAGAAATTCAAATATTAAAAGAAACAATAGATAAAGAAGCAGAACTTTTAAATAAAAAAGAGAATTTAGAGAATGAGAAGAAACAATTAGAAAGAGAAATAGAGAGAAAAGAATTTCATAAGAAAGAAATAGAAAATAGTTTAAATAAAATAAGAAAAAAAATAAGTGATATTGAAAAAGAATTAAGGATTCTAGAAGAGAAAAATAAGAATTTAGAAGAAAAATATAAAGAATTAAATAATATTAAAGAACAAATCGAAAAAGAAGAAGTACAAGCAGAAGTTTATCCAAAATGGAAACTTGAAAAAATTGATGAAGTACAAGAGAAAATTAATGAATATTATTCACAACAATCTAAAATAATTTCTAAAGAAACAGAATTCAAACAATATAAAGATATTCTTAATAAAATAGAAGAAGCAAATAAAATAGAAAATTTATTAAATCAATTTGTTAATATAAATGAAAAAATTAAAGAAGTAGAAAATAAAATAGAAGAAATTAAGAATTATAAATTTGAAATTCAAGGAAAAATAAATATTATTTCAGATGCAATTAAAACTTTAGATAATATTGAAGCAGAATGTCCAGTATGTGGTTCAAAGCTTACTATTAAAGCAAAAGAGAATAGGAAAAAACATTTGGAAGAAGAAAATAAAAAATTAAATATAGAAATAGGAAAAATTGACATTCAACTT
>Ga0078972_1012708_pt1 | contig 14308 bp, 17 predicted proteins | sample YelNatPaOPGAMG01_FD_67568 | JGI IMG/M metagenome (GOLD analysis project Ga0078972, IMG submission 67568) | Hot spring thermophilic microbial communities from Obsidian Pool, Yellowstone National Park, USA - OP-RAMG-01 (SPADES assembly) (version 2) | ecosystem: Environmental > Aquatic > Thermal... | reverse complement strand
CCCGTCGCCTTTAGCTTGGATGGGCAAATATGTATGCGTTCCGCCTCTCATCCCCTCCCTTTCGGAAGGGGACTTCCCGGCGGTAAAGTTAAAATCTGGGGTGACCATAAAAAGATGAGGCTCATGATAAACCCGGAGCTTCTGAGGATACTAGCGTGTCCGATGTGCAAGTCGGACCTCAGGCTGGAGAAAGGTGAACTCGTCTGTATAAAGTGCGGGCGCAGGTATCCGATAAAGGGCGGGATACCGCATCTGCTTCCGGATGAGCTCAGAGAACCTCAACGGTGATCTCCAGGATGGCATCCCTGCTTCTGAGCAGGCGCACGAACTTTCTGGAAAGGTCTGCTGAGGATTTGTCCGCGTAAACCGCCAGGGTCCTCGCGCACACGTAGCCGCTTTTTCTCACCACCATGTCGGTCGGGTGCGAGAGCGGCAGAAGATGGTGCCCCCGGGCGCGCACGACCTCCACCACTCCTCCGGCCATCATCCTTATCACAACGCTTCTCCCTGCCCTTATTCCCTCCTTGAGTTCCTCCGGCAGATCTGGCAGGGATTTTTCGGCGGATACCCCGACGACGCAGTCCCCCCTGGGTCCGACTTCCGGATCCCTTGTTATCATGAGGGTGGTCGTGTGCCTTGCGCTTATGTTTGGGTGTCCCCTTGCCGTGAATGTTATCCCCGTCATCAGGCTAACCTTAAGATTTTGCAGGAGAATTAAATTTCGGTATGATGTTCGAGAGGGAGAGGGAGGAGCTTGTTGAAAGTCTGGTGAGGTGCGGGTATCTCAGGAACCAACGCCTCATAGCGGCCTTCAAAAGGGTTCCAAGGCACGAGTTTGTTCCGGAAAATCTGAGAAAGTACGCCTATTCTGATCAGCCCCTTCCCGTGGGATACGGGCAGACAATTTCGGCGCCCAGCATGATAGCAATAATGATGGAGTCCCTCGATCTTGAGGAGGGCCAGAGGGTCCTGGAGATAGGCACCGGATCCGGGTATAATGCCGCCCTGCTGGCAGAGGTGGTCGGGAGGGGGGGAAGGGTCGTGAGCATCGAGAGGATCAGGGAGCTTGCCGAGAGGGCGGAGGGGAACCTTAGAAAAACTGGGTATGGTTGGGTTGAGGTGATAGTTTCGGATGGCACATGTGGCTATGAGGAGGGAGCTCCCTGGGACAGGATACTCGTCACCGCATGCGCTCCCAGATTGCCGCAGCCGCTCATCGAGCAGCTAGCGGATGGGGGAAAACTGGGAGCCCCGGTCGGCGAACACTATATGATGCAGACCTGGACCGTGCTGGAGAAGAAGGGCGGAAAAACGAGCTTGACTGAGCACGGCGGGTGCTCCTTCGTGCCGCTGGTGGGGAAGTACGGGTGGCCGGAATGAGCGCTCAGCCCAGCCATTTTTCCAGCGAGGCCTGCCCCCTCTCCAGCTTTCCCTTCATCAGCTTCTCCACGCCGCTCTGCACCCTAGACTCGGAAAAGTCATACTCATCGCACAGGAACCTTTTGATGCCCTCGGGATCCGGCTCCCTCCACCTCAGCGTGTAGTCGGAGGTTACTGCTGGTTTCATGAATATCTCCCTGACCTCAAGTGGGTCTACCTCAAACCTTTCACCGTATTCGTCAAGGAGTGCCTCGATAGATCCCCTCTCCCTTATCAGCTCCAGGGCCTTTTTTGGCCCTATTCCCTTTATCCCCTCGTTGAAATCTGTTCCCACTAGGATTCCAATGTCGATGAGCTGTTCCCGCGTGATCTGAAGCTCGCCCAGCACCCTTTCCAGCTCAACGACCTCTGGCTCCACCTCTATGTAGACATCCTTTCCGGGAAGTTTTCTCCGCCCGGTAATCGCAAGGTTTCTGATGAGGAGCGGAGAGCCGAAAAGCAGGGCATCGAAGTCCTGGCTTGCAACGCCCCAGGCATCACCCCTGCTGGCGATGTACGCGGCCTGGGCCTCTCCCTCGCTGGGCGCCTGCACCCATGGAACCCCCATGTATCCCAGAAGCGATTTCGCCTGCTCTATCATTTTCATGTCGATTCTCCCTGCCCTCTGCGCGAACTTTCTAGCGTCCTCAATCCTCCCCTCCGCCACGGCTTTGGCCCACTCTTCCTCGGCCTTGGTCCTCAGTGCCCTGCGCTCCTCGACCGTGCGCTGCTTCAGCCTTGGCGGCTCCCCGTCAAACACGTAGATCGGAAGTATACCTGCCTCGATGAGGTTTGCAGTCCTGTAGAAGAGACCAGAGAGGTGTGATGTTATTCTCCCCTTTGAGTCCCTCAGCAGCTCCCCGTCCCTCTGCCTTATGATCGAGAGGAACTGATAGAGAAAGTTCATTGCGTCCACTGCTATTTTCTTGCCACGGAGTTCCTGGAGTCCAACCTTATTCCTCGGAACAATGTCCCCGAGCTGAACGCCCATTTTTTACCTATAAAAAAATAGTCCTTCGGCTGATATTAAGTCAGCTTTCGGGCAGGTGTTTTTCCCCCGGAAGCCTTCGGACAACCGTAATCGGAATGGCGTCCCTCTCAAACTCATATAGGGCTATTTCTATGGGATCCGTTAGGTTCTCCGGCAGGTCAACCAGCACCGGTGCGCCCATCGCTATCTGAAGGGCTCTTGCCCCTATTATCCTGGCCTTCTCGTAACGGGTATACTTCTTGGCGGCAAGGGGGTTTGGGAAAATGATCGGCACCCCCTACATTTCCGGTGGCGCGCCGCCCTCTTCACTTCCCTTCTTCTCTTCCTTTTCCAGCTTACCGGCAGCTATAACATCGTCTATCCTGAGGATCATCTCCGCGACTTCACTTGCGGACTTTATAGCCTGAACCTTTACCCTCATCGGTTCAACTATGCCCTCCTTCAGCGTGTTTAGGGTCTTGCCGCTTACCACATCCAGTCCTATATATTTGCCGTCCTCCTTTTCATGAGCGGCCCTCAGGTCCATCAGTATGTCTATCGGATCAAGTCCAGCGTTTTCGGCAAGTGTCCTGGGGATGATCTCCATGGCGTCAGCAAACGCGTTTATCGCGAGGGCCTCCCTGCCCCCCACGCTTTCTGCGTATTCCCTCAGTCCCTTCGCAACCTCTATCTCAACAGCTCCGCCCCCGGCGACCATCTTCCCGTCCTCAATCGCCGCGGATATCACGGAGAGACCATCGTGAACAGCCCTCTCAAGCTCGTCAACCACGTGCTCGGTCCCGCCCCTGACGAGTATGCTCACGGACTTTGGATCCTTGCATCCCTCAATGAATATCATCTCCTCACCAGCGATCTTCCTCTCCTCCACTAGGGCAGCGCTCCCGAGGTCAGAGGCGGATAGGTCCTTTATATTCGTCACAACCTTTCCTCCGGTTGCGCGGGCCAGCTTTTCCATGTCGGAATCCTTGATCCTTCTCGCTGCGAGGATCCCGGCCTTGGCGAGGTAGTGCTGTGCAACGTCATCGATTCCCTTCTGGCAGAAAACCACGTTTGCGCCTGTCCTCTTTATCTGGTCGACCATGTCCCTCAGCATCTTTCGCTCCTCCTCCAGGAAGCTGCGAAGCTGCTCGGGATCCGTTATGTTTATCTTAGCATCGGTTTCCGTTTCCTTGACCTCGAGGGACAAGTTGAGCAGGGTTATCCTGGCGTTTTCAATCCTCTTGGGCATGCCCGGGTGAACGACCTCCTTATCCAGCACTATCCCCTGGATAAGCTGGGAGTCAGCCGTGCTTCCCCCGGTTTTCTTCTCCACCTTCACGTTGTCTATGTCAGCCTCAAGCTTTCCGTCCACCTCCTCCACTATCTGCTTGACGGCCCTAACGCAGAGCTCGGCAAGCTTGGTTCCCCTTATCTCGGAGCCCTTACTGCTCAGGGATGTGATCGCTATCTGCTTGAGCGTCTTGTCGTCATCCTTGGTTATCGGCACCGCTATCCTTTCAACGATCTCCCTGGCCTTTTCAGCCGCCAGCTTGTATCCAGCTGTTATCACGGTTGGATGGATGTCCTGATCGAGAAGTTCCTCAGCCTTTTTAAGGAGTTCGCCTGCCAGGACCACAGCGGTGGTTGTCCCATCTCCAACCTCGTTTTCCTGTGACTTTGAAACCTCAACCATCATCTTTGCTGCCGGGTGTTCCACATCCATGGATTTCAGTATGGTGACGCCATCATTTGTGATAGTAACGTCCCCGAGGTTATCAACGAGCATTTTGTCCATTCCGCGCGGACCCAGGGTAGTCCTGACGGCATCCGCAATAACCCTGGCCGCCATTATGTTCATGCGCTGGGCATCCCGCCCCAGGTACCTCTGCACCTTTTCCGGCAGTATCAACACAGGCTGTCCACCCAACTGAGACATATGCATCCCCCGCAGCTCTACCAAGTATCGTGGCACTCGCTTATATACGCATTTAGTATGAATTTTTTTGAGGTATAAAAATTTTACGCTTTTGTTTTTATTTCGGCTACCTGCTGAACAAACTTTTTGTAGGCGTCCGTGCCCTTCAGCCTTTCCACGTCTCTTTTGTAGAGATCGGCCTTCAGGCTTCTCCCGCTCTTTTTCTCCCACTCCTCAAATGATATGCCCTGGCTCTTCTGGTTCTCATCCCTGTACCATTCAGGGATAACGTTGAAGGCGCAGAAGGGCACAATCCTCCTGTCGGTCATCACGTAGTGGATGCAGCAGCGCTTCACCCTCTCTATGTCGTAGTTGTACAGGTCCATGAAGTGCATCATGCCTATGAAAAGCGTCTTCATGTGAAACTTTCCCAGGGCATCATAGTTGTGTCTCACTATCACGTCGAAGATGAGCCTTCCCACGTCTATGTCCTTCGGCTTGTTTTTCTTGTCTATGAATTTGCCGATGTCGGAGAGTATCCTCATGCCCGTGATTATTCTGCTTTTGCCTCCCCTCAGGTCCTCAGCCCTTTTGTCCAGGTACTCGAGAAATCCATCCACGTCAATGAATCTCGTTATCGGGACCATCCTCTCCCCATCTTTGAAGAGGTACGTGGCCGCACCACAGGCGAAGTGGCTGCTCAGGTCATACATCGTCCTGCCGGTCAGGGCCTCCAGGAACCCGCTTATTATCATTGCGGTTGGAACAGGGAAGAAATCCTCGACCGTGATCTCGCCCTTTGTCTGCTCCTCCATCTTTTCCAGAACGTCCGGAATGGTTATCCTGTACTTTTCCCTTTCCTCCCGCGGCATCCTTCCAACGAGGGAAACCGGCTGGAAGTTGACCCCCCGCACAACGTCAAGATTTTTGATGCCGAACCTGATTATGTCACCGATTTCGTGGTCGTTCACGGAGTTTATTACGGTCGGCACGAGAACAACGCCCATCCCGATTTTTCTGCAGCTCTCAAGTAGAGTCGGAACCTCCCAGTGATTTTTTGGATTAGTTTTCTCGGTAAGCCCGTCAAAGCTGAGGTAGAGGGTGTTTACGCCCTCCTCCCTAACTCTTCTGAGGAGCTCCGGATCATGGGCCAGCCTTATTCCGTTTGTGTTCAGCTGAACGTGATCGATACCGTGTTTTTTTATTATGCGTATGATGTCTATGAGGTCGTCCCTCAGGCACGGTTCCCCTCCCGTGATCTGAACAGCGTTGCACGGAATGGGCTTTTCACTCCTCAGTATTTCGATCATCTCGTCTATCTGCTGGAGGGTTGGTTCATACACATATCCCGCACGTCCGGAGTAGAAGAAGCAGTACCAGCATGTGAGGTCGCAGCGGTTTGTGACGACCACATTCGCCAGGGCGGTGTGGCTCAGGTGCATCCTGCACAGCCCGCAGTCCCTGGGGCAAACAGGACTCTCCTTCTCCACCTGCGGATTGAGCACGCCCCTTCCGTCCCGCGCATATCTTTTAGCCCTCTCATACCACTTCCGTGAGCCGAAGTACAGGTCCTTGAACTCGCCGTGCTCCGGGCAGACCTTTTTTATCCATACCCTCCCGTTTTCCTCGAACACCGTGGCTGGGATAACCCTCAGACACTCCGGGCACACGGATTCGGTTTTTGTCAGTTCCTCCATGTTTTCACTTCACTACCCCTATGTTCGCCCCCATAAAATTCCCTATGCCGTAACAAGTTCAAGCTTTTCAAGCTGGGCGAGCACCCTTTCCCGGATTGCGTCAACCGGCTCCTCCCCGCCGACAACCTTTCCCTCCCGGATTATCTGCACCATGGCAGGCCCCATCGATTTTCCGCATCTCGGACACTTCACCCCGCTTTTCCCGGCGGACGTCACCAGGTAGTTGAGGCAGCTTTCACATCTCCACACATCCTTCTTGCCTCCGAACTTTCCACGCTTTGCCACCGGTTTTCCACCGATCTCCACTATGTCCATAGCAAAGTTCACCGTGGGGGCGTTGCTTAGCCAGCTCCCGATGCCGAAGCCGTCCGCTCCAGCCCCGGACAGCTCCTTCACCTCTTTCTCCCCCAGCCCCCCGGAGACTATTATCCTCACGTCCCTGTACCCCCTGCAGTCAAGCTCCCACCTGACCTCCCTGAGTATCTCCGCAAAGTTCCCCTTTCTTGACGGGGGGGTGTCAAGCCTCACCCCCCAGAGCCTCTTTCCAAGCGCCTCAGCCGCCATCACGGCTTCAGCCTTCTCGTCAAAATATGTGTCGACGAGCGCAACCCTGGGCACATCCTCAGGGATAACCTCATCGAACGCCTTCCATGCATCAACCTGATTACCGAAAAGTATTATGAGAGAGTGCGGCATCGTCCCCATGGGGTCCTTTCCTATTTTTTTCGCGCCGGAGAGGCTGGAAACCCCATCAAACCCGCCCAGATAGGCCGCCCTGTCTATCATTGGTGAGATGGCCGGATGCATGCGTCTGATCCCGAAGGAGATGAGCAGTTTGTCCGGCGCGATCTTTCTGATTCTTGCCGCCGAGGTGGCCACACCGCTCGCCTGGCAGACGAAGCCAAGCAAAGGGGTCTCAAGCTCGCAGAATTCCCCATAGGGTCCCTCAATTATCACCACCGGCACTCTGATCCCCCTGCAGTCCAATGGCGTGAAGGCGGATCCCTCGGGGAGAGCATAGACGTTCACCATCCGCCCCTCTAAAAGCCGGATCACCTCATCGATGCCGCACAGAATTCCCCACCTCCACCCATCGGGAAGGGAACCTGCTGTGACCTCGGCCACAACCTCAGTTTTATCCAGCCCCCTTGCCCTGAGGACCTCCATCGTTCTCACGAAGTAGATGTCGGTGGTCTTTCCCTCTTTGATCTCCTCGTCTGATGCCACATTGAACCTCCTCATCTCAGACCCCACCCCTTAATGATACCATCCAATTGGTTCTCCCCGGATCTTCTGACCCGGAGGTTGCCGCCATCAGCTGACTGCATCACGCAGCACCATCGCTTCACGCGGCGGCCCTTCATCTGACGGCCGAACCGCAGCCGCCTCAAGGTACCGGGACATTATGTTCAGGGCTGCATTCAGGTCCCGGTCGTGCCTGGCGCCACAGGTTGGGCATGTCCAGGCCCTCTCGCACGTCAGGTTCTTGTTGACGCTCCGGCAGCTCGAGCAGGTCCTCGACGTGTTCGCCGCCCTGACGTACACAACCCTTACTCCCTCCCACGCAGCCTTGTACTCGATCTGCCTCTGGATCTCCCTGAAGCACCAGGAGTTCATCCTTCCTTCACCGCCTTTACTGCCTTCATGTTCATCCAGAGAGAATTTACGAGAACATATTAAAACGAATTTTGGGGAGAGGTCACCGAACAAACAAAAACCGGGCGGGCATTTTCATGCTTCAGAAAACCGCTTGAAGAGTGGACCGGACCACAGTGCCTGTTTGTGTCCGTTAAATTGGGGAATTTTTCCAAAAAACCAGAAATTTATGATCGAGGGTCGAACAGAGCGATTTTTTACATTTTTAATTTTTCAAATTCCGCCGGAAAAAAATCAGTGCAATAGTGGTGATTAGAGCGCCAGGTGCACCAGGCACTGGAAACCTGCGCGTTATCGATCCCGGAAAAATTGATAGGTCAAAAACTTGGAGAACCCCTCCGATTTAACGATCTTCGCTCCGTATATCTCCCTCATGTATGCGAGCGAGTCAAGGTGTCTCTTCAGGTTTGGGGAGGAAACGCAGTCCTCCGGGACAACAAGTTTGTATCCCCTGAAGAATGCCCCCGCCGCCGTGTTCTGAATGCATATGTCTGTGACCACCCCGGTTAGTATGAGCTGGTCCACCCCTTTTTCCCTAAGGATCTTGTTCAGAGGCGTTTCAAAAAATGCATCGTATGTATTTTTTGTCAGGACAAGGTCATCTGGTCCGGGGCTCAGCTCTTTTACAATCCTTGAGCCCTCCGTTCCCTCCATTGCATGTTCACCCCAGATGCTGATTTCAGGATCTCCGGGCCTGTGGGCGTCACAGATGTAAATCACGGGAAGGCGCCTTTTTCTTGCAGCCGTTGCGATGGCGGCTATCCTGGGCAAAACATCTCTGGCCCCCGGAAATCCAAACTTCCCGTGGACAAAGTCGTTTATCATGTCTATTATCAGCAGGGCCATGGGCATTTACCCACCTGAGATACTTGTCACCTGGTAAAAAAGAATGCAGCACCTGCCGGGTATTTTTAGGCCTCCGCCAAATCTTTTGGGAGAAGAACATGTGCGGGGAGCTCATCCAGCTGATCGGACAGAGCCTGTGGTTCATACTTCCGGCATACGTTGCGAACGCCGCTCCGGTCGTGCTCGGGGGAGGGAGACCGCTGGACGGTGGAAGGAAGGCGTGGGACGGACGCCCCATATTCGGCCCCGGCAAGACCGTGAGGGGCCTCGCCGGGGGGCTGGCGGCAGGCATTCTGGCTGGAGCGATTCAGGCGCTGCTCTCCGGGCTCGCCGCGTATCTCATCTGGGCGTCCGCGATGTCCGCCGGGGCGCTGGTCGGTGACCTTGTGGGCAGCTTTCTCAAGAGAAGGATGAATATTCCCCGCGGCGGCGCCGCGCCCCTGCTCGACCAGCTTGGCTTTCTTGTCTTTGCGCTCCTGTTTGTGAGCCCCCTCGTGTTTCCCGGGTGGTGGACCGTCATAATTCTCCTCGCCATAACGCCACCGCTGCACATCGCCACGAATTTCGTGGGATACAAGGCCGGACTCAAGAGCCGGCCGTACTAGGTGTCAGCTTGAAGAGGTACGATCTTTTCGGCATCGGGACACCGGTCATCGATTATCTCGCGAGGGTGGGCGATGATCTAATAAAAAGGGAGGGATTTGTGAAGGAGGCCACGAACTACGTGTCCAGGGAGAGGCTGGACGCGCTGAAGGAGCAGCTCTCAAGTTCAATACTGCGAACCTGGCCGGGCGATAACGCGCGCAACGTGTGCGAGGGAGTCTCCTTCATGGGCGGAAGGACGGCCTACGCAGGACGCATCGGGAAAGATCCAAGCGGAAAAATGTTTGATGGGGTACTCAGGCGCCTGGGAATAGAGTCATTTCTGGAGGTCGGCCATGGCAGAACTAGCGAGATACTAACTCTGATAACCCCAGATCTCCGCAGGACCTTTGTCGCAGACCTGGGCAACGGTGAGGAGTACGGTTCCGTGCCGGAGGATGGCATAGGAAGATCCAGGTTTCTCTTCCTCACCTCCATAACGCTCCTGAAGGGAAAGATAGCGGGTGCCGCTCTGAAGGCGGTATCGTTCGCCGCGGATTCGGGTGTGAGCATTTCGATATCGCTCGAAAGCGCGCCGATGATAGCGGAGAACAGGACGAGGCTTCTGCCGGTTGTCCTTCGCTCGGCCCTCCTATTCGGAAACGAGGAGGAGATATCCGCACTGACTGGGGAAAGCCCGAGGAGGGGGGCGGAGATGCTGGCTCGCGGTGGTCCCACCGTTTGCGTTAAGCTGGGGGAGAGGGGGTCGGTTATCGTGACAAAGGATCGCAGCATCGAGGTGCGGTCCTTTCCTGCGAGGGTTATGGACCCAACGGGCGCGGGAGATTTTTATGCCGCCGGCTTCATCTCCGGAATCACAAGGGGAAAAGACCTGGAGGAGTGTGGGGAGATGGGGTCGAGGCTGGCCTCAATGGTGATAGAGAACCTCGGCGCAACGCTTACGGACGCGGGGGAGAGCAATATTTAACCAGCGGAGGATAATCCTTTTGGGAAAACCATGGGGAAGGTCACTGGCGTTTGCACTATATGCGGAAAGGCGGGGACCGAGGTTTACAGGTGCGGGATCTGCGGTGCGGTGGTCTGCGCCGACTGTTTCGTGAAGGACATAAATGCGTGCAAAAAATGCGTCAGAAAAGGGCTTTGGGTCGAGAGCGGAAAGTCCGAGTGATGGCTTGCTGGACGAGGGGGAAGTGGAGGAGCTAGCCCTTTTGCTCTGCGAGCTCAGGGAAATTGCGTCGGAGGGAGTGCCCATAATAGTGGAGGGCGCGGAGGATGTGAGAGCGCTCGCCAGCATAGGGATAAGCGGAAAGCTTTACAAGATCTCCGGCCACGGATCGCTCCTGAACTTCATAGAGAGGTTTGCCGGGTGCGCCGAGGTGCTGATCCTCACGGATTTTGACCGTGCCGGTGAGGAGCTCGCTAAATTCTGTGAGAGACATCTGAGGGGACTCGGAGTGAAACCCCTGGTTGAGCAAAGAAAGAGGCTGAGGCGGCTTCTGCGGAAGGAGATAAAGGAGATATCGGAGATGGGGAGGGTGGTCAGGGAGTACGGGCTCTTAGGGAGATGAACTTTGAAACAAGACGCGGGCTTATTCCTATCTCCTCAAGCTTCCTCTTTATCTCATCCTCATTTCTTCCCTCTGCCCTCCACCTGCGGTAGAGCTTCTCCATCGTTTCGAATATCTCGTGCGGAAAGCACACCCAGGCATCGGTGAGCCTTGCAGTGAAATCGGGCTTCAGCACGGACCATGGCTTGTGGTAAAGTGTGCACACCCTGACCTCGGAGGCGCCGAGCTGAAGGAGGTGATCCCTCACCAGCTTGAGGCTGTTGCCGGAGTCGGCTATGTCGTCAACGAGAAGAACCCTCTTGCCCCTCACATCGACGGAGAGCGGCTGGGTTATCTCAGGGATGGGGCGGGTCTGGTAGATGTCCCTGTAGTATTCCACCTTGATCGTTGCCAGGTTGTGGTTTCCGAGTATGTCAGACAGTATACGTCCAGGTATCCATCCCCCCCTCGATATTGCAACGATGACGTCGGGAGAGTATTTTTGCTCCAGTATCCTCTCCGCCACCTCCATGCACAGCTCGTATATGAGATCCAGGCTCGGGACCTCATACTTTTCAGGTTTCCTGTTTTCCTGCACAATCCCTGATTGGAGTGCCTGGTTAAAAGGGGTTCACCCAGCTGTCCCGGGGCGCCCTTGCCAAAATTTTTAAACGTTGAGCGATGATGTTTAAAGGTGCCTTTATGGCGAAGGAGATGACCGAGGTAGGAAAGCTGAAGGAGGGGCGCTTCGTCATAATTGATGACGAGCCCTGCAGGATAGTAGGATTCTCCACGTCAGCCCCCGGAAAACACGGTCATGCAAAGGCGAAGATCGATGCGATAGGGCTTTTTGACTCACAGAAACGGACAATAGTCCGACCAACGAGCGCGAAGATAGAGGTCCCGATAATCGAGAGGGGTTCCGCGCAGGTCCTTGCCATAGTCTCAAACAATGCGCAGCTGATGGACCTCAACACCTACGAGACGTTCGAGCTCCCGATTCCCATCAACCTCAGGGGAGATGTGAAGGAGGGCGTGGAGGTAGAATACATTCAGGCTCTTGGAAGAAGAAAAATAGAAAGAGTAAAATAATTGAAAAATCCGTATGCTCAGAGATCTGCGCCGCGCACGGTTTTCCTTCCGTTGGCTTTAGCGCGAGCGATTGCCTTCTTGCAGCTCTCGGCCACGAGGGTGTCAAGCTCCTTGAAGAAGTCCTCGCTCGCCCTCATTCCCTTCAGCAGGGTCCTCACGGCGGATTTAACAACATATGCCATAGGCACACCTCCGTTTATTATCCATTTTCCCTGTTTTTCAGCGTATTTAACCCTACCGCCGGGGCTCTGCGGAGGTCAAAAATTATCTCCTCTTCCTGAACTCCGCGAGCATCCTTCTCATTTCCTCCCTGGGCATCTCAAAGCTCTGCGCCAGGGTGGGGAACTTTCCTGACTTGACCTCCTTCTTGAACTCGGTCACCGCTTCCGAAATTATCTCGCTCAGATTTGCGTATCTCTTCACGAACTTCAGCTGCTTTTCACTCATTCCGAGGATGTCGTGCAGCACCATCACCTGGCCATCGCAGTAGGGACCGGCGCCAATGCCTATCGTTGGTATCTCAATTTTTTCTGTAATCAGCTTGGCAAGCTGCCAGGGGATGCATTCGAGGACAAGCGCAAATGCCCCGGCACGCTCCAGCTTCACCGCATCCTCCATCAGCCGCCTTGCGGTGGATCCGGTCTTTCCCTGTACTTTAAAGCCGCCGAACTGGTGATACCACTGAGGGGTGAGCCCGAGGTGTCCCATGACCGGTATTCCCGCCTCCACTATCGCCCTCACCCTTCTGACAACCATGCCTCCGCCCTCCACCTTGACTGCCTCCGCCCCCCCTGCCTTGACCAGCCTTCCAGCGTTACCGATCGCGTCCTCATCGCTTGCCTGATATGACATGAAGGGCATATCCCCCACAACCAGCGCCCTTTCAGCCCCCCTTGAAACCGCCTTCAGATGGTGGACTATATCATCCACAGTCACGCCAAGCGTGTCCTTGTGCCCCAGCAGAACGTTTCCGACAGAGTCTCCGACGAGTATGGAGTCCACTCCGCATGCATCCAGGATTCTGGCGGTGGGATAGTCGTATGCGGCTACCATCACCACCCTCTCTCCTTTAGATTTCATCTCCCTCAGGGAGGAAACAGTGACCTTCATCCGGAACACCAAGATGTTATTTATTCCGCATGCTAATTAGGTTGTGGTCGCATGGTCGGCGGGTACTGTGGAAAAATTCTCCGCGTGGACCTCTCGAGCGGGAGCACCGGGACCGAGAGGCTTGACCTCAGGCTTGCCTACAACTACCTCGGCGGCAGGGGTTATGCGGCCAGGCTGCTCTATGATCGCCTGAGGCCCAAAGTTGATCCGCTCGGTCCGGAGAACCTGCTGATATTCATGACCGGACCCCTGACCGGAACGCCTTATCCGGGGGCCGGCAGGACCGCGGTCTGCTCAAAGTCACCTCTAACCGGCACCATAGCGGATTCCCTGATGGGAGGATCTTTCGGAGCATTCCTCAAGATGGCTGGATTCGACGGGATCCTGGTCGAGGGCGCCTCAAGGAAACCGGTCTACCTGTCAATCGACGGTGGGAGGGTTTCCATCGAGGATGCGGATGCCCTGTGGGGAAAGACCACGAGCGAGGCCGGCAGGGACCTTCTGGAGGCATACCCGGGCTCATGGATTGCAGCGATAGAGCCGGCCGGGGAGAACATGGCGAGGATGGCGTGCATTTACACGGCCGGAAAGGGAGGAAGGGAGGGATTTGCGGGTAGATGCGGGATGGGCGCGGTTATGGGGTCAAAGCGCCTGAAGGGAATTGTGGTGAGGGGATCGGAAAAAGTGAAGGTTGAGCATCCGGGTGAGTTTGAAAAGATATTGAGGAAGATCAGGAAGATCGTGGAGGCACATCCGATAACGGGCAAGGATGGGAGCCTGGCGAGGTTCGGCACGGCGCTTCTCGTTCACAGGATAACCGCGGCCGGCATGCTCCCGAGCGATAACTTCTCAGGGAGGAGACTGAACTTTGAGGACGTGGACGGGTTTTCCGGGGAAACCGTGCGTGAAAAGTATCTGGTGAGAAAGACCGCATGTTTCGCCTGTCCCACAGCATGCGGCAGGTGGGTGAGGGTCGGCTCATGGGAGGGCAAGGGTGCGGAATACGAGAACATTGCGATGCTCGGGCCGAATTCCGGTTTTTACGGATACGAGGAGATAACGGAGCTGAACAGGCTCTGCGATGAGCTCGGCCTCGACGCTATCTCTGCTGGGGGGATCTTGGGTTACGCGAGAAAGGCGGGTGAGATAAGTGGACTTGAGGACGCGAAGAGGCTTTTGCAGGAGGTGGCCCGCGGGACATCCAGGTACTCGTCAGGGCTTGCCGGCGTGCGGGAGCGAAGGCGCGGCGTGCTGGCGCCACTTGTGAAGGGGCTGGAGCTTCCAGCCTATGATCCGAGGGGTGCAAGGGGCATAGCGCTTGCCTACGCCACCTCCAACAGGGGTGCCTGCCACCTCAGGGCATACACGATATCTCCGGAGATACTCAGCAATCCAGAGTTTGTGGACCCGGGGACCGAGAGGGGAAAGGCAAGGCTTGTGAGGAGAATGCAGG
>Ga0078972_1012706_pt1 | contig 14310 bp, 10 predicted proteins | sample YelNatPaOPGAMG01_FD_67568 | JGI IMG/M metagenome (GOLD analysis project Ga0078972, IMG submission 67568) | Hot spring thermophilic microbial communities from Obsidian Pool, Yellowstone National Park, USA - OP-RAMG-01 (SPADES assembly) (version 2) | ecosystem: Environmental > Aquatic > Thermal... | reverse complement strand
GCTGTCAAACTTGGCAAGAAAGATATCATAACCACCAGCATTTGTAAGTGCACCTCCTCCAAAGTCTATCGTAGAACTATAAAAATACCCTGTTATATATACATTACCTGAAATATCTACGGAGACGGAAGAACCATAATCATCCCTACTCCCACCAAATCTATTACTCCATAGGTGATTTCCATTGCTGTCAAACTTGGCAAGAAAGATATCAGAATAACCAGCATTTGTAAGTGCACCTCCTCCAAAGTCTATAGTAGAACTCTGAAAATACCCTGTTATATATACATTACCTGAACTATCTACGGAGACGGAAGAACCCTCATCATTATAACTCCCCCCAAAGCTCTTACTCCATTTGTGATTTCCATTGCTGTCAAACTTGGCAAGAAAGATATCAGACCAACCAGCCTTTGTAAGTGCACCTCCTCCAAAGTCTATAGTAGAACTAGTAAACCACCCTGTTATATATACATTACCTGAACTATCTACGGAGACGGAATTACCTACATCCATACCATTCCCCCCAAATCTCTTACTCCATAAGTGATTTCCATTGCTATCAAACTTAGCAAGGAAGATATCAGAACCACCAGCATTTGTCAGTGCACCTCCTCCAAAGTCTATAGAAATATCAAAAGTCCCTGTTATATATACATTACCTGAACTATCTACAGAAACGGAATTATCCTCATCACGAAACGCCCCCCCAAATCTCTTACTCCATAGATGTCTAATATCACCTTGCTTCTCACAACCATCTGATAAACTACCATTGCAGTTATAATACCCGGAGATGCAACCACAACTTCCAGAGTTGCATACCGAATTCGCACCACAATTCTTTATATCTCCACAATTAGTTCCACAGCTAACTGGATTATTCAGATCTATTTCACATCCATCAGATGCACCTGCTATTGCATTGCAGTCCATATAGCCGCTATTACAAGTCAATCTACATACCCCATTATCACATACGGGATTCGTACCATTTGTAGATGAACATACAACCTTATTCGAACAACTCGTTCCACAACTGTTTATCGAATTGAGGTTCACCTCACAGCCATCAGACCAGTCATTATCGCAGTTAGCATATCCAGAATTGCATAAACAACTTGAGTTAGAGCAGGTTGCATTTGCCCCACAGGAGTTTCCGCAACTTCCACAGTTATTCGCATCATTAGTCAGATTCTTCTCACACCCATTACTCCACAACCCATCACAATTTGCATAACCTATCTGACATGCACAGATCTTATTGTTGCATAGAGAATTATCTCCACAGTCTGTTGCACAGTCAGAGCAGTGATGTAGGTCTGTGCTAAAGTTCGCCTCACACCCATTAGACCAGTCATTATCACAATTCCCATAGCCAGTATTGCATACACAACTTGAGTTAGAACAGGTTGCATTTGCCCCACAACTATTCCCACAACTCCCACAGTTGTTCGCATCATTAGTCAAATTCTTCTCGCATCCATCACTGTCTATCCCATTACAATTCCCATATCCATTTACACAACTCACTACTTTACAACTTCCACTAATACAACTATTCACTGCTGTATTCGGCAGATTGCAGACATTTCCACAACTGCCACAATTGTTCACATCCGTATTCTTATTCACCTCACATCCATCTGTTAATAAGCCATTGCAATTCAGATACGGAGATATACATTCACACTGAGAATTTGTGCATATACCATTTGCTCCGCAACTATTCCCGCAACTACCACAATTGTTCGCATCATTAGTCAGATTCTTTTCACACCCATTACTCCACGATCCATCACAGTTCCCATATCCACTCTTACATTCACAAACTCCAAGCAGACAATCCGAATTCTGCCCACAGTTTGTTATATTCCCACAACCCGTTCCGCAGGTTAATGGATTATTCAGATTCATCTCACATCCATCATCCCATTTACCATTGCAATTACCAAATCCGCTTTTACACTCACATTTATTAATATTACAAACTGCATTATCTCCACAACTCCCGCAACTCCCTCCACAACCATCATCCCCACATTCCTTATTTGTACAATTTGGGATACATACATCTGATATTACATCTGATACCGTATCTCCAGATATGTCAGAAACATCTTCCTCTGCATCCAATAAGATGTCTGTAATATCCTCCCCCACATCCTCAATATCAACTGATACATCCCCTACATCAACCAAAACATTATCAGATATATCTTCTACATCTAACCCAACATCCTCACGATAATCTTTTATTTCTTCTACATCTTCCGCCGCATCGACCACATCCAGTCCATAATCCTTTATCTCTTCTACATTCGTATCCAGAACCCCTTTATCTTCATAACCCACATCAACACCTCCATCTATACTCCCCTCCTTCACACATATCCTGCTCACAGGGTCGCATAAAAGCCCTTCAAGACAAAAACCATTCTTGAAACAGGGCTCACCCTCTCTACCCACCTCACTCCTACCTATACAACCTACCAAACCTATAACCAAAAATACATATATCAAACCTCTGTTTCTCATCTTCAAAACCTCCCGTTTATACCTACATAGTTTATCCCAAAATCAATCCCAACTTTATTCTTATTATCTTCCCGCTTCTCTCCTCCATAACTATTCCATATCAAATACCCCGCACCTATGAGCATTACTCCCCCTCCAACTCCATACATAATCACCGCCTTCGTATTATTATCACTCCTCTCTCTATCATACTTATTAGCCTCATCAATATTCTTACTATCCCTGTACTTATCATCTGCTACCTTTGCCTCATAAGTAAAATATCCACCCAATGCCCCTATCAATATCCCACCACCTATCAGAGTATATCCTATCCACTTCTTATCAGACTCCACCTCCACTCTCCCTTTTATCACCTCGGGCTTTATCACATCTTTATTCACATTCTCTGCCCACATACCCGCACCAGTGAGCATCTCCTTCACCATATCCCTCACCTCTTCTATCAACCTGTCCTCATTCTTATCTATCGTCCTCGTTGACCTCCCCTTTATCTTTACCTGCATCGTCTCTATCAGTTTCATCGAGATTAGATACTTGTTCCCCACCACACCTATCGAACTCTCTACATAATACTCCGCCCCCATTGCACCCGCTATCTGCATCATACAACTGCTCTCTGTACAGTTCTTTAACTGCTTATTCGTCTCCCAGAAGAGCATCTTGTCTATATCCTTCTGACCTATTACCTCGAATCTCCCCGTCTTTCCTACCTCAGACATAATCAACTCGACGAGCAGATTGGTAACCCCCTTCTCTATCCCCTTCTCAGGAGTCATCTCGAATACAATCAGAGTCGGTAAAGATTCTTTTGACTTTTCTTTCTTATCAGTTCCGCTCTGTATATTCTTATCTGATTTTTGAACAGCATTCTTCCCATTATCAGACTTATTCCCCTTAACCTCCTCCCCATAAGATAAAAAGGCATAAAATAAGCCTATAAGACATACACATACAAAGACTCTTCTGCTCATAACCTACTCCATCTAAAAACTAACAATAGATTTTTAACATTAGAGGCAGTTATTGTCAACCTTAACTGTGCAATTCTTTGGAAAGATTTAGGTTACATTTTTATTTTGATTGTAAAATTGTAGGGATAGGGCGATGTATCTGCCGTAATAATACAAACCTGCGTATTTGTTATTGATAAAAACAATGAGAATTATGGTTGCAAATATAATTTAAGGGCGACCGGCCAGTCGCCCCTACAAAATGAACACTCCATCTGCCTTCCGCATACACCCCTATTTGAGAGGGGAATTACTCCGTGTCGGTTATCAGTGGTCAGTGGTCGGTGAGTTCTTTTTGGAAACCCCCTTTACAAGAAGGGGATTTGACTTACCCATTTCCTACTTCTTACTTATCCATTTATAACTAAATCTTTACCCGAGAAGACAGGTTGTGCTTGACATTTGGGTAGTTTGAATCTAATATCACTCCGCTTTTTGGGCGAGTGGCGGAATGGCAGACGCGCCAGACTCAAAATCTGGTGAGGCACCCCCTTGTGAGGGTTCAAGTCCCTCCTCGCCCATTTGTATTTTAAAAGGAGGTAAAAAGCGATGAAAGATCTACTGGCAGTCCTTATGATTCTCTTCTTTATCGTCTCCTGTCAGAGCGGGGTCGACACCAGCAAGGGTTCAAAGTCCGAGCCTATTGCAAAGATCGGAAATACCAGGATTACAGTGGAAGATTTTCAGAACAGGATCAATAAACAGAATCCATTTTTGAGGGCAAGGTATTCCGACCCTGAAAAACTGAAGGAATATCTCAACAACATTGTAAGGCAGGAGGTACTCTTTCTGGAGGCTCAGAGACTGGGTTACGATAAGGATCCAGATGTGGTGGACAGGATGAAGTCTGACTCCATCTCCAAGATGATAGCAAAGGAGTTTGACGAGAAGAAGAAACAGGAACTGGTAACTGATGAGGATATCAAGAGGCACTACGAACAAAACATTAACGATTATAATAAGCCTGAGGCGGTTTATGTCAGGGTCTTCTTTGTAAAGGCGCCAGAGGGGAGTAAGGATAGGGCGGCAAAGAAGAAGGAGGCAGAGAAGTATCTGCAGGACATCCTTGCCCACAAGGATGACGACACATATTTCTTCAATCTTGTGAAGGCGAAATCGGATGATGAGGAGCTCAGGACGAGAGGCGGAGAGCTCGCCTATCTCTCAAGGCAGGAACTGACCAGTAAATATGGTAAGGAGTTTGCAGATGCGGCCTTCGGGCTTGCCTCTATAAATGATATTACACCAAAACCGGTTGAGACCAAGGATGGTTTCTATATCATCAAGCTCAGAGGGAGAAGACAGGCGATCAACAGGACACTCGAGGATGTAAAAGAGACTATCAGGATGAAGTTGTACAGCGAGAAGAGACAGAAGGCCCTTGAGGACTGGGTTGAGTCATTGAAGAAGAAGTATAATGTTACAATACTTGAGCAGAACCTCGCAAAGATAAAGGTGGATGTACCTCCCTCAGGGGAGACACAGCCTACACCTAAGCCTGTACAGGTGAATCCACCGGTTAAAAGGTAGATGAATCTAAAAAAATATACCCTTTTCACAAAAATCCTTTTTACTATACTCTTTGTGCCTTCACTGGCTATCCTATCCTGCACAAAGGAAGAGAACCAGAATAAGGAGGATTTCCTTTTCTCCATAGACGACACGAAATATGACCTAACGACGGTATTGTTTGAATACAACAGGTTGAAGGCGGCATCAGAGGGGTTCGACTCACAGGACTCACAGAAAAGAAGGATAGTAAGACAGAACTTCCTTATGAGATATATTCAGGAGGAACTCCTTTATCAGGAGGCAAAGAGAAGGGGCTTAAAAGTAGACGAGAGTATAATAGATAGAGAGATAGAGGAGATGAAGGAGGGTCATACGGAGCTTACATTCAATACATACCTCTCCTCTATGATGCTGACTGAGAATACCCTGAGGGAACACATAAGAAGGAGATTTATGATAGAGGAACTCTTAAACTCCCTCGTCGCCGGCAGGGAGTTTTCCGGGGAGGAGATGCGAGAGTACTACGACACTCACAGAGAGGAGTTCAAGAAACCACCTCTATGCAGGATGCAACAGATTGTGGTCAGGACAAGGGAGGAAATGCAGAACATAATCAGTCTGATGAAGAAGGGCTCTAAGTTCGAGGAGCTCGCCAGCGAATACTCCGTATCCCCGGAAGGTAAATATGGGGGTGATATGGGGTTCTTACCCATAGACTCGGTAGATGAGCACTTCAGTAATGCCTGTAAGAGGCTGAAAAAGGGTGCCATATCCGATGTAATTGAGTCACAGGAAGGGTACAGACTCTACAGACTCGTGGACTTCAAACCTGAAAAGGCATTGACCTTTGAAGAGGCAAAGAAGGACATCATCATAAGGCTTACAGAGGTGCTGAGGGAGAGGGAACAGAAGAATCTCCTTCGCAGACTGATGAGTGAGCATCGGATATCCATAAACGACCAGGTTGCCGAAAGGTTAGAATAGGTGGATACTATGACAGTTTCTCTATTACTGCTTTCACTTATTATCTCAGCCAGCCCGCTGGATGGACTGATACTCGATCGGGTGGCTGCAAGGATAGAGAACGAGATAATACTCTTCTCTGACCTGACACAGAAGGTGGAACTCCTGACAGGAAACAGGGTCGAGTACAACGAGAAGGATCCAAAGATAGCAAAATTATACCAGAATGTCCTGAATGAACTGATAGAGGATAGATTGATTATGCTCGAGTTGAAAAAGTCCGGGCAGGATGTGACAGACTCAGAGGTAAAAGCAACGATAGATGATATTATGAAGCAGCGCGGGCTCACCCAGAGTGAGTTTGATAAACTCCTATCGAAGGAGGGGCTCACATTCGAGAGATACAGGGAGGAGATGAGGAGGCAGGTCAGGAAGAACAAGTTTATGGCACTGAAGGTGAGACAGCGGGTGAGGATAACAGACGAGGATGCAAAACTTTTCTACCAGCAGGAGTTCTCCTCTCAGAGACAGGGGAATAATTATGACATTTCGATGATATTTGTTTCATCCATCAACAGGAATAAGGGTGACCCATCCCCGGAGGAGAGAATAAAGACAATAAAAAGACTCCTCAGTGAGGGGAAGGACTTTGCAGAGGTGGCAAAGGAATATTCGGACGACCCCTCCAGGGCCTCGGGGGGACAGATAGGTAATGTCCAGAAGGGTAAAATGCGAGAGGATTTTGAAAAGGTTATATTCGAATTAAAGGAGAATCAGATATCAGAGCCAATTAGTACCAGAGAAGGATACTATATATTCAAAGTGAATAAAATCTCCGATAGTGATATCAAGAGTTTTGAAGAGGCAAAAGAGGATATCAAGCGGATGCTATTCGAAAAGGAGATGATGAAGCAGTATTCATATATGATGGATTCTCTCAAAAAAAAGTATACAATCTACATCAACCTGAAATAATTTGAAAAAAACCGCGAGGTGAAGATATGCCATTGATAATCGGTGTAACTATGGGTCATCCCTCAGGGATAGGTCCAGAGATCCTCATTAAGGCAGCGGTGAGATTCTACAATAGGTCGAGGGATATAAGCCTCCTCATATTTGGAAGCAGCAGAGTGCTGGATTTTTATTGTACTATACTGGAGGAGGGGGTGAGATTTAGGGAACTGATAAAATCTCAGAGAATCGGTATCGCCGATATAGGAAATTTAAAGGATGATGACTTTCACCCCGGCAGTCCCAGTGAATACGGGAATATAATCCAGACAGAGTTTGTAAAAGAGGCTGTAATGGGTATAAATTCCCATAAACTCTCTGCAATCGTCACGATGCCTATATCCAAGATAGGGATGCTGCGGGAGGGGATAAAGATACCCGGCCATACAGACCTGTTTAAGAGGCTCTTCAATGTCTCCTTTGTCCAGATGCTCTTCTATACAAAGGGGAAGCCACTTATTGCCCTCGCCACCACTCACATCCCCATATCCCGTGTTCCATCGGCGATAAATAAAGAGGAGATAATCAAGCATATCAAAATGCTCAACTATGGTATGCTCAATCTCTTCAGAATCAAAAACCCCAACATAGCCGTCTGTGGTCTGAACCCCCACGCAGGAGAGGGAGGGCTTTTAGGGAGTGAGGAGGAGGAGATTATCAGGCCTGCAATACTCAAGGCGAGGGAGGAGGGGATAAGTGTGGATGGACCTTTTGCGGCAGATTCTATATTCTATAGAGCCTCAAGGGGTAGATACGGGGCGGTACTGGCAATGTATCACGATCAGGGACTAATACCGGTGAAACTCTCCGGGATCTCAAAGTCTGTAAATATCACCCTGGGGCTACCCATAATAAGGACATCACCCGCCCACGGGACGGCATTTGAGATGGCGGGGAAGAATATGGCGGATTACAGAGGGGCACTTCTATCTCTTGAGGTGGCCTCAAGGCTCGCCAGAAGGGGTGGTAGTAATATAGTATGGAACTTCTGAAGATCAAAGGGGCGAGAGAGCACAATCTGAAGAATATTGACCTCTCCTTCGAGAAGAACAAACTTGTCATAATTACAGGGGTCTCTGGCTCTGGCAAGTCATCTCTGGCATTCGATACCATATACGCCGAGGGGCAGAGGAGATATATAGAGTCTCTATCAGCCTATGCAAGACAGTTTCTTGAGAAGTTAAAGAAGCCCGATGTGGACTTCATAGAGGGGCTATCCCCTGCCATCTCCATAGAACAGAGGACCCTCAGCCACAACCCCAGATCAACCGTTGGTACTGTAACCGAGGTATACGACTATCTCAGACTCCTCTACTCTGCCATAGGCAGGGTACACTGTCATATCTGCGGGCGGGAGATCAAGAGACAGACGGTTCAGGAGATAGTCGATCAGATTATGTCTATTGCGGAGAATAGACTGACCATCATCTATGCACCCGTGGTGATGGGTCAGAAGGGCGAATTCAAAAAGGAGATGAACTCCTATAAAAAGAGTGGATTTGCCACAGTCAGGATTGACGGGATCGAGTACGACCTGGACGAACATATCGAACTGGACAAGAACAAGAAGCACGATATAGATGTAAGGATTGACAGGATCTCTGTGAGTGCGGATGAGAAAGGGAGATTGACAGACGCGGTGGAAGTAGCTCTGAAACTCACAAAGGGTATCGTGAGAATTGAGGTGCCCGAACTGAGACTCTCAAAGATATTCTCCGAAAGATATGCCTGTATACAGTGTGGTATCTCTCTCCCTGAGATAAAGCCCGCAAACTTCTCCTTCAACAATCCAAGAGGCGCCTGCTCATATTGCACCGGGATAGGTCACCTCTATTATTTTGACCCCGACAGGATAATCCCTGACAAAAGGCTATCCATAAGAGATGGGGCATTCGCGGCCTTTGCGCAGATGCACACATATTTTATTGATGAGATAATGACGGCTCTCAGACTTCTCAAGGTGAGCCCGGATACACCATTTTTCAAACTCCCGGAGAGAATAAAGCGAATACTCCTCTTTGGAAGTAGTGAGGAGGACCCCATATACTTCGAGGGGGTGGTACCATTTCTGGACAGGAGGTATAAGGAGACTGAATCCAGTTATGTAAAGGAGAACCTCGAGAAATACATAAGTTACAAACCCTGTCCAAAATGTGAGGGGAAGAGGTTAAAGCCCGAGTACCTGAGCGTGTTCATAAACGGGAAGAATATCATTGATGTAACAAACCTATCTATCGAAAAATGCCTCGACTTCTTTGAGGGACTCAATCTCACAAAGAGGGAGGAGGGGATAGGGGGGATGATCCTCAAGGAGATAAAGAAGAGGCTCACCTTCTTAAAAGATGTAGGACTCGGTTATATCTCCCTTGACAGGACCTCCTCGACACTCTCAGGGGGTGAGTATCAGAGGATAAGACTCGCAACTCAGATTGGTACAGCCCTATCGGGTGTGATCTATGTACTCGACGAACCATCCATAGGACTACATCAAAGGGACAACCTGAGACTGATAAGGACGCTAATGCACTTAAGGGATTTAGGGAATACAGTGATAGTCGTTGAACACGATGAGGCTACTATACGAAGCGGGGATGTGATAATAGATATGGGCCCAGGGGCAGGTGAGGAGGGTGGAAGGGTGGTATTCAACGGGAGTCTGAGTGAACTGCTCAAGTCCCCCGATTCTATTACCGCCAGGTTTCTAAGAGGCGAAGAGCGAATAGAATTCTCCCCGAGAAGACGCAAAGGCAAGGGTTATCTCACCCTCAAAGGGGCAAAAGGGAACAATCTAAAGAACATTGATATCAGGATACCACTCGGGACACTCACCTGTATAACAGGTGTATCCGGCTCCGGAAAGAGTACCCTGATTATGGACACACTCTACCCCGCCCTCCTTAACAAGCTGGGGCTCTCAAATCTCCCCACTCTGCCATACGACGAGATATCGGGATACGAACAGATATCCCGGTTGATTCAAATAGACCAGTCTCCTATTGGGCGAACCCCTCGTTCAAACCCCGCTACCTACACTGGTGTATTCACACCCATAAGAGATCTTTTTGCACAGGTGAATGAGGCAAAATTGAGGGGTTACAGGGCAGGCAGGTTCAGTTTCAACCTGAAAGGAGGGAGGTGCGAGACCTGCGAGGGGGCCGGCATGATATCTGTTGAGATGCAATTTCTTCCAGATGTCTTTATCACCTGTGACGAGTGTGGTGGAAGCAGATACAACAGGGAGACCCTAGAGATAAAATATAGGGACAAAAGCATCGCAGATGTTCTGAATATGTCCGTCTCAGAGGCGCTCTCCTTCTTCGAGAATCACAAAAGGATTACAAGGATACTAAAGACCCTCGACGATGTAGGACTCGGATACATCAGGCTTGGATTGCCCGCCACAAACCTCTCAGGGGGAGAGGCACAGAGGATAAAGCTGGCTGCAGAGCTCGCCAAAAGACACGACACATCCACATTTTACCTTATGGACGAACCCACGACAGGGCTCCACTTTGCGGACATAAAGAAGCTTATGAATGTGATAAACAGGCTTGTGGACGCTGGAAATACTATGGTCATAATCGAACACAATATGGATGTGATAAAGTGTGCAGACTACATAATAGACCTTGGACCGGAGGGCGGGGATAATGGTGGTTATATCATAGCAGAGGGGACGCCGGAAGAGATAGCCCAATCAGAGAAGTCATATACAGGTAGATACCTCAAACCAATACTCGAGGGCAAGAGATAAGAGGGAAGATACATCTCTCAGATATAGTTCTCTGGTTGTCGAGTAGATCTCCTTGTAAGAGGGATCACCTCTGTCAGTCCTCGAGTATAAAAGTAAATGTGTATTTTATCTTTGCCCTGACCGGCGTCTTGCCGGCATAGGCGGGTTTGAACTTCAACTGATATGCCGCCTTCAAAGCCTCCTCGTCCATCCCGTATCCCATCTTCTTCACAAGTTTTGCAGAAACTACATTCCCCTCCTCATCTATCTCAAGGAGAAGAACCACCGAACCTTCGATACCAAGCCTTCGTGCCTCTGCGGGATAGCTGGGCTTGACCTCTTTAATCAACTTTGGCATCGAACTAATCGCATCTATGTTTGCAGCGACATCTGTATTTTCAGATGGTTTTACGAACTTATCGGAATCCCCCTTCCTGAGTTTTGGGTCGCCTATCATTGTCTCCCCAATCGGGATTGCGATAGATGTGGAAGACTTTCCAGATGTGTCAACAAGTGACTTATCTATACCAAATCTCTGGGAGTTCTGTGCCTCCTCCTCTTTCTTCTCCTCTTTTATCTCCTCTGGTTTTACTACCTTTACCTTCTTTGTGAGGTCTACTACCTTTCTGGGTCTTGGTGCCGGTGGCTTGGCCTGCGGCTTTATCTCCTTCTGTGGCATCTCAGGTTTGATATCCCTCTTCGATTCTCTTATAACATTAAACGATATAACCCGCTCCCTTTTGTCTCTGCTGGTCCCGCCCTTTACCACTGCAACACCGAGTACAAAGTGGATTATCAGGGAGATTAGAACAGAGAGGTAGATTACCCTTGTTATCTTCTCTTCATTCATCCTTCTCAATCGAGATGGCAAATTTAGTAATACCCGCCCCCTTCACTGTGTCTATGATATTTACCACCCGTCCGTGATAGACATACCTGTCGGCACTGATTATAGCCTGTACATCCGGGTTCAACTCGAGGGTTCTTTTGATCCTCTGCACCAGTGTCTCCATAGAGACCTCCTCCCCGTTCAAGAATAGCCTGTCATCCTTTGTAATCACGATTGCAACTGTAGACGGATTACTCTCCTCACTATTACTCGCCCTGGGGAGTTCGACATTGATAGACGGAGTTACTATATAAGTCGCTGTTACCATAAAGATAATCAGGAGCACCAGCGTTATGTCTACCAGAGGAGTCACATTGATATCTGTAATCATCTCCTCATTATCTGAGCCCTTACCCGCCATTCTTCTCCTCCGAAGATTCTCTCCCGAACCTCAAAAATGCCTCCCTCGTTGCAGTCTCTGTCTCAGTAATCAATCTCTTTATCCATCTCATAAAGTAGTTGTATGCAACCACTGCAGGGATGGCGACGAAAAGCCCCACGGCCGTAGCAACGAGTGCCTCTGAGATACCAGCCATTACAGTAGCGGCACCACCCTGCTGATTCAGAGAGAGGTCATGAAAGGCCTTGATTATCCCCAGCACAGTCCCGAACAGTCCTATAAATGGGGCGTTATTCCCTAAGGTGCCCAGAAATGCCAGCCTCTTCTCCAGTAAAATCCTCTCCCTGGCTATCGCTATATTCAAAAGTTCGTCCCTCTCCTTATCATCTTTTCCATTGGTCATTGTATAGTAAAATACCCTCTCAAAAAGGCTCCTCCCGCCCTTTATATCCTCCATAACTGCATTGAATCCCCCCTCTCTTCCCCTCTTCATAATCTCATCAAATCTCTCCCTTTTGATCTCCCGTATCTTGAGGATGATAAACCTCTCTATCATAATCGCCATTGAGAATACAGATAGTATCAAAAGTAGATACAATACCCATTCTCCCCCCGAAAGCGTTATATTCAACAATTTCTGAACAAGCATAATATCTCCCGCAAAAAATCGGGCTCTATCTTATATCCCCGATTCCGAATATGCAACTATATTTGACTCCCTGTTATCTCTTTTACTTTAATGCAGGTTGTCCTGAAATTATACACCAACCGCTGACACGGAATAATTCCCCTCTCATAAAAACAAATTGATATATGGGAAGTAGGAAATGGATAAGTAATAACTCCCCTCTGATAAAGAATTGATCCGAAGACCGACACGGTTCACCGACACCGACACTGTATTTATGAGGAGTGGATGCCGAAGGCAGACGGGGTGTTTTGACAAGTTAATAAAAATTTTCTCCTTGCATTCAAATGTCAAAATGAGTATAATTGCCATCAAACTTGACCTCAGTATAAGAAACTGATGGATTTTGAGAGAATAATCTCTGATATAAGTAAAGGACACTAAATAAATTTTTGACTATCAATATGAAAGTCGGAATTATATTATCTGCATTATATATAACGGGAATATTTCAGATAAATAGTGAACCTGATATTTTGATTCTGCATAGAGATAACAAAAATGTCGAATTAATAGAGTTCAAAGAGATTGATAAGGATATAGAATACGAGATTATTGGTATAAGGGATAGGACAATAAGAGATTGTAGAATAGAGGATAAAAATGTCTATATTTCAAAAGAGATTTTATCTGATCTCCAGCACTTCAGAGAATACTACTCTTATATGAATACAAATACCTATCCTTCCGACAATGATCTTTTATTTTTGATCGGGAATAATTTTATAAGTTTCAAATTTTCAAAATATAATGTAGAACAAAAATTAGAAGAATCTTCTTTTATCTGGCTTATGGAAATATTCAAGAATGGAAATTGTAAAGAATATGAGAAATCAGAAATTGAGATCTTGGATAAAATTTCAAATAGCCTGGGTTACTATCTAACACTCCCGGAGATATCGGCCTATATTACAGAGGTAGCAGACATTATTTTAGGCGCATTTTTCAATGTATCTGATATTTATTCAGACGTATTCTTACCAGAGTTTGAATATTCAATTGTCTCTAAAACAGGTGGTGCTTTTGATTATAAAAACTTCCCTGTAAGTATAATAAAAGAGTGTTTCCTATTTGATGAAAATGAGAATTTATTTATCTTCTTTAGCGAATATCAATCGATATATAAAAAATTTATGAATATAAGTTTATGCGTCCTTATGGAGGATAGTTTTAATTATTTTAGAGGAGAATTCGATAAAATTATAAGAGAAAGGGAAATAAGTGCAATTGGGGAAGTGAAGGGCTGCCCCAAATGGAGTATTTCGGTATATGATTTAACCAGAAATACAATGATATCTAACAATATCGGTTCACTATCTCAGAAATTTGGTTCAGAGAATTTGAACTCCCTATCAGTGTTATTATCTAAGCAGTGCATACCATTAATTAACCTCGAAATTTCAGAGAGCAATATTAAAAGTTCAAGATATCTTAACAGTGTGAAATCTATTTGTAATAAAGTGGAATGAATGCTAAAGTTATATAGGAGAAATAACGATGTTTATTCTTAATATGCATAATGTGATGACAGATGAGAAGGGGAATATTGTGTGGGAGGTGGTGAGTAAGCATCCGTTTGGTTCATTCGAGGTGAGTTCAAAAGAGGTGGTATTATCAGATTAT
>Ga0078972_1012705_pt1 | contig 14312 bp, 10 predicted proteins | sample YelNatPaOPGAMG01_FD_67568 | JGI IMG/M metagenome (GOLD analysis project Ga0078972, IMG submission 67568) | Hot spring thermophilic microbial communities from Obsidian Pool, Yellowstone National Park, USA - OP-RAMG-01 (SPADES assembly) (version 2) | ecosystem: Environmental > Aquatic > Thermal... | reverse complement strand
AGGGCGGGCGCAGTGCTGGAAGAAGCGCAGGCAAAGCTGTCTGAACCGTACCGAAGCGCCTCGCCCCCCCTGTCCGCCCCCCTGCCCCGCCTGTGCCGCGCGGTGGATCGCGGCGACCCGGCGCTGAACCTGCCGGTGTACAATGGCGGGCTGTTCATCACCTTCGACGGCGAACCACCTGCCCTTACAGAGGACGACCCGCCCGAAATGCGCAACGCCGTTTTCCTCGCCCGGCACAAAATCCCCGACCGCTTCCTGGCGCTGGGGCTGGACCGCCTGGCGCGTGACCTGGACGAAAAAACCTTCTCCCTGGCGATGATTGACTACAAATCGCTGGGCGTGCGCCAGCTTGGTTCGATCTACGAGGGGCTGCTGGAGTTCAAGGTGCGCATCGCCGCTGAGAAGATGGCGGTCGTCAGCGGCAAAAAGGGGGAGGAGATCGTCCCCTATACCCGGGCAGTCCGGGAGGGGTTGAAGATCAAAGCCAGCGGGCGCGGCTCCGCCCGCCAGGAGCAAACCATCCCCAAAGGGGCGGTGTACCTGACCAACGACCGGCGCGAACGCAAGGCGACCGGCAGCTACTACACGCCCGATTACATCGTCAAATACATCGTGCAGCACACCGTCGGTCCGGCGCTCGAGGCGAAGTGCGAGGCAGCCCGCCCGCTGATCCGCGAGGCGCAGCAGGCATACCGCAAGGCGGTTGAGCGGCAGCAGGCTTTCCAGAAGCAGGGCATGGCGGGCGACGACCCGGAAAAGGTGGCGCACAGCTACCGGCGTGTGGTGGACGAACTGTTCGACCTGCGCGTGCTCGACCCTGCCATGGGCAGCGGGCACTTCCTGGTGGAGGCGGTGGACTTCATCACCGACCGCCTGCTGACCTTCCTGAGCGCCTTCCCCTGGAACCCGGTGACGGCTGCCCTGCGCCAGACGCGCCAGACCATCCTGGAAGAGATGCAGCGCCAGGGGGTGAACGTGGACCCGGCGCGGCTGACGGATGTGCACCTGCTCAAGCGGCATGTGCTCAAGCGCTGCATCTACGGCGTGGACCTCAACCCAATGGCGGTGGAGCTGGCGAAGGTCAGCCTGTGGCTGGACTGCTTCACCCTGGGCGCGCCGCTTTCGTTTCTGGATCACCACCTGAAGTGCGGCAACAGCCTGGTTGGGGCGCGCATTGAGGAGGTGCGCGCCGCCCTGGACATGGCAGCCGAGAAAGACCGCCTGGAGATTCCCCTGCTGGCGGGGATGATGGGCAGCCAGTTCGCCGGGGTGATGCTCGCCACCGACCTGATGCGCCGCGTGGGCGAGCTTTCGGACGTGACCGCCGAGCAGGTGCGCGAGAGCCGCGCCGAATACCGCCGCGCCAGCGACGCCCTGGCGCCCTACCGGCGCATCCTGGACCTCTACACCAGCCGCTGGTTCGGCAACCCGGAAACGAAACTGACCAGCCCGGTGCTCGACTTTTTGCGCAACCCGAAAGCGGAGGCATGGCTGAAGAACCCCGCCGAAGGGCGATCAGGGCTGAAGCCTGACGAGCAGAAGCTGGCGGAGACGGCGCTGAAAGCGGCGCGCGAGAAGCGCTTCTTCCACTGGGAGCTGGAATTTCCCGAGGTGTTTTTCGGACCGGGCAAAGCCAACGCCCAGCAGATTGTGATGAAAGACAATCCTGGTTTTGATGCTGTAGTTGGTAATCCACCATACATTCGAGTTGAACTTCTATCCAATGAGATAAAGAACTATTTATCAGCTGTTTATTCTGAAATCGCCAAAGGTAGACCGGATCTATATATATTTTTTGCATATCGAGGTACAGTACTATTACAGAGAGGTGGCTTTATTTCGCTAATAACCCCCGGCAAATTTACGACCAGAGAACATGGTTTGGAATTGAGAAAATATTGGGTAACAAAAAGCAGAATCAGGAATTTAGTTGATTTGGCTAAATGTGCATCAATATTTACAGATGCTACTGTTTATCCGTGTATTTTCGTGGTTGAACGCCGAGAGCCTGTCAATGATGCAAAAACTGTAGTCGCAGTTGCAGAATTAGATGCCCCAGAACAATTGCTAAAACAAAAAAGTTCAAAACCGATGTTTTCTAACGCTTTAGGGTTTGGATACTCTGTCGATCAAAAAGAGTTAGCAATTCCGCCCGACTTCTCTTTTAATTTGCAAGCAAAACCAATTAATAGATTATTGCTAACAAAATTACGGTATGTTTCCGAGGAACTCGAAAATTTATGTGATACCAGACAAGGCATTATTGCAGGTAATGTTAATAATTATGTAATTTCAAATGATCATATTTCGGAATTAAATCCAATAGCCCAAAGACTTGTCAAACCTGTAATAAGCGGTAAACATATTCAACGATATGGCGCTCTTGAGAGCGACCAATATATTATTTACGATGTAAAGAATCTCGTTGCTCCGCGTGAAAGGGGAATTTTCGAGCGTCCAAAGTTCGTAATGCAAGACATGAGCGATCGAATGGAGGCGAGTTTAGATTTTAATAACTACTATTGTATGGATACAACTACATTGGGTTTTGTGAGAAACAGCCTGGAATATGAACTTGGTTATATCCTTGCCATATTAAACAGCCGTATCACCCAATTTTTTATGAACGAGAGTTTTAGCGGTGCTCAAATACGCGGGGGGTATCTGCGTTTCAGGCCACAGTTTGTAGAAAAGATACCTATACGTCGAATTGCATTCGACACTCCTGTAGAAAAACGCAATCAATTGTTGAGGCAGGCACGATCACTCATGGTAAATAGCAATGAAACCGAACTTTTGTCATTTGTCACCGACCGTATAAATGCCGAACCCGAAGAAAGCGACGTGGTGCACGACCTGCTGGCTTTCCTGGCAGAGCAGATGATCGAAATGAACAAACAAAAGCAGGCGGAGATGAAGCGCTTCCTTGGCTGGCTGAAGGGGGTCCTGCGCATCCAGCCGGATAAAAAGGGAAACACCGGTCTGGATGCGCTGACCGGTAAGAGCCGGCTGCGCAGCTATCTGGGCGATTACCAGAAGTGCGAGGCGGAGCTGCCCTTCGATGAACTGCAGGATATCCTGTTCAAGAACCGCAACCGGCTGGGGGTCAGCCTGAACGAGGCGCGCTTCATGGCAAAATTGCAGGAAGAGTACGAGAAAAGCCTGGCGGTCCTGCTGCCCATCAAAGAGAAACTGCGCTGGACGGATGAGCTGATTGACCAGATCGTGTACCGGCTGTACGGGCTGACGGAGGAGGAGATCGCCGTGGTGGAGGGGAGGTCAAGGTAAATCGTTAATTGGATAAATGAGCTGATAGAGAATGCACGATAGTGATTTGATCACCTCTGAAATATATAAACCTTACCGTTATTCGCTTGCGCTGACAAGTCAGTTTTATTTCTGTGGAATTCCTTTCCGGCTGGATACAGCACCCAAATGTGCATTGAATTGCTTATATTGTTTTGCAATGACGCGAGGAGGTCGTAGAACCAGTAAAAACCTTCTTGCATCACCTGCAAAAATAGCCAGGAAATTGAAAAGGTCATTGAACGAACATGAGAGTGAAACCGATATTGTGGATTCTTTTCTACAAAAGAGAATGCCTGTTCACTTTGGTGGAATGAGTGATCCTTTTGCAACCTCTGATGTCACCTTTGTTTCCTGCCAGATGTTGGACATCTTAGGAGAGTATGATTATCCGGTTGTGTTAAGCACGAAAAACACAAAAGTAATGGTCCAAGATAGTACTCTCAGGCATTTCGAAAAACTAAAACATCTGATTGTTCAGGTTTCATTCTCACTATCTGATCAAATCTCAAGAAAGATAGAACCATGTGTTCCTCCCCCTCGGGAAAGATTGAAAGCCATTAAGGCATTAACATCAGAAGGGATTTACGTCATTGCACGACTACAACCTTTATTTCCACACAAATTCGATGAAATTGTGCAGGATCTTATCCCGTCGCTAAGCGAAGTTGGTGTGCAACACGTTGTAGTTGAATTTTTAAAATTGCCCGTCGAATCTAATATTTCATTAGTGAAACATTTGTTCAAAAACCTCGGTTGGGATGGTTATTCCTTTTATCGAGATAAAGGTGCCTTGAGGGTAGGACGAGAATGGATACTTCCCCTTCAATACAGGTGGGAAAGTCTTCAGCCTGTGATTAAACAAATTCGCGCTTATGGTATGACTTATGGAGCTGGAGATTATGGACTCAACCACCTTGGTGATACAGATTGTTGTTGCGGAATAGATCGCGTTCCAGGTTTCTCGAATTGGTTTCATGGAAACATCGCCTTCTATTTGCGAAATAATAGAACAAGTGTTATAATATTCGATCAATCAGCATTTGAAAGTTTACCTGACAGGCCTGTTGGTATGTACATTAACTCGCATTCCAGAATTCATAATCACAATACATTATTTGAGTATCTGAGGCTGAAATGGAATCAACCTGGCACAGCAAATGCGCCAGACTCGTATTTCGGAATATCCTGGAAAGGTGATATAGATGAAAACGGGAATTGTGTCTATTATAGAGAAGGTTCTATCTGAATTATCAAAAAAGGTCAGATCCTTGAAAAAATCCGGGAGAATTGTTGAGGATGCTTTATCCGAAGAGGATCTTTTGACCCAAATAGGCTCAACCCTAAAATCTCTTTTAGAGCTGGATGCCGATAGCAAGAAACAAAAAAACGAAGATGTTAAGAAGATGATTGCATATTTCAATCAACTTACTCAAGACATTGAGGAGAGAAGGTCGAGACTCATTGAGTCTTCCTGGCAAACATTAACAATCCTGGTCGCTGCTTCTGGTATCCTGATTGCAATAAAGCCACCAACAAATATTAGAATACCTGTCCTAGTGGTTTTTTCAATCCAGATTTTCTTTTCCATTCTTAAACTGATTGAATACCAATGGCAATCTGCTTATCGATATCCATTCCTCAGCATAAACGAATATGGCAACAAATGGAAATGGTTTTATTATGGCAACCCGTTCATAACCAATATTGATACGAATCCTTTCCGAAAGAGCGTCAAAAAAGAAAAGAGCATTTATCCATATCTTCAAGGATTGGGTTACTTCCTGGAGAACTATAAAGCAGAAACACCAGATTCGGAACTTGTAAATAACATTGTGCAACTATATCTGTTGCAGGTTCATAACTACTATAAGAATAGATTTTATCTGCGATTGAACAACTATGAGTTAATTGCTAACCGATGGTCATTCAGGTTTATAGCTGCTTATCTTGGACTGATATTGGGTATATGGCTGTACAATTTAATATCGTTTTGAAGGAACAATTCTGCGTGATAAAGCCATAAGATTATTGTTCCAGGCTCTTATGCAATGTTTGTAAAAGAAGACTGTCGCATAATTCAGGAAAAGGGTTGCATAAATGATTCGCCTGCCCTATGTCCTTGATAACCAGTCCTATACGCTGGCGGATATCCTCAATGCGTTGATGGAAGCGCGCCAGGGGCATTCACTGGATGTGGCAAGCGCATATTTCAACATCGGCGCCTATCGTCTGCTGCAAGAGGGATTGAAAAATCTGCGCAGTTTTCGCCTGCTGCTGGGCTCTGAGCCAGGGACTGCAAGAGATATCGGATTGAAGCACAGCCTGCGTCGCGATCTGGAGCAGGAGGCGTACAGCGAGGAAACTTTGCGCCTTGTGGAAGATCTGATCGCTTACCTGCGCCAGCCTCACGTGGCGGTTCGCCTTTTTGAACGCGGTTTCTTGCATGCGAAATGTTATCTGTTCTATGGCGATAAGGGCGGACAGTTGCCGCTCTTCGAGCGCCTGCTGCCCATGATTGGCATTGTGGGTTCATCGAATTTCACCGCTCCTGGTCTGAGCACCAATAAAGAACTGAACCTGGCGCATAAGACCCTGCTGGAGCCGGAGGAGGTGGATGATCGCCAGGCTCGAGCCGCCGCTGAACGCCTGGTTGATGAACATGCCAGTAACCGAATTACAGATACCAACCGACGGCTGCTTAAAAGTGAAGTTGGGGCGCGCGCCATCCTGGATCTGGTGGAATGGTATGAGCGCCAGTGGGTAGAGAGCCGCGATTTCAAAGATGAGCTGGTGGAACTGCTGGATGCCTCGAAGTTTGGCGAATACCCATACACTCCCTTTGATATCTACCTGAAAGCCATCTACACATATTTCAAAGAAGAGCTGGAAGGGGCAGAGATCGCCGGCACCCGTTCGGCTGTGGAGCTTTCTGAATTTCAGGAAGATGCAGTAAAGAAAGCCCGGCGTATCCTGGCGAAGTACGATGGCGTGTTGATCGGCGACTCGGTGGGCATGGGCAAAACCTGGATCGGCAAAAAGCTGCTGGAGGATTACGCCTATCATCAGCGCATGAAAGCCCTGGTGATCTGTCCGGCTTCGCTGCGCGAGATGTGGCAGCGCGAGCTGGCTTCGGCGACCATTGCCGCCCAGGTGCTTTCGCAGGAATTGCTTGGACAGAGCAATGGCAGGCTGGACCTGAATGAGTATGGCGATGTGGATGTGATCCTCATCGATGAATCGCATAACTTCCGCAACCGCAACGCGCAGCGGTATCAAAACCTGGAAACCATCATCAGCGCGCGCCAGGGACGAGGCAGGAGCGGCGGTCGGAAGAAGCTCATCCTGCTGACAGCCACACCCATCAACAACAACATCTTTGATCTGTACAATCAGATCACACTGTTCACGCAAAACAATCGCAGTTATTTTGCTGGGGCTGGAATTGGCGACCTGTACCGCTATTTTCATTCCGCCCGGCAGGCGCTACGGGATGATCAGGCTGGCGTGGCTTTGTTCAACCTGCTGGAAGAGGTGGTGATTCGTCGAACCCGTCCATTTATACGCCAGGCATATCCCAATGCCACCATCAAAGGGAAGCCTGTCCACTGGCCTGAACGCAGGCTGTATACAGTACACTATAACCTGGAAGAGACTTACGAGGGGCTTTATGAGGATATCGTCACAGCCATTGAAAATCTGCATCTGGCTCAGTACAACCTGGAAGCCTATAAGAGAACCGGGCTGGAGCGGGATGAATTCGAGCAGGGACGCGGCGAAGCCCTGGTGGGCATTTTCAAAACCCGATATCTGAAGCGACTGGAATCCAGTGTGGATGCCTTCCGAATCAGTATTCGCCGTGCGCTGGCGTTCACAAAGACCTTTGAAGAATACCTGCTGGGTGGTAAATTGCTGGACAGCCGTTCATTTCAAAAGGCGTTAACTTTCCTGACCGAAGAAGATGAGGAAGACGATGCAACGCCGGCATCCGTGGCAGAAGACCTTGAAGAGAACCTCCAGGCGCGAGAATTTTTAGAGGGGTTGCCAGAGATAGATACCTCCCTGTATGATCTGCGCGCTTTGCATCATGCTCTTCAAGACGATGTGGATCACCTGACGGATATCTGGTATCGCATTCAGAACATTCGACCGGATCAGGACGATAAGCTCCTTACCCTGAAAAACCTGCTGGCATGCGATCTGCGTGGGAAGAAGGTTCTTATTTTCACCTACTATAAAGACACTGCCCGTTATCTGTACCGGCAGCTTGGGCAGGAAAATGGGCAGTCGTGGCGCGCCTCGATCGGAAACCCTCACATCCGAAGAATGGATAGCGGCGCTGACCCCGCAGAACGCAGCCGCCTGGTGCAGGCTTTTTCGCCGCGCTCAAACAATAAACCTGATCTGGCTGGAACCGAGGCTGAGGTGGATATACTGATATCCACGGACGTGCTTTCCGAAGGGCAGAATTTGCAGGACTGTGGATTCGTGTTGAACTATGACCTGCACTGGAACCCCAACCGCATGGTGCAGCGCGCCGGGCGGATTGATCGTATCGGTTCGGAGTTTGATGAGATCGACATCTACAACATGTTTCCAGAGGAAGGTCTGGAGCGTTTGCTGGGGCTGGTGGAGAGCCTGAGTCGCAAGATTGCCCAGATCGATGCCACGGGTTTTCTGGATGCCAGCGTTCTCGGTGAGGTGGTACATCCCCGCAATTTCAACACTCTGCGTCGGATTGAAGAACAGGATCATCGGGTTGTAGAAGAGCAGGAACAGTTCATTGAACTCGCCAGCAGCGAATTTTTGCTGCAACAATTACGCAATCTCCTCTTGTCTGGTGTGAAGGAAAAACTTGAAAGTCTGCCCGATGGCATCCATTCCGGTTTGATGCGAAGCAATCATCGAGGTCTGTTTTTCTACTTTACATCGCCAGATCCAACCGGCTCAGAAAACATTCAACATTACTGGCGATATTATGATCTGCAAACCCGTCAGATCCTGGACAACCGTTTTACCATTGCAAACCTGATTTCATGTAATCAGGACACCCCACGGGTGATTGGCGATGCAGATGTTTTTGCCATTCAAGAGAAAATTCAGGATCATATTCTGGCATCCATCACCAACCAGATAGCCACTGAAGCCGCACCAGCCATCCTTGAACCGGTACAGAGCACTGTGGCGGCAATATTGAGATCAGTGCTGAATTCTCCCCGGATCGAACGCGATCGTATCCGTCAGGGGTTGAAACTCCTTGGTCAGCCAATGATGGGTGTCACCCTGAAGCAGTTACGAAGGGCGTACCAGGAATATCAAAAAGATAAGGATATCGAGAAACTATTGACCGATGTGGAGAAATTGGCAGGCGCAACTCCTGCAACCAGTTCCAGAGTTGAAAAAACCATGCGTACTCTGACTCGAGAAGACCTTCATCTGGTGTGCTGGGAATATGTGTGGTCGTGACCTGGTGGACCGGGCAGGGTCCAGGTATAATGAGACGCTGATGAATAACTTGAACGGAAACGGGAATTCTGATTATCTTCTCAAATTGGAGCGCCTGGCTTCAGGCAAACCACCCCGAGTCGTCGATCTTTTCGCCGGCTGTGGGGGATTGTCGCTTGGATTTCATCGTGCCGGCTACTCCATTTTGGGTGGCATCGAGTTGGATCCAAAAGCTGCTCTGACACACGCAGACAATTTTTTTCGGGGACAATCAGAGGAAATCATTGAAAAACATGCCAGACCTCGCGATATTACCAGTTTTCATCCATCTGAGTTCATGCGCGAAATTCTTGGGGCGGACACTCCCAATAATCTGGTAGATGTGATTGTTGGCGGTCCACCCTGTCAGGCATTTGCCCGGATTGGACGGGCAAAACTGCGTGAAATTCTGAAACACCCAGAAGCATACCTGAAAGATGAGAGAGCAAATCTTTACACTTCCTTCCTCGAGTATGTGGAATTCTTCAGGCCCCTGGCAGTCCTTGTTGAGAATGTACCTGATATTATGAATTACGGGGGAAAGGATGTGGCTTATGAGATTGCCATCACGCTGGAAGGGATGGGCTATAACTGCCGATATACCATTTTGAACGCAGCTCTTTATGGAGTTCCACAGCATCGAATGCGATTCTTTCTGATGGCAATACTCAAAGAGCTGGATATCTTTCCGGTCTTTCCTGATCCAACTCATCGGGCTGATGTGCCAGTTGGTTATAAGAATCAGGCGATGGGGATGAGGATAGCCGAGCCAAAAGAGACTTACCTGATTTCACCGACAGATCATATTGAGGGGTTTTTTGTACCGGCACCCGGACCAGGAAGCTCTGCAAAGCAGGCTGTTTCTACCCAGCAGGCTCTGGAAGACTTACCTGCTATTACCTGGCATCTGGACGGCAAGAAACGTGCAGGGATACGCTCATTTGACAGTCCCATGGCTTATCAACAGACGGATCATTTATCGGAATATATTGCTGATATGAGAGGCTGGCTTGGTTTCGAGGCGCGGGGAGAGATTTGGGATCATGTAACACGTTATCTGCCAAGAGATTATGAGACATTCAAACGCATGAGCCCAGGCGATGAGTACCCACGCGCACGCGAAATCGCTGAAATGGAAATACTTCCTGAAAAGCTGGCAGAAGCGGAAAAGAGAGCAGGTCATAGGATCAGGCGTAACTCTAAAGAATACAAACGTATCTGGAAAAGTTGTGTCCCTCCTTACGATCCAGAAAAGTTTCCCAATAAATGGTGGAAATTGATCCCGGGTGAGCCATCACGCACACTCACTGCTCATCTGGGCAAAGATACTTACAGCCATATTCATTATGATAGTGCCCAGGCGCGCGTTATCTCCGTTAGAGAAGCTGCCAGATTGCAGTCATTTCCAGATGGCTTTATATTTACGGGTCCAATGAATGCTGCATTTCGCCAGATTGGTAATGCAGTACCTCCCCTTTTGGCATTTGCCCTGGCAAAGCAAATTCGTTGTTTGCTTGAGCAGGCATTGAATAATCGTGTCCCCATCCAAATCGGAGAGAGCTCACTGAATATCGACCCCGAAACAGAAAGCCATGTCGGATAAACCTGGAATTATATCAGTCAGTTTTTCTGATAAGGAAATCTCCAGATTTCGTTCTTTTCTGCTGAGTTGGGGTAATTCGAATATCCGTTCTTATCCATGGCGTTGTTCAGATGACCCTTACAGGGTAATCGTATCTGAGTTTATGCTCCATCGCACCCAGACAAAGCAGGTAATACCAATCTACGAACAGTTTATAAAAGAGTATCCCACTCTGGCTGATTATGCGGAAGCGGACCGCTCTGATGTTGCGGATATTCTCAAACCGCTTGGATTGTCGTGGCGAATCCAGGGAATGCTAAACGCATTGGATGAAATGTGGCAGAAATATGGTGAAATTCCTGTTGATTATAGGCTGCTGCTTGCTGTTCCGACGGTTGGTCAATATATTGCCGGGGCTGTTGTATGCTTTACAACGAATAAGCCTCTGACACTGATAGATAGCAATATTGTGCGAGTGGTGGGTCGGGTATTTGGTCTGGATCTTGGCGGAGAGGCACGGCGGAAGAAACCGGTCATTCAGGCTATCAGCGCAGTGGTGGATCCAGTACGACCTCGGGACTTCTATTATGCCTTGATAGATCTGGCTCACAATATCTGCCGACCCCGAAATCCTGCCTGTACAGAGTGTCCACTGCTGGATGTACCCTGTCAGTATGGTGCAGCAATCCTGCATCAGTCGTCAAAGTGAAATGTGATGGATATCCTGGTATAAAAAACGAGCACTGATGTCAAAGATAAACGTTTATGAGCAGTCGTAGCAAAGCGCTGACATGGCCATATCCTCGTCATCAAGCCTTTGAAGAAACCCTTCGAAGAGCAGCAGCTGAGTGGTTTGCAGCGCGTGGATATCCGGTGCATCAAAAGATGCCATACCTCCTGGCAAGTTGGGAAGACTGGCAAAATAATATAATTTTGCCCGAGGTCGCTACCTACATTGTTGAAGAGAGGGCTCTCCGGTCGAAGAAAAAGGGCTTTCCGCTACACAAATACATTCATCACGGTTTGAGCAGTCAGGCTATGTTGTTCAACCTGGTGGGACCATTGATTGTCCGTCAGGATTTGAGTCCATTGGAGATTGCATTCAAGCGGAATAACATCTTCTGGCCAGAAGAAAAACTCAAAGCCAGCCTGGAATTTGAGGATCGTAGAATATTCAACGAGGAGGCGGGTCAGCCGACTTCAATTGACCTGATAATTCAGGACGAAATGGGCAGGCCCAGGATTTTCATTGAAGCTAAACTGGTGGAGAGAGAATTCGGTGGGTGTTCAGTCTTTAGCGCAGGAGATTGTGATGGTCGCAATCCCGCAGGAAAATTCTCGCTATGTTACCTGCATCACATTGGTCGAAAGTATTGGGAATTGCTTGATAAGTATGGCTTTCTAAATGGTCCGATTGGAAAGGATGCGACCTGTATACTCTCTGTTCACTATCAGTTCTTTCGTGAGGTACTCTTCGCCCTCGAGCTGGAGTGCAATTTCGCGTTGCTGTATGATGAGCGTAACCCAACATTTATGTGTGATAGTTCTCATGGGATCCGTGGTTTATTGCCACTATTATTGTCATTTGTGCCAGATGGTCTGCGTGACCAAGTAGCAATGCTCAGCGTTCAGCAGGTGGTCTGGGCGATCAAATCAACTGGTCGTTATGAGTGGGTCCTGGAGTTCGAGAGTAAATATGGGTTGAGTACACAGATTTGAACGAGACCAGACTTATGGCCAAAAATCTGATTATCCCCAATAAATATAAAATATGGATTGAGGTCCGTAAACGGTCTCACCTGACAGATGCTCAGGTTCAGATGGCACGTGAACTTGGCTTGAACCCTCACAAGTTCGGCAAACTGGCAAATGAAAAGCAGGAACCCTGGAAAAAGCCTCTCCCAGAGTTTATCGAAGAGATTTATTTCAAGCGTTTCGGGAAGAGGCTACCGGAAGTGGTACGAAGTACTGAGCAACTGTTTCAGGATCAGCGAGAGAAGAAGGCAGAACGGAAAGCGCGTAAAGATAACCCTGACCAGGAACAGGCAGTTAACGACAATACAGAAGCCGCCCCCAATTGATCTGTACTGGCTGAGACTTAGTCTGACTTCTGGGTTTATCCGACAATGAAATAGGCTGTCACAAAGAATAAGGTCATCTCTTCTATCTCACCCTAATAATCAGTCTTCCCAACAGCATCTTCCAAATCCTCTTCCCCCGGTGTCGTGTAAATCCGAGTTGTATTCAAATTGCTATGCCCCAGCAACGTCGCCACCTTTTCCAGAGATACCCCTGCGTCGATCAGGGCTTTTGCAAAACTATGTCGTAAGGTATGAGGAGCGACATTTTTCAGCCCCGCCTTTTTTGCGAAGCGTACCACAGCACGTTGAATCGTCTTGCTCTGTACCCCTTCATTGCGTTGTCCGAGAAAGAGCTCATCGCTATCCACATCTGGCCTCACTCGCAAATACTCAATGATAGCCTTGCGCGCTTTTGCGTTCAGCGGGACCTCCCGCCTCTTCGTCCCTTTCCCCTCCCGAACGGTTACGCTCCCCTTTCTATCGTCTAAGGTAATATCGCCCATCCGCAACTGGATAATTTCGCCCACCCGCAGACCGGCAAACAAGATCAGCTTGACAATTGCTGCATCCCGAAGATACATCAACCGCAGACGCGGGTAGCGGCGTATGGCATCTTCAACTTCCTTATCAACCGCCCTTAATTAGGCTGCCCGTTGCTTCTTGTCCAGCCACTTGGGAGCCAGTGCAGTTTCCTTCACTGCTTTCACCCCTTGCACAGGATTGCGCGAGTTTCTGACATATCCCGCCTGATCAATCCAGTGAGCATAGGAAGCCAGGGCAGCCAGCCGGCGGTTAATCGTCTTGGGTTTGGCAGCCTGGTCGAGCAGATGCTGCTTATAACTGCGAACTGCTTCGTTTGTCAGAGAAGTGGGGATCAATGCGTCTCGACAATGCCCCTCGTACCACTGAGAAAAAGTCCCCCAAATATCCTGCGATCGTTACCGGCGAGCGATCCTCGGCCAATAAATATGCCTGGAATTCATCCAGGTGCAACGTGTCTGTCATATTTCCATCTCCATCTTGTTTTTTTGCCCTTACAAGGGTAATTTTCCGTTTCATGACTGCAGATAGCCATCCCTACTATTGCGTGGTTCCTGAGCTCTCCTGGTGGCTCATAGGACACCCTATGGATTTTCGGGTTTTCTCCAATAGGACGTCCTAATAGGATGCCCTGGTGGGACACCCTACAAATCGCCTTAGGACGTCCTACACAACCAACTTTTCAAGATTTCCGCGATACTTCATCTGCCCGGCGTTTCAAATCCAGGTTGCATTCGAACTTCGGGCAACCGGAGGCGGTCTTGTAACCCCACAGGCTGATCTCCCGGGTCTCCAGTTGGTGGACCGGCTCATAGAGCAGGAAGGCTACTAGCTGACTGATAGGCACCCCCTCCTTCTTTGCCAGTTGCTCCAGGCGCTTTTTCAAATCCAATGGCAGGTCAAGATTGATCCGGTTGGGCTTGCGCCTCTCAGCGCGCTCACGCTCCTTCTTCTTACGAGATCGCTCGGTTCGAGGTAAGCGCGCTTCATCCTGGCGGCGTTGTCCCTGGCCAAGCAGCGACTCAACAGCCGGGTCGACGCCAGGCAATTCTTCAAAACTAGTCAACCCTTTTGTGTTTCTATTCATAGCCATTCCTTTACTCGTTCCAGGACTTGTAGATATCCACCCACTCGCCGGTTGCCTTGCTCGTAACCATTCAGCGCTTTGGCGTTTGGAGCGTAGTCCCACAACGTCTTCCCGTAGCGGGTTGCCACACGGCATTGGGTATCCTGTGGGATAGGCGGCAGCACAAGCTTGCCAAAGGTTTGCGCCAGGTGGATCCGCTGTTCGTGACTTTCCAAAGTAACCCTTTCATAGA
>Ga0078972_1012704_pt1 | contig 14312 bp, 7 predicted proteins | sample YelNatPaOPGAMG01_FD_67568 | JGI IMG/M metagenome (GOLD analysis project Ga0078972, IMG submission 67568) | Hot spring thermophilic microbial communities from Obsidian Pool, Yellowstone National Park, USA - OP-RAMG-01 (SPADES assembly) (version 2) | ecosystem: Environmental > Aquatic > Thermal... | reverse complement strand
CTGGTGGATGGCTATAAAAGCCCGGGCAAACTGGTCTTTCTCTGCTGATGAAGTTACTCCATCTATCCCGATGCCAATATCGGCGTCAAACTGCTTGCCTGCCATCTCAGCAAGACGAAGGGCGGTTTCAGGAGACGCCGAACTTGCGACCTGCTCAGGTGAGGAATTCAGGGGATAAAAGCGGTTGATCACGATGCCGCCTTTAAAAAATTTTTCGTAATCGGGAGCCATACAGAATGCCTGTGAGAGCATACCGCCAGTAAAGGTTTCCGCTATTCCAACAGTGAAACCTTTATATATCAGCAAATGGCTGATAATTTCTTCCAGTGTCTCAGCATCAACCCCCCAGATGTGTGTTCCGAGAATTTGACGGATTTCGTTCTCCCGGATCTGAATCAATTTCAGGGCTTCTTCTCTGGTAGAAGATTTTGCCGTAATCCGCAGGTGGATTCCATCCGGTTTGGCATAGAGCGCAAGAGTTGGATTGGACAGTGACATGTACTGCCCGACCATCTGGTCTATTCTGGCTTCGGAGAGCCCCCAGGTTTTCAGGGTACGCGAGATGATTACTGCTTCACCCATTCTTTCCAATCGTGGATGAATTTCTTTCTGCCACATTGGTTGCATTTCACCGGGTGGTCCTGGCAGTGAGATAACGATTTTGCCATTTTTCTCCACCCACCATCCGGGTGCTGTTCCCAGCGGGTTGGAAATTGCTCTGGCTGAAGGAATCAGGGTCGCCTGTTTCAGATTGTTTTCCGGCATTTCCAGCCCCAGACGGGCAAAGTATCGCGAGATATGCTCTCTAAGCGCGGGATCAACCTCCATTTTCTCACCTACCAGGCCGGCAATTACTTCTCGTGTGATATCTCCTTTAGTGGGTCCGAGCCCTCCGGTGATTATCACGATGTCGGAACGCTGGAAGGCCTGTTTAAGCACTCCCAGAAACCTTTCATAGTTATCTCCCACGATTGAAACGTAGTAAAGATCAATTCCCAGGGAAGCAAGCTGACTGGCAATAAATGGTGTGTTGGTATCGGTGATTTCACCGAGGAGAAGCTCAGTTCCACTGGCGATGATTTCTGCTTTCACGATTCCCCCTTCAGGCTCCCCGCTCAAATTCTTTTCTAAATCGGGTTGTTGATGCGGTGGCAGGTAACTGACAACACATATCATATACCACCTGAAACAGACAGTAAATCCGCCTCAAAAATGATCCCCGGAAAATGTTTGTTTCTGATAGAACAATGTTCTTGACAATGTTAAATCCGGTACTATAGTATTAACCTGTAAATAAGGGGTAGTACTGATGAGGGTAAATCGTCGTCGCTCCGATATTGAGATCATAGCCGAGATGCTGAAGGTTGGGGAGAATGGAGCCGGTAAGACGGAGATCATGTACAGTGTCAACATGTCCTACAGTCAGATCCAGAAATATCTGGGGTATCTGCTGAGTGAAGGATTTATTGAGGGGATCAAGATAGGGAATCCGTGTGTATATTACCGGGTGACGGAGAAGGGGCAGAAGCTGCTGAGGCTATTGAACAGTGTGAAAGAGATGCTGGGGCTGGATGACGAATTTGAACTTTCGTGAAAGCATCAGAGAAAAACAGGGAAAAGGAACAGGCGATGACAGAAAAGAGGATGCTGATAGTTGACAGTGAACTCCTGGAGAAGATTGACCAGAACCGGGGAGACATGAGCCGGACCGAATTCCTCAAATTCCTGATTGATAGCCATACCGAAGCGAAGGAAGTTATGCCGGATAAAAAATATCTTGAAAAAGCTGAATTTGAGGAATTTACCCGTGAGATGAAGGAATTGCTTAGAAGATTTCTGGATTTTTTCATGAGTTACGGAATGCAGAATAACGGAGAGTCTGGAGAGCCAGATTTCAATGAATTAAGCCAGAGGTTGCAATCGCTCTCAGGTGGGCAATTAAGAAATAAAACCGGGAAATAGTATTTTTATAACCGATACAGGTTTACAGACTATCAGTCGAATGATAAAAGGAGCTGTACTTAATTACTGCTCCTTTTTATTTATTGTTTTGAGTTTAGTTGTTGTTACAATAAACTTAAGCAATGCTATAATGAATGAAAATCGCGGAAGATTTAACTTTTAAGACAAAAACATGTCGGTTAAATCACCAGGAGCTGCTGGATGAGCAAACTATTTACCAATCTGCGTAGAAATCACAGGCTACTTGTCTTCATTGCTATGCTTCTCACAGCTTGCTTTATTATCACCACTCCAAAACCTTCAATTGGCGGGGTAAATGCCTACTATGAGCCTGAAAATATCAGCAACAGAAGCTCTGAAATCTCATCTGTAACAACCGCAACTCCTGCAGATCTGGTCGCCACCGCTGCTGGTGCAAAAGAAGTAAGATTAACCTGGACGGATACCGTACAGGGAGAACGGGAATTTAAAATTGAACGCGCCTATAACCGTTCATTTTCAGAAGGTGTTACATCATTCTTTGTACCGGCAGATTCGTCCAGCTATGTTGACAACACTACAGATCGCCTCACAGTATATTATTACCGGATCAAAGCAATTTTTGCTGAAGGTGAATCGGACTGGTCTAATATTTCGGTGGTTTTAACCCCGGATTATATTCCAGCACCACCGGGTCTTTTTAACGTGTCATCCCCGGCAGGCCTTGAAGTGGATTTTTCCTGGGCAGATTATTCCAGCAATGAGGATGGATTCAGAATAGAAAGATCAACTAGCAGTTCCTTTGCGGGGACTATCACCGGTTTCGTTACGGATAAAGATGTCCATATCTGCACGGACCGGCTGGTCCCTGGTGGAACATATTATTATCGTGTAATTGCTTTCAACTCAGCCGGAGATTCCCAACCTTCCAATATTGTTCAGGTATCCGTTGATTCTCAGATTGTTGAAGATATCATATTGATTGGAAGTCAGATTGCAGATGTCAGGCTAAGCGGATTTGCCCAGATTTTTGTTCCATTCAGGGTAGATAGAAGGGGATTAGTACTGGACAGGGATGTAAACCTGAATCTAATTGATCAGAAAGGGAGTATCTTTATTCCCAGGAACACCATGATGTTAAGCGCAAATAACCATGCGGTTACCAGTCTCTATTACGTAAGGCCAGAACTGGTACCTCTTCCTCCAGAGGGAAAGGTAATACTGGATTCTTTTGAGTTTGGACCAGCGAAATCCACTTTTAATCCACCGATAAATATTACCTTGAAATATGATCCTAGCTTTGCTCTAAGAGTCCCCATCAACAACGATTTTAGTATCGGTGTCTGGAATGGTTCATACTGGGAAATGATCCCGGATGCCAAAATAGATAAAGAAGCACACACGATACAATTCAAGGCAAATCATTTTTCCATCTTTTCAATTATGGCTAGCAGAGCAAAAGTGCCTGCTCAGTTTTCTGTTTCTGATTTAGTTATATTTCCGCGTTATGCAAACCCTGGGGAGCAGATTATTTTACAGGTGAATGCAAAAAATTCGGGCACAATACCCGGTAATTATCTCTTAATTTTAAAACTAAATGACAGGGTTCAAGAAACAAGATACGTAGCACTTGATGGGCAAAGCAATCAAACCGAAACATTTTTCTTGAATGGACTTGCCCAGGGTTATTACACGATCAATCTTAATGGATTGACGAGCTATCTGATTGTTCAGGCACCATCTTCACCGGTTTTTTCTTCCACTACGCCGGCTGCTGAGACTAACACCATTACCCCGAACGCTACTGAAACTTTACCGGTACATATTCCAGCCAGACCTCCCACAGTCTGGATTATAATAATTGTGGCAGCCATGGTGCTGGTTATTCTGGGAAGTATTTATTTCCTGTATGTCCGGAGATCACATTAGGATAGAATAATTCTCAGATCCTAGGAATTCCGGTGTGCCCACATATTTCACTGGCCGGGAGCAACTACGTTGGCTGATTCCAGTTCTCCGAGGACTTTGATCGCAATAGGCATGAAGGCTTCGATTACTTTTGGATCGAATTGCACTCCAGCTCCATTTTTCAATTCCTCAATTACTTTATCAGCCGGCAATGGATTTCTATAGGGTCGCGCCGAAGTCATTGCATCAAAAGAATCTGCGACAGTAAGAATCCTGGCTTCAATCGGTATCTTTTCCCCTTTTAATCCTGCGGGGTATCCGTTGCCATCCCATCTCTCATGATGGTGTAAAATTGCAGGGAGGCAGGGGGTCAGATTGGGGATATGGGCAACAATAGTACGGGATAATTCAGGATGACTCTTGATTAATTCGCGTTCATCGCTGGTCAGAGCTCCCGTTTTATTCAGGATGGTATCATATATTCCAATTTTCCCGATATCATGAAGCAACGCTGCGTGGCTGATCACAGCGACCTTTTCAGGTGGCAGGCCCATGGCTTCAGCCAGTGCGACAGCATAGGTTCTGACCTTGCGTGAATGGCCGTAAGTATAACGGTCCCTGGCTTCGATCGTCGCAGCCAGCGCATAAATAGTATTTAAAGTCTCTTTTTCCAGAGGCTGTATATGACCGGCGTGCTCAAGAGGAGATGGCAACAATTGCGCAGCCAGACAAACCCTGTTTTGCCCGGTTCTTTTAGCATGATATAGAGCCTGGTCCGCAGCTGTGATGATTTCCTGCGTTGTAATACCATCATTGGGCCAGCCAGCCAGTCCAATGCTGGCAGTAACCAGGACATTATCGTTGTTCATGGCATGTTCTATATTAATCCGAATTCTTTCAGCGATATTTTGTCCGTCTTCGACGGGGGTGTTGGGTAATATGATTGCGAATTCATCGCCGCCGTAACGGAATGCCAGGTCAACGTTTCTGATACTCTCCAGTATAATCTGGCCGATTCTCTTCAGGAGTTTATCTCCGTTAATATGTCCCATCAGGTCGTTATAGCTTTTGAAATTATCGAGGTCCATCAGGATAAGCGAAAGTTGATTACCATAGCGGAAATGCCGGTGTATTTCCTTGTCAATCATTTCATCAAAGTGCCTTCGGTTCGAAAGCTGGGTAAGCTCATCTATACGTGCTCGTTTTTCCGCTTTGGAATACAACTCGGCATTAATGACTGATGTTGCTACTTGAGAAGCCAGTTGTTCAAGGAATTGAACCTGTTCATGACTATAGGCATTAATCCTGAAGCTTGCAAGTGAGAGAATCCCAATGACTTCATCTTTTGTAATCAGAGGTAGAAAGACGGCGGAGTAGATTCCGATTCTGGCTAATTGACCGATAAAAGTGGAATTCGGGTCAATTTGAGAGTCAGGATAAATCAGGCTTTTTTTACCAATTACAATCCATTCCAGTCCCGAGCCGCGAATGTCAAATTTATCGCCAGCATGCCAGGGTAATGCGCCTCTGTTGTAAACGGCAGAAAAATTGATCTTATCATCGTCAAGCAAGCCAATCGCCGCGAAATCGATATTAACCGTCTGTCTCAATTCTCCGATAAAAGTGTCATAAACCTCCTGAATGTTCAGGCTGGACGTAATGACTCTGGTCAGACGGTTGATGATCGAAAGTTCCTTTTCTCGCTTGGCAAGCTCGCTCTGGTAATATTCTTTCTCAAGGCTGATGGCTACCTGGTTAGCGATACCCTCAATCAGATTTGTGTCTTCCAGAGAATACTTGCCGTTATTCTTTTTCCCAAGGGCCAGAATACCTACCAGATTGTCGTGGTTCAGGAGTGGAAAAAGTAATTCAATACCGGCGTTAAACAGCACGGACCTTTCAGATGTCCAAACACCACGGAATTCAGGCCGGATTTCCAGGTCTTTGCGGGTTAAATATTGTTTAGGCAGTGCATGAATGATAGGGCTGTCTTTTCTGATTTTCAATGAATAGTTCATGGTTTTAGATTGGGGCTCAACAAACCTGACCGTGAAATGTCCTTCTTCCTTTTCAGGAAGTAAAATAAAAGCCTGGTGACAATCCAGAGTTTTGACCAGTGGGGTCAAAAGACCTTCGCCCAGTTCCTGGAGACTCTGAACTCCCCTCATCTTGTGAGAGACAAATTCCATTAAGTCCTTTTTATATTGATATCTTTTCCTATAAAATAGCTGGTCAATCTTTTCCAAAAAAATTGGGGGGAGCCAGTACACTATATAAATGGCTGCCAGAGCTGCGATGGTAGAAAACATAATACTGGTTCGTGTCAGATCCACTCCGAACAGGAAATGTCCCACGATTAGAATACTCTCAAAAATAGCAATAGCAATAATAATAACGCTAAGCCAGCCTAGTGCTCTCCTCATGACCAGATCAATACTGATCAATTCATGAGTTACCACAGCATATGCTAATATCGATGAAGAAAGTAGAGCTCCGATATGACTAAAAGGTAATCCCTTTGAGAACGGAGTAATGCTGATAAATCCAAATAAAGCCAGAACACTGACGGCAAAAAGGAAATAAAGTATCTTATTCCTGTCTTCAGGATTATGAATTGTTTTCAATTTGACTATTAAAGAGTATATGCCCATTATCAATAAAACCAACAGTGGAATAAGATACAAAGGAAACCAGTAACCATATTCAGGTTGAATGGTACCGTTTTCCAGCCTAACTCCGGTTGGAATGAATCCAGCGGCGCATAACGCCGTAAATATTGCAAGTGAAACGTAGCCAAAAACAGCTCCTGCTCCGCTCCTTAAATGAAGAAAACTTCTGGAAAATAAGTAAAGCTGTACTGCCCAAAGTAAAGTGGTGATAAGCACGATTCTAAACAGCAGAAGGTTGTGTTGCTCAAAATAATGACTTCTCAGGAGAAAGTCGCTTAAACTCCACAAGAATGCAGATGATATATAAAGGTGGAAATATCTATGTTGTTTTGTCCACGGTCTACTTAATAGCGTGACCGCTAACAAAATAATGTAAACCGAAGCAGCTACGCCAGGCACAAAATAGTAAATATTCACAGTAAGGTCATTATAGCCTAGCAGAAGCTTAAGTCAAGCATTTAAGTATAAAAGTACTATTAAAAGTACACTTAAATACCATTAATTCAAGTTAACCCTGTTCAACTTCCAGCATTATGAGATCCCGTCTTGATGGATTTACGTGTGGCGGTTTGAGATCGGTCAAAGAAGCTCCTTCTTCCTGGCGTGCTTTTTTGTATGCGGTAAACACTCCTTCCGGTAAGATAGTTACTTCGATAGGTTTAAAATCAATAAGTGATTCAATACTCGAAAGATCTTTATATACATATAACCCATCATCCAGGCTTTTAATTGCCCGATAGAGTTTATCGGCAACTTCTTCGGCAGATGTATAATATCCATTTGCCAATTCGATATAAAGATGAAGCCTCGGAGTATCTGCAACTTCTTTTCTAGCTGTCCATTCTTTGTAAGGTATACCTGTTTTTTCTAATGCCTGCCATATTACTCGCTCATTAAGCCTTAGGAATCCAAGGTCAATCAAATCGTCAGCTCTTCCCTCCAACATCATTTGTGGAAGATTAATTCCCAAAGCGTCATTGCTCAAAGAAGTTATCCTTATTAGTTCGCCTATTCTGTATCTAACCAGAGCTCCACCGTGGAAATTGGTAATCACGAGCTCATAAATATTGCCCGGTTTCACTTCATCCAGTAAAACAGTTTTCGGTTTATAGTTCGGGTCAACTTTGTTTTTGTGGTACTCATCCTGAGGTATAAATTCGAGGAAATTAAGATTCGGGAAAAATACCATGTCCTTATAATCCCATGTCTGAGTCGCTACAACAGTGGTTTCTGTATTTCCATATACATTCAGTGGCATCCTGCCCCATAATTCGCGTATCTTTTCTCGGTATACAATCGAATCCGTTCCCATTGTTGTAATTACTTTTAGTTTCCACAAGTCTTTAGGCAAAATAGATCTTTTTTCTCTCTTACTGTGTATCAGCCCTTTTATTAATCTTGTCAGAGCACGTGGATTATATAAATATTGAGTCTTCTTCGTAGTTGTTGAATTTTTATTAAATTTTCTGGCAATTGCGACGAGAACTCCAGCCAGACCATAAAAACCATCCATTCCTTCAGAAAGAGCAAGCTTAAATCCTTTCTCTACTCCTTCTTCAAAAGATAATGATTGTGCTTCGGTTAGTTCAGGTAAAAACCTAAATTCTATATCTTCTGACAGTCTGTGAGCCACCGCGTTAGTTAAAAATGGAGGTTGTGCTGCGGCATATAATAATTTCATACCACGCTTTAATAGAATTTCACCCTTTCGGTGGCATGATCCAAAAATTGCAATTGCGGTGAAATCTAATCCTGCCTCCTCCCAAAATCTTTCTGTAACAGGGACCCATTTAAAGGGATACTCTCCACCCTTCCCGGAGGTCTGAATCCATCTGATCGGTTTTGCTGGTAATACATCCTCCCTCTTTTCCAGCAAATCAGGGCAGTAATCAGTATAGGTTGTCAGAGGTACCTGCCTTCTGAATTCTTCTACGCTGCTGGGCATTGCTCCTCTGAAAATACGTCTGCCCAGTTCACATTTTTTTAAAAGCTCGATTTGCTCCAGTAACAGGCTTTTCTGGATTGTCATAAACTGCTCAATATTTAAATCAATAAAGCCACAGCAGAGTTGCCAGAGCTCTTCGTATCTACCTTCCCTCAATAATTCATTGACTTTAGACATGATTAGCCTCCTGGAATAGCTTTAATGATAATGATATTTAATTTACGCAATAATTTGGAAGCTATTATCTTCTAGAACAATGTTCTATGTTATTTAAGAAATTTAAACGACTCGAATTATTCTGGTTGTGGAGGCTAATAAATGATCGAGGTACCTCCCGTTTCCAAGAAGTACCTCGCAGACTAAAGTTTATGTCAAATGCAGGTTCGTGCTGGTTTCAGGGCACCTCACTTAATATAGTAATAGTTGAGCTTCCGTTAAGACCACCGGTGTTTTCCAGAACTACCTTTAAATAGACATCCTTTTTGGATAAATCACCTGCGACAGCAGGACTGATTATTTTTGAGGAATTTACAGGCGTATTAAAAGTCACGGCAGTATTAATGGCAGAAGCACCTGCGCAGGCTGCTCCTTTATCGTTTATAAGAATATATTCAGAAGACACCACATTATTCGTCCAGCTTGAAATCTGGTAATAAATCACAAATTCATAGCTTTGGTCTGTATTGACCAGGGTGATCACGGGTATTGCCGATCCCGGGCTGGAACTGAAGGATTGAGGATTATTGACTCCATTAACGTTGTTGTAGGGATTGGAAGCGGTGCTGCCCGGAGCTGCAGCGGGAAACGTAATTGAGGTCACATCGGATGAATAGTCCTGAGCTTTGATTGATATTGCTGAAATGTTCTTTGTACTGGCGTTCTGTGTAGCAGAATTACTACCATATACCGCTACAGGGAGAACAGTAATTAAAATTGCCAGTATGATTATTATCCATGTTAGCTTATGCCTCATTAAATACCTCCATTCATAAATTATATCGCAACATCTCTTCTTTTCAGGCGTGTTTTTTCATCATTCAAATTTGCTCTTTAGTGATTGATCTTGTTAGCGTGCTTTTGTTGCCCGAAAATTGGAAATGATCGGTTTAAAAAATAAATTGGTTCATTATAATCCTGCCGGGAACAATTTTACAAAGCCAGTCTGTGGTAAATCTGGATAATAACCGACATTCGAATATAAGGGCATCTAAATTTGATTGTATTCCTGTATTATTCAGCTTAATTTGGGATGATTTCAGAGTATTTTAGCTACTAACACATATTGCTGAATATCTTGTCGGAACAGATCTGATGGTATAGATAAAGAAAATCGTAAGGATGAAACAATAAATGCTGAATCTTACAGAGTTGCGGAAAAGAAAATCTCCCTGGAGAGATTCGAACTCTCGACCCACTGCTTAGAAGGCAGTTGCTCTATCCTGCTGAGCTACAGGGAGAGATCCACGTATAATTTAGCACGATTTTTCGCTGGTGGTCAAGCAAACCAGAGTGAATCGCTGGTGATTTTTCGAGGATTCTCTTACAACATGCTAAAATAGTAACAGGGCTAGACCTTTTCGGCTAGCCCTAATGGTATTTGGGAGAGATTGTTGAACAAATTTGATTTATCTGGATTAACCGAGCTTATTTATAATTCCCCTGAATTTAAAGGGATTATTGAAGCCGTAAAACACGGAAAAACCAGGGAGCTTAACGCTCAGATTATTGAAGCTGCGAAACCTCTGCTGGTAGGTGCTTTATGGAAGAAGCTTAATTCATCTGTTTTGCTGGTTACATCTACTCCTGAAAATGCCAGAAAATTATATGATCAATTACAACATCTGGTAGATCAGGATGATTTATTTCTTCTGCCGGATCCAGATATCTTGCCTTATCAGAGAGCGATGATTGAACAATATAGCGAGCAGGAGAGAATTCAGACCTTATTTTCTGTATTGACACGGGATCATAATAAGCCACCACTAGTTATTTGTTCAGCATATTCGTTGATGCAACCAATCCTAAGAAAAGAAGAGTTTTTATCAGCCTGCCATATTCTGGAAACCGGAATGGAGGTTGATCTACTGGAATTATTTGGCAGATGGGAGAGACTTGGTTACGAGTATGAGAATCTTGTCGAATTGCCGGGAACAATCAGCAGGCGTGGTGATATTCTGGATATCTATCCTTCATCAGCCGAATTGCCGGTTAGGATGGAATTTTTCGGTAATACCATTGAGAGCATCAGATTGTTTGATCCTTCAACACAGCGGTCGCAAAAAGTTGTTCCCCGGATAGTAATCTGCCCGGCTAACGAAAACTTTAATATTTTTGAAAAAATAGAGATCAAGAGGGAAATATTGGACGGTCTTGATTTCTCAAATTGCTCGGTGGAGATCAAGGAACGGTTTGAAAAAGAGATAGAATTGCTCAGGATGCGCAACAGAATTCCAGAGATCTCGTTCTATGCTCCTTTATTTAATTCAGGTAATCTTCTGGATTATTTTAAGAATGAATCTCTGGTGATACTTGACGACAGCAGGTTTATTCAGGATGAGATTGAAAGTCTGGATAAGAAGGCAAACCAGATACGCGAGGAAAAAATAGCATCAGGTGAAATACCGGTTAATTTCCCCGTTCCGTATTTTGACTGGCTTGAGGTCAGATTCAGATTGGATTCAGCAATAAAATTACACCTTGAATCCTGGAAATCACACGAAACAGCCGATGCGGTTGAATTTCATTTCAGTCCGCCCCCGAATTATGCAGGGCAGTTACAGGCATTTATAGCCAGGGTCTTAGATTATGTAAATCAAGGGACGAGGTTGATTTTGGTAAGCAATCAGGCTAGCAGAATCGCCGAATTGCTGGAGGATAATTCCCTCTATTGTTCGCCAGTTACAGAAATGAAATCTTTGCCACTTCCGGGAACTGTCACGCTGGTACAGGGAGCATTGAATGAAGGCTGGACTCTTAACAATACCGTGTTATTAACCGATAAGGAAATATTCGGATTTGTAAAGGAAAGACGGGTATTGAAGAGACGCCCGGTTAAGAGAAACCAATTAATGGTGGAGATTAAACCGGGTGATTATGTTGTGCATGTTGAACACGGGATAGGGTATTTTTCTGGTGTTGTGAGCATGAATAATGCTGACACTCAGAAGGAGTATTTGGTAATCCAGTATGCTGGTGAAGATAAACTGTATGTGCCTACCGATCAGATAGATCGGGTGAGCCGTTACATTGGAGCAGGAGGAAAACCTCCCGCCTTGAGCAGGCTTGGAACACAGGAATGGAATCGTACCCAACAAAGAGTGAAAGAATCGGTAGCGGAGATCGCTCATGACCTGTTACAGCTATATGCTGCACGTGAAGTCCTGCCAGGTTTTGCTTTTTCTCCAGATACAGTGTGGCAGAGGGAACTGGAGGCTTCTTTCCCGTACGTTGAAACACCTGATCAAATCAAGGTCCAGGAAGAAGTTAAAGCAGATATGGAGAGAGCCAAACCGATGGATCGGCTGGTAGTGGGAGATGTGGGATATGGGAAAACCGAAATTGCTGTCAGAGCGGCTTTTAAGGCGGTAATGGATAACAAGCAGGTAGCCGTGCTGGTGCCTACCACCATATTAGCCGAGCAGCATTTTATAACCTTTAAACAAAGGATGGCAGCATTTCCAGTGAAGATTGATATATTGAGCCGGTTTCGGAAACCGGCGGAGCAAAAAGCGGTCCTGGAAGGAATTGCCAGTGGAAGTATTGATATCTGCATTGGAACGCATAGATTATTGCAGAAGGATGTTGTGTTTAAGGATCTTGGGCTTCTGATAATAGATGAGGAACAGCGATTTGGTGTAACTCACAAAGAATATTTAAAAAAAATGCAGCAAAGGGTTGATGTTTTAACGCTCAGCGCCACACCGATTCCGCGTACCCTGCACATGTCTCTGATCGGTGTAAGGGATATGAGCGTTATTGAAACACCTCCTGAAAACAGGTTGCCGGTTAAAACCTACGTTGCCGAGTACAGTGACCAGATTGTGAAGGATGCGATTTTAAGAGAAATTGAACGTGGGGGGCAGGTATTTTTTGTGCATAATCGGGTTCAGGGAATTTCTGCGATCGCAACACGGCTGAAAAATCTTCTCCCGGGCGTAAAGATTGATGTGGCTCATGGCCAGTTGCCGGAAGATAAACTTGAGCAAGTTATGCTCAGGTTTCAGAAAGGTGAAACCAGTGTGCTGGTTTGCACAACGATCATTGAATCAGGACTTGATATGCCCAATGTTAATACATTAATTGTGAATAAAGCTGATAGATTTGGATTAACACAATTGTACCAGCTCAGGGGTAGAATCGGTAGAGGCAGTAATTCAGCGTATGCTTATTTTCTTTATAATAGAAATAAAAAACTGACGGATGCTGCAAGGAAGAGGCTGCAGACTATCTTTGAAGCAGCCGAACTGGGTGCGGGCTTTGGAATAGCTTTGAAAGATCTTGAAATAAGGGGAGCAGGCGTACTGCTCGGAACCAAACAAAGCGGAAATATCAGCGCGGTAGGCTTTAATCTTTATACCCAGTTGCTGGCGGAAGCTATTGAAGAGCAAAAGTCGAGATTATCGGGTGAAGAAAAACCTGCCCGAAAAGACACATTATCTCCACCTTCAATAGATTTACCACTAAAAGCTTATATACCGGATTCCTATGTTCCTGATCTGGAGATGCGCCTGCATCTTTATCAAAAGCTATCCCAGGTAAATTCTCTGGAAGGGATACAGGAATTGAGATCGGAACTTGAAGATCGCTTTGGATTGATCCCTGCTGAAGTTGACAATTTACTGTATGTTTTGAAGCTAAAATCTCTGGGATTGAAAGCCAGGATTGAATCAATATCTACCAGTGACAGCGTTATAGCCCTGCGGTTGCATCCAGGAGAGCAATTCAGCCGACAAAAGATGAACGCAATTTCTGCACTTGGAGTTAAAGCCGGGATCGCTCAGGTAATGATTAATCTAAAATCAGCTGGCGAAAACTGGCAGAAATTATTGGAAAGGGTACTCAATATTGCGGGAAAGTAATCAGTGAGACTGAACTGAGTGAAACTGTAGATTACCGCTTAAAATTAACCCAGTTTATCGCTGAAAACTGACCCACCCGGGTAAAATAAAATTAGCATAATCAGGTCATTTCTTCAATCTCCTTGTATATTTATTTTGTATAGCTTGTTCGACATACAAGCTATATATTATCTGGTAGATGTTGAGGTTAGCGTTCGTCCTCCTTGAGGGAAAGCCTCGTAAGAAAGACTGCTACCTCAACTCTGCCTGATAAGGCTAGAATAAGTAGGTTGTAGAATAGCTACGCATTATCAACAAGGCATAGCTTTCGGCAGAGCTTGAGGTCACCTCGCATCGAGAATGTTTTAGGAGTAAGCATGTTTTATGTAGGCATTGATATCGGTAAGGAGACTCATGAAGCCAGCATCATCGACGAACAGGGTAATTTGCAAGGACGGTCGATCCGCTTCTCCAATACCCTGACCGATTTCCAAAGATTCCTTGCCTGGCTTCCCCAAAGCCCGGTTAAGCTCGCCATGGAGGCTACCGGCCATTACTGGCTGCCACTCTATGAATTTCTCAGAGAGAAGGACTTTGAGGTTACCGTTCTTAATCCGTTGCAGACCGAGGCTTATCGTCGGGGTAAGATACGCAAAACCAAGACGGATAAGCGGGATTCCCTTATTATTGCCGACCTTCTGCGTACCAGAGCCATCAGTCCCAGCTACATACCCGATGAGTGGATTCACCAGCTCCGGGAAATTACGCGCTTCCGCTTCGGTCTGATTGATA
>Ga0078972_1012703_pt1 | contig 14312 bp, 12 predicted proteins | sample YelNatPaOPGAMG01_FD_67568 | JGI IMG/M metagenome (GOLD analysis project Ga0078972, IMG submission 67568) | Hot spring thermophilic microbial communities from Obsidian Pool, Yellowstone National Park, USA - OP-RAMG-01 (SPADES assembly) (version 2) | ecosystem: Environmental > Aquatic > Thermal... | reverse complement strand
CCGAATACTGGATGCTGCAGGGATTGATGTTTTACTTGTAGGCGACTCAGCATCAAATGTAATGGCAGGTCATATATCAACCCTACCCATTACACTTGACCAAATGATATATCATGCCAGTTCAGTAGTTCGAGGGGTAAAACGCGCCTTGGTGGTGGTTGATATGCCTTTTGGCACTTACCAAGGTAACTCAAAGTTAGCCTTACGCTCTGCCATTCGGATTATGAAGGAGAGTGGTGCCGATGCCGTTAAGCTCGAAGGCGGTTCGGAAATTATCGAATCGGTTGAACGAATACTGTCGGCTGGTATTCCGGTAATGGGGCACCTTGGGCTTACGCCCCAATCGATCCATAAGTTTGGTACCTATGTAGTTAGAGCTCGCGAAGAGGCTGAGGCCAAGAAGTTGGTTGAGGACGCTCACCTGCTCGAAGAGGCCGGTTGCTTTGCCATTGTTTTGGAGAAAATTCCTGCCGCTTTGGGGCAAAAAGTTGCATCGGAAATCAAAATTCCGGTGATAGGTATAGGTGCAGGTAAGGATGTAGATGGGCAGGTTTTGGTAACCCACGATATGCTTGGCATCAATCAGGAGTTTTCGCCCAGATTCTTGAGGCGATACCATAACCTGTATGCCGAAATGCTTGGCGCATTTCAGGCCTACATTAACGACGTGAAATCGCTCGATTTCCCCAATGAACGTGAGCAATACTAATTTTGAAGATGACAAATTTTTCAAGTGACAGAATCCTATTCGAGGATAACCATTTTATTGCAGTTAACAAGAACTGTGGCGAAATTGTACAGGCCGATAAAACTGGTGATGAATCGTTAGTCGAAACGGTAAAACAATTCATCAAGGAGCGCGATGGAAAGCCTGGTCGCGTTTTTTTGGAAGTAACCCATCGTATCGATAGGCCCGTTAGCGGAGTTGTACTCTTTGCCAAAACCAGCAAAGGACTTAGCCGCATCAACAATCTTTTTCAGGAAGGTAAAATAACCAAAAAGTACTGGGCTATTGTAAAAAACATGCCCCCAGCCGAGTCCCAAACCCTGGTGCACTACCTTTTACGCGACAATAAAAAGAATAAATCATTTGTTTATGCTCGCGAGGTGCACGGTTCAAAAATAGCAAAGCTAAAGTATGAACTCGTAGGTCGAACTGAAAATTACTACCTATTAGTAATAGATTTGATTACCGGTAGGCATCACCAGATACGTGCCCAGCTATCTAAAATAGGTTGCCCTATCCGTGGCGACCTTAAGTATGGTTATTCCCGCTCAAACCCCGATGGTGGCATCGATCTGCATTCGCGTATTTTTGCATTTACCCATCCAATTTCAGGTGAGGAAATTAAAATTGTTGCACCACCGCCCAATGAAAAACTTTGGAATGAGTTTTTGTCTCTTGGTTTGGAGTAGTTTTTTATCGTATGAAAAGAAATTTTGCAGTACTGCTTGGCATCCTAATCGGATTCCATTTATCAACCTACGGTCAAAAGCGAATTTCACGCGAGGAGTACATTAGCATGTATTCCCACATTGCCATTAACAATATGAAGCAGTATGGTGTACCAGCAAGCATAACGCTGGCACAGGCCATGCTTGAAAGCGATAACGGAAACAGCACTCTGGCAGTAAGTGCAAACAACCATTTTGGCATAAAATGCCATAAGGATTGGACTGGTGCAACCATATATCACGATGATGACAGGAAAAGCGAGTGCTTTAGGAAATACAAAAATCCTGAACAATCGTTTACCGATCATAGCCTTTTTCTTAGAGGCGGTAAGCGTTATGCATTTCTTTTTGATTTGAACCCAACCGATTATAAGGCTTGGGCTCATGGACTAAAAAAGGCCGGTTATGCCACTAACCCAAATTATGCCGAAAGGCTTATAAAGATAATTGAGGAAAACGAGCTTTACCGGTACGATCAAGGAATAGCTGTGAGCATAAAACCACCCAAAGCGGCTGTAACCGATTGGGATAATTACGAAATAGACCTTTACAAAACCCGCCCTGTTTACACCCGGAACAGAGTAAAGTATATTGTTGCCAAGGATGGCGATACTTTTGAGTCGTTAGCTCGGGAATTGGATTTAATGCCCTGGCAGCTATACAGGTATAATGATTTGACTCGCGATTCAGTGATTCGACCTGGACAGGAACTATACATCCAGCCAAAACGATGGAAGGCCGATAGGTCGAATCCGGTTCATACTGTGGAACAGGGCGAAACCATGTATAAGATTTCGCAGATGTACGGGGTAAAGCTAAAATCGCTTTACAGGAAAAATAGGATGAAACCCGGCAATGAACCTGAAGTAGGTCAACTAATTTACCTAAGGAAGCGAAAACCCTTATAGCATTTCGATAAACTCGGTATTCTGCCAGCCCCTTAGGAATTCATCAATATCCATGGCTTTTTTGCCAGCTTGCTGAACATTTTTTAGCGAAATGATACCCTGCGGGCAGTAAACGTGTAAAAAAGTCTTCCCATCAGTTACTATGGTTCCGGGCTTTTGTGAATGGTATTCCTCTCGTTTTTCGGCAAAGAAGATTTTTATAGGTATTACTGACTCTACGTTATTCCTCTGTACTTTTAGTTCTGTCCAAGCAGCAGGATAAGGGCTAAGTCCTCTGATAAGGTTGAAAACCCTATTGTACGGCTCATTCCATTTAATACGGCACGTTTCCTTGAAAATCTTAGGGGCGGGTTTTAGTTCTCCATTTATGTTGATTTGATTTTGGGGTATAGGGGCAATATCCCCTTGGGTTAGCATTTTTATGGTTTCAACTACCAGCTCTGCTCCGTGGAACATCAACCTGTCGTGGAGCTCCCCTGCTGTTTCGGTATCGCCTATGGGTATGGTTTTTTGAAGAAGAATATTTCCTGTATCTATTTGTTCATCAAGGAGGAATGTGGTTACACCAGTTTCTTTTTCGCCGTTGATGATAGCCCAATTTATTGGGGCAGCACCCCTGTACTGGGGTAGGAGTGAGGCGTGGAGGTTAAATGTTCCTAAACGGGGAAGTTGCCAAACTTCCTTTGGAAGCATCCTGAAAGCAACCACAACGGCAATATCGGGATTTATATCTTTAAGTGATTGAATGAATTGCGGATTTTTCAACTTTTCGGGTTGTAGAACCGCGATACTGTTTTGCTCGGCAAAAATCTTTACAGGCGAAGGCTGAAGTTTTAAACCTCGTCCGGCTGGTTTATCGGGTACCGTTACAACAGCCGACACATTGTAACCGGCTTTAAGAATCGCTTTAAGTGGCTCAACGGCGAACTCCGGCGTACCCATGTAAACAATGCGGGGATTCTCCTTGGTTGGCATAGGATTTTAATCCTTTTTGGGGGTGAATAGGTTTATGTGACCCATTCTTTCGTGTTTTGTTTTTAGGTAAAACTCATTGTATGGGTTTGGGGGAATTACAAGGGGAATGTTTTCAACCACGTGTAAACCGTAACCTTCCAGTCCGCTCATCTTTTTGGGGTTATTGGTAATAAGTCGCATGTTCTTTACTCCAACCTCGCGTAAAATGCTTGCCCCTACGCCATAATCGCGCTCGTCGGGTTGAAATCCCAGCTCAACGTTAGCATCCACGGTGTCTAAGCCTTCCTCTTGAAGCTTATAGGCGTGTATCTTATTGAAAAGGCCTATGCCACGTCCTTCTTGGTTGAGGTAAACTAAAACCCCTTTACCTGCATTGTCAATCATTTTCATGGCCTCATGGAGTTGTGGACCGCAATCGCAACGGTAGGAACCAAAAATATCACCAGTAACACATGAGGAGTGAACTCGCACCAAAACAGGCTCATCGGGTTCCCATTGGCCTTTAATCAAGGCAACGTGTTCAAGCCCATTGGATTTCTGACGGAATGGGATTAAATCAAAATAACCAAACTCGGTGGGGAGCTTAACTTTAACCCCTCTCTCAACAATGCTATCAAATTGCAGTCTATAGCTTATTAAATCCTTGATGGTAACAATTTTTAGGTTGAATTTTCGGGCAACCTCTATAAGTTGTGGAAGGCGAGCCATGGTGCCATCGTCGTTCATGATTTCAACCAGTACGCCACCAGGTGTAAGGCCTGCTAGTTGGGTAAGGTCAATGGCAGCCTCGGTATGGCCCGGACGGCGTAATACGCCTTTTTCCTTTGCGCGCAGGGGAAATATGTGCCCGGGACGGGCAAGGTCTTCGGGTTTGGTATTGGGGTCAACAAGTGCTTTTATGGTTTTAGCCCTATCGGCAGCCGATATCCCAGTTGTGCATCCATGCCCAATGAGGTCGACCGATACGGTAAATGCTGTATGGTGCAGGGCGGTATTACGGCCAACCATGAGCTCAAGCTCCAGCTCATCGCAGCGTTTCTCGGGCAACGAAGCACAAATTAACCCCCGCCCGTGTTTAGCCATAAAGTTGATAATCTCCGGGGTAATCAGTTCAGCAGCAGCAATGAAATCGCCCTCATTCTCCCTATCTTCATCGTCAACCACTATTATTACTCTACCATTACGGAGCTCTTCAATTGCTTCATCTATCGTGTTTAACCTAATTTCTTCGTTGTTTGCCATTGTGCTGCTATAATAAATTGATAAAAAAGTTGTCGCAAAATTAGTATTTTGCAAGGAATAACATCTTGTTAAATGTCAGCTTTTCGGTTTGCCCTTTCCCAAATGTGACTTTGCTTGCCCAATGTAAATCGAATCAACCCTTTAAGCATGGCTATATTCATCATGAAACCATAGTAGGGAAAGGTTACAAACGAAGCTACTCGAGAGGAATTTCTGGTTAAGTAGCCAATAAAAACAATTACATAGAAAGAGCAAATAACTACGAATGATGCTATGTAAGGCATTGATTGGTTTTGGTAAAAGAATAGTATAATGCCATTGAGGATTGGGAGAATCAGGATTGCCATTGGGACAATTATCCAACGTAAAATTTTATGAGAAAAGAATTTAAATGCTACCTCAAAGTTCTTGACTGGATTTAGCAAGTTGGCGTGTCGAGCAAGCGCCTGAAAACAGCCAGCTGCTATTCGAATTTTTCGCTTTTTTTCCTCCCCAACCGTCAGTGACCCGGTTTCCGAAGCAACTGTTTTATGCTCGTATTTAATTTGATAGCCTTGTTTTATGATGTTAGCCGAAATCTCAAAATCGTCGAGAATGGTATTTTGGGGGAGAGGTTTAAAAAGATTGGTTCGAATGGCATACAACTCGCCGGTTCCCGATAGTGTTGAACCGGTGCAACTTTCAACTGTCTTAACAAATGATTCGTATTTCCAGTACATTCCTTCGCCTTTCGATGCTAGTGTATCATTTTCGTCCCAGCTAATTGATTTTTGTCCAGCAACACAACCCACTCTTGGGTTTTGGAAATGTTTTACCAAATCGATTATAGAATTTCGGGAAAGGAATGTATTGGCATCGGTAAATATTGCTATTGGTGTTTGTACCTGTTCCATAGCTTTATTTATCGACGCAGCCTTACCAATTCTTTCGGGGTTAATGATAATATTTACCCCTTTTAGGTTCAAAAGCAATTCGCGGGTATTGTCGGTACTGCCATCGTCGACCCATACCTGATTTACTTTATTGGCAGGGTAGTCGAGCGAGACTGTATTTTGATATTTAGATAATATGTACTTTTCCTCATTGTGGGCAGCAGTAATAATGGTTACTTCAGGAAGTTGATTTTGATTTGTTTTGAAATCTTGTTCATGGTTTCGTTTTAAGGCGCAAAAAAGCCATAGTAATAATAGGTATCCAAAGTAGGTGTAAAGAATTAAACCAATTGCCAGCCAGAAAAGGGAATGGATTATCATCCTACAAGTTGTTTGTAAAACTCGGTAAGTTTATTGGCTAACTCAATGGCATCTAAGTTTTTACGGGCATACTCCATGGCGTTTTGTGCAATACTTTTACCCAAATCAGGGTTATAAATCAAAGTGCAAACTGCTTTGGCAAAATCATCGGGGTTATCGGCAATTAAGATGTGCTTTTCATGTTCTAAATCGATGCCTTTTACGGCCATGCTTGTGGCTACAATTGCTCTTTGAAGATACATGCCTTCAACTATCTTGATGCGTATGCCGCTGCCAGAGAGCAATGGAACCACCATTATTGGACAACGACTCAGGAATGCGGATGAGTTTGCCACTTGGCCATGAAAGATGATATTACGCTCAGTGATAAGCCTCTCGGCCAGCTCTTCCGATGCATTTCGACCAGCAATATGAAACTCCATTTCAGGTATTTCCGACTGAATGCGTGGCCAAACCCAATTGAGAAACCAGTTTAAGCCTTCAACATTTGGTAACCAATCCAGCGCCCCTATGTAGCAGATTGCAGGGAAGTCAACCGGTTCAAGTTCTTCAGTAACCTCTTCCATTAAATATCCTGCTGGAATGGTAATGGTAGGCTTGGTGAAATTATTATCGACAAACCATTGTCTATCGGGTTCTGCTATTGCAACAAGGGCATCAACCTTATCGGATATGGCCGATTCAACCCTAGCCAATCGTTTGGCAAGAAATTCAAAATATATCCTCTTTATTGTATAGGGTTCATTATCAGCCAATTTCAGCCATATTTGATGTTCCACATTATGACTCCGAAGCGAAATGGTTCCTTTAAAATACTTTCGGATAGTATTTATGTATGGGTAAAGGTATAAGCCTTCCAGCTGAACAACATCAAACTTTTCGTTAACTAGAATTCTTTTAATCAGCCGTTTGAAGGGAGTGTTAATATATCGCTCAATATTATAGGGACGAAGGGAAAACAAAAAGTTAAGAATGTAACCTAAAATGTTGGTTTTAATATTTACATGAAAAATTTCAAAGTTGATAAGAGCCTTAATTTCATTGGGAATAATTTCAAGCGAACTAGGGTGCTTTTGCGTGCTTAAGGTAAGTACTGTGACATTATTACCTGCTTTTGCAAGGCCAAGGCACATGTTAAGCGTTGCTAGGGTTCCTCCATCAACTGGTGGGTAAGGGGGTTTGTGTGAAATGATAAGGATTCGCATTTATAATTTATTCTGTTTTTGGAGATGATACATTATGTTTTTTCCTAGATCCAACCATATTAAACACCTTTTTTATCTTTTCGATGTAGAAGTCCGCATTCATAATTACTGAATCGGTGGTTGCTTTATAGGACAGGAAAACCCCAATGGGTAATAGAATAAACGACGATAGCCAGGTTCCTAATGAAGGGTTCATTACCAGTTCCTTGGCAAATTTTTCACCGGTGATATTAATAATGTAGTAGATGATAAAGAATAGCACCGAAATAACCACAGGGGTACCCAATCCGCCTTTTCTGATAATGGCGCCAAGTGGGGCACCTATGAAAAAGAAAATAAAGCAAGCAAATGCCAATGTGAATTTTCTGTTCCACTCAACTCGGTGACGGGCTATATATTTTTGCTTGTAATAGAATTCGTCTTTCGACGATGATATGTAACTTTTTGTTGAGCGGGCAAATTCAATGGCACGCTCAAGAGCTGCTATTTTTTCTTCGGGAGAAAGCGATTTGTAGAGAGAGTCAGTATTGATGCTGCTTTTGATTTCTATGTTGTTTTGACGACGACCCCAGTATGGATTCCGGAAAATACTGCTTCGAATTACCGATTGTGAGAACGATTCAATTTGAGCGTTAAAGGCTTTGGAAAGCGAATCTTCAGTTTTTGCCAGTTGGCTAATATTCTGGGTTTGGTAGCTATCCTTGAAGAAGCTCTCGTCGGCCCGTTGGAGTTCAAAGCCTTTTAGCTCAAAGATTATTACTTCCTTTTCAAAGGTTTGTTTTTGGGCAGGGAGTTTTTCTTTATAGGTATAGCGCGGTTTGCGATTATCTCTTACTTCTTTGTAGCTATTTCCGCTATAAAGTGTTGCTACCAGAAATTTCTGATCGGCTGTAGGCCTCATATAGCCAGAATCGGCATAGGTAACCGTTGTGTTTTCCTCGTCTTTACTGTGATCATAAATCAGAATGCGACGCATTAAGCCTGTGTTGGGGTCTTTATCTCCTACTTTTATGCTGTAACCTTCAATCAGGTTAGTGAAAACACCTTCCTTAATAATCAACTCTGGCTTTTGTTGCTTTACCGAGTATAGTAAAGTGGATATTTTTAGGTTTGTGTAGGGAACTACATTATTCGAAAAAAAGAATGCTCCAATGCTGATAAAAATAGTTAGAACAATTAGCGGAGTTAGTATTCGCGGTAAAGAGATTCCTGCCGATTTCATGGCAAGCAATTCGTTATTCTCCCCAAGGTTTCCCATTGTCATGAGCGATGCCAGTAGTGTTGCTAGCGGCAAAGCAAGAGGTAAAAGTCCAGCCGATGCGTACAAGAGGAGCTCCGCTATTACATCCCAACTCAGCCCTTTGCCCACCAGGTCGTCAATGTAACGCCAAAGAAACTGCATAAGCAATACAAACATAGTAATGAAAAATGTCATTACTAGAGGGCCTATGTACGATTTAAGGATAAAACGATGAAGTGTTTTCACGAATTAAATATTAAAGAAAAACATCACAAATGTAATGTTTTTCCTAAAAATCACAGATAAATTTGGGTATGGATTAAGCCCCAATCAGACGTTTAAGCTCACCGATTTGGTAGTTCCAGAGCGAAATAACTTCGTCAATATCCTCTTCATCGTTAACCTCTTCAATTACGGTTAGCGAAACCTCGCCGGTAAGATCGTCTTTGGTAAGTTTGAAAGTAAAATGCTTTCCACCTTCATCTTGATCGGTAATCCATCTGAACTTCACAAACTTATTTTCTTTTTTATCGATTAGTTCGGCTTTTTTGGTATCACCATCCCAAAAAAAGGTGAAAACATTTCCCGAAAGGTTAACGTCGTTTGCAAACCATTCCGATAAGCCATGTGGAGTGCTTAGCCTTTTGAAAAGCACACCCGGTGCAGTGTTAACCTGATACTCAAGTTCAACCTTTTGACTAGTATTAACCATTCCTTTCATACTTGCTTGTTTTAAGTTTTGCTCAAGCTCATACTATCTAATTCTTGAACTTAGCATAAGCAATTTATAAAAGAATTGCAATACTTATGCCAGCATTTTGGTGTTTTTTATTAACAATTGGCTGTTAATAAGCCACAAAGATATGGGTGCAAATTTAAAACCCACTTATTTTATGATTAAGTTAAGGTGAAATTTCCATGAACAATTCATAGCCTAAAAACCTTCGAGACCGAAGGCTTTTGGGCTGTAGCGAGAGCCGGAATTGCCTGTCCTGTTCACGGGGAACCGGCGACCTTCCCGATGAAGTCGGGACGCTCTAACCAACTGAGCTACCTCGCCAATGCGGTATATCAAAAACAAACTTTTTTTACTCGGCGACCAAGTAGGAGTTCAATAGGAAAGGGTACTAACACCATTTAAAACAAAAAAGCCTTCGAGACCGAAGGCTTTTGGGCTGTAGCGAGAGCCGGGATTGAACCGGCGACCTCATGATTATGAATCATGCGCTCTAACCAACTGAGCTACCTCGCCAACACAATATTTCAACTTATTACTTGCTAAAGATGCAGTATTTTAGAGCGTTTTAGCAAGTACTGCCATTTTTTTAGCACTGCAAAAATAAGTAAATTTTTAATTCGCAAAATACTTTTAAAGTAATTTGAAAATTTTTCTACCTAACAAAGCAATTGTGCATTGGGGTTCGGGTAGAAAAGGCTTATCTCTATAAGATAGGTTCGTTGGGTAGTTTGGTTTTCTTTTGCAGTTTCTTAGCCTTCTTTTCTTTCTTTTTCCGGTTTTTAAGGTAACCCTTAATCTTTATATAAAAGAAGTATGCAGCAATGCCCAACAACCAAAGCGGCCATAGTTTTACCAGTAGGATTAAAAACCACAGGAAACCTTTCCAACCCCAATGGATACCTTCTTTTACTCTCTGCCAGAATCCAGGCAGTTCTTCAGGAATATACTTGTATTCCAATTTTTGGTAGAGGTATAACGATACTGTGCTAAGGTTGACCTGATGGTCGATATACTTTAGCCTTCCTTCAGCCGATTCAATTTCGGAACGGATTTCGGCCAGTTTGTTTTCAATCTTTAGAATATCCTCAATATTCTTTGCCTCTCGAAGATGCTTCCTGTAAGTCTTTTCAACTTCAAGTTTGTTTATCAAGCGTGTTTTAACATCGATATATTCTTCGGTAACATCTTGTGTGTAAATATTCTGGTAATCAACCTTTTTGGCAATAGCTGCAAAATCGCTAAGTAATTGGTCAAAATTTTGGGCTGGCACCCTAATGGTAATGCTGTTACTTTTTTGGGTGTCAGTTTCCTGAAATGCTTCGTTAGTTATGTAGCCTTTATGCTTAGCCACAATTGAATCGACTTTTTGGCGTGATTTAAGGTAATCGAACACCTCAATACTGACATTTGCCGTTTTAATTACTTTTGGTGCTATATCAGTTGCAGTAACCTCTTTTGCTGCTTGTGGTTCTGCCACATCATTTGCTACCGTTTCGGTATAAGCACCACCTCGATTGGCACTGATGGATTCAAAATTAGCATTCTCAGCCGATTTTCGTGAGCCACAACCGGTAATTGATATTACCAGGAATGCGATTAATAGAAAGGATAATCTCTTTTCCATAGCAATTACTTTTTTGCTTTAACAATTATAGTTTCGGAACCAATCTGAACCTTATCGCCGGGCCTAATTTTAGCTCGCCTGCGGGTCTCAATTGTGCCGTTAAGTTTAACCTGTCCATCATCCACAAGTTGATGGGCTTCGCCACCGCTGTAAACTACCCGACATACCTTGAGCAGTTTATCCAGCTGAATAAATTCAGTGTCAATATCGAATTCAATCATATAGTTCAATCAAATTTTTACCAAGTTAGGTAAAAAAGTTAAATTTCGGTTTGCTTTAATAATCTTTGTAATTGCAAATTCTACATTGATGATAAACGTTGATGATGTAAAGCGCATTGCATTAGATATCGGTTTTCATGCCTGTGGTGTGAGCCGCGCAGAACGTTTAGATAATCAGGAAGCGCTTTTTTCCCAGTGGTTAAACCATCAATACCATGCAACCATGGGTTACATGGAACGGAATATAGACCTTAGGCTTGATCCTACTAAATTGGTTCATGGTTCTAAATCGGTGATAAGCGTATTGCTTTCATATAATACAGGTGATTTACCAGTAAATCTAAACGTACCCCGAATTGCACGATATGCAAGCAGGGTTGATTATCATACCTTGATGAAAAAAATGCTTTGGGAAATGCTTGAACAGTTGCGTAGAAACTATGGGAATATGAATGGACGGGCATTTGTCGATTCTGCACCAGTAATGGAAAGGGAATGGGCTGTTAGAGCTGGATTGGGTTGGATTGGGAAAAACTCAAACCTAATCAACAGGGGTTTGGGCTCTTACGTTTTAATTGGTGAGCTAATTGTTGATGTTGAGATTGAACCGAGCAATTATCAGGAAAGGAACAGATGTGGCTCCTGCACCCGTTGTATGGATGCCTGTCCAGGCAAAGCTATTGTTGCACCAGGTGTTGTTGATGCACAGAAATGTATTTCATACATTACCATCGAAAGGAAAGAATCGCTATGCGAAAGTGAGATTGATAGCCTAAACGGATGGTGTTTTGGGTGCGATATTTGTCAGGAGGTTTGCCCATGGAATAGCAAGGCTAAAGTGGTTGATGGAGCTAACCAGGAAATTGATATTTTCAGAGATATAAGTGGCATTTCATTGGCAACCCTGGGCAAAGATGAGTTCGCCTTTCAATTTGGTAGCACACCATTAGCAAGGGCAGGGTATGAAAAGATTAAAAGAGCAATAGAGCTAATGGAAAGTAAAAACAAAAAATGAGAACTGCCGGAGGGTTTCCGGCAGTTTGTGTATTGATTAGTAGCGATAGTGCTCGGGTTTGTAAGGGCCTTCGGGTTTAACACCAATGTATTCAGCTTGCTTTGGGGTCAACTTGGTTAGTTTAACACCAATTTGCTCAAGGTGAAGTCGTGCAACCTCCTCATCAAGGTGTTTAGGTAAGCGGTAAACATCAACGGGAAGATTTTTTGTCCAAAGTTCTATTTGGGCAAGGGTTTGGTTGGAGAAGCTGTTACTCATCACAAAGCTGGGATGACCTGTGGCGCAGCCAAGGTTAACCAGACGGCCCTCGGCCAAAATAAAGATGGAATGGCCATCGGGGAAAACGTATTGATCAACCTGAGGCTTTATATTTACCCGCTTAACATCCTTTAGGGAGTTGAGCCTATCCATTTGTATCTCGTTGTCAAAATGGCCGATGTTGCAAACAATAGCCTGGTCTTTCATGCGTTGCATGTGCTCAAGGGTAATAACATCGCAGTTACCGGTAGCGGTAACATAGATATTGCCCTCATCTAGGGTATCCTCAACGGTTTTTACCTCAAATCCTTCCATGGCGGCTTGGAGGGCACAAATGGGGTCGATTTCGGTTACAATTACTCGGGCACCATAGGAGCGCATACTGTGAGCGCAACCCTTGCCTACATCGCCATAACCGCAAACAACAACAACCTTACCGGCAATCATAACATCGGTGGCACGTTTAATACCATCAGCTAAAGATTCGCGACAGCCGTATAGGTTATCGAACTTGCTCTTGGTTACTGAGTCGTTAACATTTATGGCAGGTATAAGCAGTTCCTTGCGTTCCAGCATTTGGTAAAGGCGGTGAACCCCAGTGGTTGTTTCTTCCGAAACGCCTTTAAGTTCCTTTACCAGGTTATGCCATTTGTTTGGTTCTTTAGCCAAAATATCTTTTAAAAGCGATAGAATAACTTTTTCTTCGTGCGATGAAGGTTCCCTATTGAGGAACGATTTATCGTTTTCGGCTTTGTAGCCCCAATGAACCAGGAGGGTTGCATCGCCACCATCGTCAACAATTAGGTTTGGGCCTTTGCCGTCGGGGAATGAGAGGGCCTGAGCGGTGCACCACCAGTATTCCTCAAGGGTCTCGCCCTTCCATGCAAAAACAGGGATACCTGCGGCTGCAATGGCTGCTGCAGCGTGGTCTTGGGTTGAGAATATGTTACAGCTTGCCCAGCGAACCTGTGCTCCCAGTTCAACCAAGGTTTCAATAAGCACTGCTGTTTGAATGGTCATGTGGAGCGAACCGGTTATGCGAGCCCCTTTAAGGGGTTTTTGTGGGCCATACTTTTGGCGAAGAGACATCAGTCCCGGCATTTCCTTCTCGGCAATAGTGATTTCTTTCCGTCCCCACTCTGCCAATGCAATATCCTTAACCTTGTAGGGTAAGGTGGCCTGAATTACTTGTTCCATTAATATCGATTTTATTGGTTATTATTCCTTTCGGGCCGTAAAGTTAGGAATAAGTTTTGATACCGTTCAACTTTTTCATCCTTTAGGGCTTCAAGAGCATTCTGTTTATCAATAACAAGTTGCTCTTTCAAGTGTTCAATGGAAGGGAATCGTTTTTCGTCGCGCAATCTGCTTACCAGCGCCACCTCAATGCCTGAGTTATATAGATCATTCTCAAAATCGAAAATGTTAACCTCGATAGATTGTTTATTGTTGGTATCGATGGTAGGCCTAAAGCCGATATTGAGCATGCCCTTGTAAATGGTATCGTTGGCGTTTACAATTACGGCATAAACCCCTTCCTTGGGAATAAGTTTTAAGGGATCGTTAGGACGAATATTGGCGGTGGGGAAACCAATCTTCCGCCCCAGCTGATTGCCCGATTGAACCGCACCTGTAATGAGGTAAGGATAACCAAGCATTTGATTAGCCAGCTTAAGGTTTCCCGAAAGGAGCGCTTCACGGATTTTTGTAGAGCTTACATCAACTCCATCAACTTTTTGGGAGGGAACAACCTTAACGGTGAAGCCCATTTCAACGGATAGCTTATTCAATAGGTTGGAGTCGCCGGTTCCTCCCTTACCGAATCGGTGATCGGCACCAACCACAAAGTGTTTAACCTTGTAATCGTTAACCAGTAAATTAATGAAATCGTTGGCATCGAGGTTAAAAAACTCCTTGGCAAATTCCTGAACTATGAAATAGTCGATTCCAAACTTGGCAATAATTTTTGCTTTTTCGTTAAGTGTGTTCAGGAAACGAAGTTTTTCGGGGTCTTTGTGAAGCACAAGGCGAGGGTGAGGCCAAAAAGTGAGCACAGCCGATTCCAATCCCATGATTTCAGCATCGTGAGCTACCGTTTGGATAAGTTCACGGTGTCCAAGGTGAACGCCATCGAAAAAGCCCATGGTAAGAGCTAATTCCTTCCGGCGGGTTTGGTT
>Ga0078972_1012702_pt1 | contig 14313 bp, 16 predicted proteins | sample YelNatPaOPGAMG01_FD_67568 | JGI IMG/M metagenome (GOLD analysis project Ga0078972, IMG submission 67568) | Hot spring thermophilic microbial communities from Obsidian Pool, Yellowstone National Park, USA - OP-RAMG-01 (SPADES assembly) (version 2) | ecosystem: Environmental > Aquatic > Thermal... | reverse complement strand
GGGGATAGATGAAAAAATTATAGAATACCTTAATGGTTCTATAATAGACGGGAAAAAAATAATTCCTAAATTCTTGGAAGGCAAAGTGATAATATTTGATCCAAGATTGGAAGTTGAAAAAAATGCCGCGAGAGTTGCGAAATTAATTCCTATCGAATATAAGTTAGACGGGCCTTATCCTTATGCATCCTTTGGAAAGCATAGGATTCTTGATAGTAAGGGGAATCCAATAAATTATCAAATTTTGAGAGATGGAGAAGTTGTTTTGAATACAGACGGTAGATCAAGTCGTGTTGGATGGTTGCTGGAGAAATCGCCTTGGCTTACTTTTTTGACTGGAGATTATTATACTAACTATTATGCATTTTATTCTGAATCAGGTCAAGGAGATGGAAGTTCTATTTTTGACTTTAAATCAAACATCTTCTTTAGGAAGGATTCAAATCTAATATTCTCTCAGTCAAAAGAAAGCCTCCCAAGGGAATGTGGAGATAATTTTGTAAATAGTTATATTGGAGAAGTTTGTGATTATTATTATCCAACAAGTACCACGAGAGAACCTGTTGTGCGACTTGAGCTTCCTCTTGGCTATAGATTAAATCGTAGCGATGTTGATGAAAAAGGATTATTGTATCTTGAAAAATTTTCTATCGAGTATGGGGAATGGATAACTTCTGCTCAATTAGATTTGAAAAAATTATGCACTAAAATTAACAAAAATGATGATTTTAGTGATAAAGTTTCTTTAGGAAAACCTAATCATAATGTTATGTATTCTTGCACAAATGATTGTAAACAATATTGGGAGGTTTTAGTGTGTGAGGACACGGATTGGATTTTTAATGATGGCAAAAAAAGCTATTTAGTTAATTTATTTGATAATAGCGGCAAAAATTTTGATTTTAATCCTAAGATTCAATTAAATCCAGATTTGTATTCTCAACCTAATTCAAAAACTGATTATAAACCTTATAGCTTTTAAGTTTAGCAAAATGTTCGAATCTTGAGCTGAGATGCGGGTGCTAGGCACGAGCAGAACATAGTTCCGCTGTGACTTCAACATTCACATGTTGAAGTATTCGAACCTGTTCGAATCCTGAGCTGAGATGCGGGTGCTAGGATTCGAACCTAGGCAAGCACTAAGCTACTGCGTATCTCACGAATTCGCTCGATATATGATATATTAAGGGATTATTCCCTCGCGAGCTCGTTCGGCCTAAGCGCAGCCCGTTTGACCACTCCGGCACACCCGCTTATTTATGTTAGATATTGCCAATATAAAAAGATGTTGATAACAATAATAACAAAATTAATTGTGGATTAATTGTGGATTAATTGGTTAATTGTTGATTAATTGGCAAGAAAAATAATGTCGAGGGGATAAAAATGTGTGGGGGTAACTCATAAAATTATTGGAGTTGGTTACTTCTTTTTCTTTTTGAGATTCTCTTTTTCTTTTTCTGCGGTTGCGACTTTTGCTTTTAGCTTGTCTTCTATGCCTAATTTGTCTATTAATTCTTTGTAGCGGTTCCTTATTGTTACTTCTGTTATTCCTGCAACATCTGCAACTTCTCTTTGCGTTTTTTTCTCGTCGTTAAGGAGAGCCGCGACATAAAGCGCTGCTGCTGCGATTCCTGCAGGACCTCTTCCAGAAGTTAATTCTGATATATCTGCCCGCTTCAAAATCTTTAATGCTTCGTTTTGTGATTTTGGCGAGAGATGAAGGATTGATGAAAATCTTGATATGTAATCTTTTGGCGAGCTTGGAGCGACCTTAATTCTTAATTTTCTGACAATGAATCGGTATGTCCTGCCGATTTCTTTTCTTTCAACATCTGAGGCCGCGGCAATCTCGTCTAAAGTGCGGGGTATGTTATATGAACGACAGGCTGCATAGATGCAAGCTGCAATGACTGATTCCATGCTTCTTCCGCGGACTAATCCTCTTTGCAGGACGAAATTATAAACTCTTGATGCCTCATCTCTCACAACGCTTGGAAGATTGAGGAATGATGCGACTCTTCGCAATTCTGCCATTGCAAGCCTAAGATTTCTTTCAATAGAAGTTGATACTCTTTCCTGCCATTTTTTTAATCTTAAGAATTTTCTGGTTTGCCCTGCTTCTAATTTGTATATGTCTGAAATCTCACCGACGTTAGTTGTCAAGCCCTTGTCAAATTTTTGCAGAGACATTGGCGCTCCGCCCCTGCCTTTCTTTTCACTTTTGTCAAATTGGCCGCCAACTTCATCAGTTGCAACCATTTTTTCTTCAACTATCAAACCGCAGTCATTGCATATTATCTCGCCTTTTTGATCATCATAACTAAGATTAACAGATTTACACTCTGGGCAGCGTTTGACGTATGTCATTATGGATTTAGGGTTATTTGGGAATGTCTAATAATTTATATAATCGCTCATTCCACATAGCGAAAGATTTAAAAAACTTATGGCAATGAGGCTATTTAAATCTTTGCTTGCTTTTAATTTTTCTCGACGATAATAAAAAATGAGTTTAAATTATATATCACTTCTTTTCAATGAGAACAGCATTGACTTGGCCTTCTTGTGATGGCCTGTTTGTAATTCTTGCTTTTCCTAGCGAGGTGTCTATTATTGCACCCTTAACTAAACGATTCTGCCTTGCAAAGAATTTGTTAGATGGTGTTTCAATAACATTAATTATCTGAGCTTTCTGTGCTTTGTTATCAACAACAACATTAGCTACATTTGCTTTTAGCAAGACTGTTTTTATATGTCCGCCCCTTGTCTTTATTTGTTTGGTTTTTGTTTCTCCGAGCGTGACTATTCTTTCCTGATTTTGGCGTTCATGGAGCCTTTTTTTTCTTCTCGCGTGATATTTTCCGCCTGTTATTTTTCTTCCTAACTTCATAATTTATGTTGCGAGAAATCAATTTAAAAATGTTTTTATTTGCAATTATCTGCTGAAATGCGGTTTTAGGCAATTGCAAGAATAAATCTGTGGCTTGCAGAGGCACAATTCTTTTAAATCACTCTTTTTAAGAACAAAGATGGCTCAGAAATTTGGAATTAAGACAGGAACTATAACTGCTCCTTTTGACGAGGGTTTAAGATATCTTATGAATGAGGGTTGCAGGATTATTAGCTTAGAAGATGCAGCAAGATTAAGAGTTGAAAATGGGATAAATTCTGAATTTTGCAAGAAGATACTAATTGTAAGAGAAGGATTTGTGAGAGTTCCTGGAGTTGGCGATTTCTTGACAAAAAAATCTCCGATTATAATGAGAGCAAAACAAGCGGCAGGATGCCATGGAAAAGAAGAAGAATTTTATCTGCGTGATTATCTCAGCGAGGAACAAATTAATAGAATTTTGGACGAGAGAAATGGAAATGCAATTCAGATTCTTGATGAAAAAATTCCTACCGATGAATTTGAGGATAATAGATTAACGAGGTTTGCTTTTGGAAAATTTGCTAGAGATTATGGAGATTTTCTGAGAAAAAACGGTATTCACGAAATAACTCTGTTTGTTCCTGAGCAAAATTATGTGCAAAATTATGAAGCATTTGCAAGGCAAGTTATTCTTATGAAAATTGAGAATGGCTATGATTCTGCAATTGATTGCGATAGAAAAGAATTGCACTTGTCAGTAAGAATATTCGGAGTGGTAAGTGACGATTAAAATGCGTAATTTTGCATTTTAGGGGATGCGAAAGTTTTATATACCAGATAATATGAGAGCGAATATGGCAAATGGAATTGAAAGGCCTTTGGATTTGCTGAATGCATCAAAAGGGAAAGAAGTTATTGTGCAGCTGAAGGGAGACAAGCAATTTGTTGGAACATTAGTTGCATTTGATATCCATGTAAATGTTGTGCTTGACAATGCAAAGGAAGTTGAAGGCGGAGAAGTAAAGAAAAGCATAGGATTGACTTTCCTAAGGGGAGATACAATCATATTTATCTCGCCATCTATTTCTATCTCAAAATAAAGATTGAGGTAGAATATGATAAAAGAGGGAAAATGAGCAATTTTTTTAAAGAGACTGTTGATAACCTTGGATTGGGCGTGTGCAATGTCGATAGAGAAAAAAAGATAACTTATTGGAATAAAGGGGCTTTTGAAATAACTGGTTTTGATGAAAAAGAGATTCTTGGGAACAAATTCTGTTTTTGGAATGAGAACTGCCCTGTTGAATCTGCCTTGTCTAGTGGTGAAATGCGCGAATCTAACTCTGTTATTGAGTGCAAAAATGGAAAAAAGATAAATATCTCCTACAAAATAATTCCTAATATGGACAAGGATAAAAAAATCATAGGCGCGACAATAATCTTTCATGATATCTCAAAGCATATTGAGATAGTGAGAAAGGTGGAAGAATTGCAACAAATGGCTTCTGTTGATTATCTGACTGGCTTGCCGAACAGAAGGATGTTTGAGAAAAGCTTGAACGCTGCATTAGAAGAGATGCACAGGGGAAATAAAAAATTTGGGATTATTTTTATGGATATTGACAATTTCAAAAAAATAAATGATAACTATGGGCATGAGATCGGAGATTTGGTTTTGAAAATGGTTAGCGCCAAGTTATTAAGCACATTAAGGCCCTATGATATTGTAAGCAGATGGGGCGGCGAGGAGTTTGTTGCTTTGGTTTCTCATGTTGACAGGACAAAACTTTTTGCAATTGCGTCGCGATTAAGGAGCATGGTTGATAGGATGAGTATATTTAATGGGGAGTGTGTTATTAAAGTAACTTTGTCTATCGGGGCTGTTATGGCAAATGAAAATGACAGCGTGCAGAGCATAATAAAGAGAGCAGATGAGTTGATGTATAAAAGTAAGAATTCAGGGAAAAATAGGGTTACAATTGAGATGCAGAACTGAACTAATGTAAATAATGCAAGATAATAAAGATTATTAAAAGAGGTGCAGGAGATTAATGATTTGATGATTGGCTGATATTGATGGGTTGTTAATTCTTCTTGCCTTGTAAATATTATAATCAGAGAACAAATTCATCAAAGTCCTTGACAAGGAAGGAGTTTTTGAAGAGTTTCTTAGCTTCATTTAGGATTAATACCTGATTGTGCTCATATCTTTGGGAAATGTGCGTGAGGAGGAGCTTTTTTGATTTGGATTTTTTTGCAATTGTCGCGGCGTCTTTTGCAGTTAGATGAAAGTATTCTTTTGCTTGCTCTGCTTCTTTTGAGAGGAAAGAAGATTCTGCGATTAAGATGTCTGAATTCTTGGCAAGAGCGATGCAATTTGGATTTAGAGATGTGTCGAGAATAATAGAGATTTTTTTGCCTTTTTCTTTGTAACTAACATCTTTTGCTTTTATTTTTTTGTTATTAAAAATTATATCTCTGCCTTGTTGCAATTCTTTTAAGAGAGGAGAATTTGGGAGCTTTAGTTTTTTTAATTTGTCTTTTTTAAGTCTTATTTTTTCTTTTAGCGTGAATGAGTATCCTAATGCGGGAATTCCATGCGAGAGAGGCATTGCTTCTATTTGAAAATCTTTTTCATCCACAATTATTCCTGATTCTACTTCATGTATTTCAAGATTGATATGAAAGTTAAATATTAATTCTTGGATAATTGAGATGAATCGCTTCGTGCCTTTTGGGCCGTAAATCTTTAAGGTTTTTGAGTAATTTGACATTGCCAAAGTTTCAAATAATCCTGGCAAGCCGAGGATATGGTCGCCATGCCAGTGCGAGATAAATATTCTTGTTAGTTTTGTGGGAGAGAGAGCTGCAAATTTGAATTGTCTTTGAGTGCCTTCTCCGCAATCAAAAAGCATGTTTTCATTTGCGTAGGAAAGCAAAATTGCAGAGTGATTCCTAAGCTTGGTGGGTATTGCATTTCCTGTTCCTAAAAACTTAAGGTGTATTTGTTCCATATAAAAAATAAGGAATTTGTGTTTAAATAGGTTATCTGAAGAAAGTAATAACTTTTAAATAACCTCTAAAGGTTTTATTGGTATGCGCCTGTAGCTCAGTCTGGATAGAGCACTGGACTTCTAATCCAGGGGTCGTAGGTTCAAATCCTATCAGGCGCGTTTTATCATAAAATGAATATCTTATTTGTATGCAAACATAATAGATTCAGGAGCAAGGTGGCTGAAGCGCTTTTTAAAAAATACAACAAGAACAAGAGAATTGAGGTAAAAAGCGCGGGAATTGCAATAGATATCTTAAGACCATATATATGCAAGAATGTTAAGGATCTCCTTAAAGAAAAAGGGATAAAAATAATTAATGAGCAGTCAAGGGAAATCAATGAACAAGACATAAAATGGGCTGACAAGATTGTTGTTGTCTCTAATAATATTGATTGCGGCATTTTTCCGAAAGAAAAATTAGAGGTTTGGGAAATTGAGGATGCAGATGAGAGCGAGCGGGAAAAGATAAAGGAAATAATCAATAAGATTGAGAAGAAGATTAAGAGTTTTATAATTAGCATCTGACTTAAACTATATATTCAATTTCAGCATTATTTAAAAATTGAATATATCCCTTTTTTGCATGGGTAAGGAACATAAATATAATATTATGGGAATCATTATGCAACCCTTTTTTAGAAATACCTTGTTTGAAGGGATTATTAGATGCCAAGAGAATGGAAATTTTAGAGGAGAATTAACTGATGTGCGGGGAAAATCAAGAATAGAAGGAATTTTGAAAAATCATGAAGGAGAGATGTATTTTAGAAAACAATATTTTGCTAGAAATGATTCAATTTTTTATTTGTTTAGAAAACAAGGCAATCTATGGGTTGGAGTATATATGGGCGTTGGTGTTGAAATTGGAGAAGCACAATGCGAGATATTTGAAAAAAATCAGGTAATTGACTGGAACAGGCGGGTTTTCACAGAGATGTTCAGCACAGAAACTGCTGAAGCTAATTCTAGATACCTTATTGAGAAAATGGTACAAGAGGGATTTTTAAAGAGAGTTAAAGATTCTGAAACCGGAGAAGAAATGTTGAGTTTAACAGATAAAGCAAAGAGATTTGACATTAATCATTATGAAAATTAATTAGAAAATTTGCAAGCGATTAAATTTTGACATTCCTGCAAGATGTTGCTTGCTTTTTTAAGATTTTATTTTTTTGGAGCCTCTTAAACTCGTCCGTAAAGGAGAATTTGATAATATTGAAGATTATTAATTTTGAAATAGTTTTGGATATTTGAATCCGAATAACATTTTCGCCTCATTTTGAGTTGTGATATAAAATCTTCGGGCTTAAAAATCTAATCAAACTTGATGATAACAATAAAGATTTAAATAATTGGGAAAGTAGAGTTCTATAAACATGCGCACGTGCCACAATGGTTACTGGGGTCGGCTGCAGCCCGACTTTTTCCAGGTTCGATTCCTGGCGTGCGCTTTTTAAAAAATTCTTATAAACTTAAACATTGAAAATTTTTAAGAACTAATTGCAGAAAAAGGTTTAAAAGCAAGGGTTTTCTTTATGGTAAATTAAATGGGAGGTAAAAATGGCAACACAAGGATATTGCGTCAAGTGCAAAAAACAGGTTGAGATAAAAGATCCTGTTGAAAGCACTACTGCAAAAGGTGTTAAAATCGCAAAGGGCAAGTGCCCTAATTGCGGAACAACTGTATGCAGAATGGGCGGAATAGCTAAATAAGATATCAAGAAAAATCAAATTCTATTTGCGAAAAATATTTTTAAATAGCAATTAGCAACATATTGTTATAATTAACTTGTTTATGCTAAATAAGGCAAATTTAAAAAGAATGATATCAAATAACTAGAATGGAAAATAGTAAATTGAGCGTTGATGAACTAGCAATGTTCTGCAAGAGAAAGGGATTTGTTTATCCTTCTGCTGAGATTTACGGGGGGTTTGCAGGATTTTGGGATTTTGGGCATTTAGGAGTTGAGGTAAAGAATAACTTAAAAAGAGAGTGGTGGACTTTCCATGTTCAAAAAAGAGATGATATTGTTGGTATTGATGGGGCAATAATAACAAACCCTAAGGTGTGGGAAGCATCAGGGCATGTTGCGAATTTTAGTGATATAATTGTAATTTGCAAGAAATGCAAAAAGGCAAACAAGATTGACAAGCATGAGATCGGAAAAGTGAAATGCCCTTGCGGAGGAGAGTATGATTTTGAAAAAGCAAGAGAATTTCAGTCAATGTTCAAGACAAATGTGGGGATAGATGGATTTGCCTATCTTCGCCCGGAAACAGCACAGCTTATTTTTACAAACTTTAAATTTGTGCAGGAGAATGCGCGAATGAAACTTCCATTTGGGATTGCGCAGATTGGAAAAGCTTTTCGAAATGAGATTGCGCCAAGAGATTTTCTTTTCAGGATGAGAGAGTTTGAGCAGATGGAGATAGAATATTTTGTAAATCCGAAAGATAAGTGCCCTTACAAGATTGGAGATTCAGAGATATTTGTGTATTCTGCTGAGATGCAGGAAAAGAACAAGAAAATGGAGAAAATGAAGTTTATTGACGCTTACAAGAAAGGCATCATAAAAACTGACTGGCATGCTTATTGGCTGGAACAAGAATTTTTGTGGTTTGTTGGGTTGGGGGCAAACAAGGAAAAGTTCAGGATAAGACAACATATGAAAGACGAGAAGAGCCACTATGCTTATGATACTTGGGATTTGGAATATGAATTTCCATTTGGCTGGAAGGAATTGCAGGGAATGGCTAACAGAACGGATTATGACTTGAAACAGCATGAGAAAAATTCTGGAGTGAGCATGGCAATTGTGATAAATGAAAAGGGGGAGAAATTGATTCCGCATGTTGTTTGCGAGCCTTCGCAAGGGGTTGAGAGGGCATTTCTTGTTTTTATGTTTGATGCTTATGAATATGATAAAAAGAGGGAAAATGTTGTTTTGCATCTGCATCCTAAACTTGCGTGCTACAAGGCAGCGGTTTTGCCTATTGTTAGAGTTGATAAAGACATTGTTAAGTTAGCAAAAGAGATTTATGAAGATTTGAAGAATGAATATAATGTGCTTTATGATGAATCAGGAAGCATTGGAAAGAGATATGCGAGGAATGATGAAATCGGAACTCCATATTGCATTGCTGTTGATGAGCAAAGCTTGAAAGACAAAAGCATAACTGTAAGGGACAGGGATACAACAAAGCAAATAAGGGTAAAAATCAGTGATTTGAAAGAAGTTCTCAAGAAATTGCTGAATCGCGAGATTGAATTTGAAAAAGCAGGGAAAGTTGTAGAGACAAGAGTCAAATAAAATGGTGAGGGAAAAATGTCCAAACAAGGAAGAGAACAGGAAGGACTGCCCTTGCGGTGAGAATGACTGCGAAAATCATGGAATTTGCTGTTTGTGCATAAGATACCATAAAATGAATGGTGGAATGCCTGCTTGTTTAAGGTAAATTATATATAGAACATTTTAAATAATATATTTGCTTTTTATTAATGGAAAAACGGGGTGAGAAGATGGCTGATGAGGATGCGTTTAAGCAAAAACAGGAATTTTTGGAACAGGCTGAAATAAGCTTAATGCTAAGCAGTTATAATGATATTTTCTCTGATTTTGACCCAAGGCCTTTTTCGCAAAGAGCACTATCAGTTGATTTTTTGGATGAGGCAAGAAGAGCTACAAGAGAATTAAAAAATGGGCAATTTCAGTTAAGACTTTTAATTCCGCAGGATGAGAGAAGGGTTGAGAAAGAAGTGATAATCAAAAAAAGATTAAAGGAACATTTCAAAAAACATAAGGAAATGCTTGAAAAGGAGCAGAAGAAGTTATTCTTGCAAGGCTCGCTTTTTGTTGTGTTTGGAGTTATTTTTATGTTTGTTGCTTCCTATCTTTTGTTTGTTTATCCTCATAGAAATTTAGTGATGGAATTTTTGATTGTAATTTTACAGCCCGCAGGGTGGTTTTTCTTTTGGGAAGGCTTGGGCTTAATGATTTTTGAATCAAAGGAAAAAAAACCTGAATTGGAATTTTACAGGAAAATGTCAAGAGCAGAGATTATATTTACTCATTATAAATAGATTTATAATAATGATTTCTATCGATTTTAATAAATGGGCCTGTGGTCTAATGGCATGATACGCCCATGGCATGGGCGGGGTCTGAGTTCGATTCTCGGCAGGTCCATTTCATTTTTGCAGAGCGAGAGATAGAAATTAAGAAATTAGTCAAGACAAAGAGAGAATAAAGGGCTCATAGTACAATGGCAGTACACATCGTTCGCGTCGATGGGATTCGGGTTCGATTCCCGATGAGTCCATCTTTGAGAATTGCAATTTTAAGAAGGTTTTTAAATAAGAGATTGCTTTTTATTTAATGGGTAGGGCGATAGGGATTATTGCCATTAAAGGAGGTGTGGGTAAGACTACTATAAGCAGTTCACTTGCAGCTTCTTTGGCAAATGAGCATGATAAGAAGATATTGTTAATTGATGCGAATTATTCTGCACCAAATGTCGGGTTGCATATGGATATTGTGAAACCTGAAAGCACAATTCATGATGTTCTTTCAGGGAAACTAAGATTATATGATGCTATCCACAAGAAATTTGGAGTTGATGTTGTTCCTGGGAGTTATTTTTATACAAAAAAGATAAATCCTCTTAAATTAAAACAGAAAGTGCAAGAAGTTAAAAATGATTATGATTTTGTGATTATTGACAGCTCTCCGGCGTTAAATGAGGAGATTTTGTCAACGATTGTAACTTCGGATCATTTGTTTGTTGTCACAACGCCTGATTATCCGACGCTTGCTTGTTCTTTGAGAGCTGCGAAATTAGCGAAAAACAGGGGGAAGCCAATTGATGGAATAATAATAAACAAGTCGAGGATGCCTGATTATGAGCTTGACTTGAGGGATATTGAAAAAGCTGTTGAAATTCCTGTGTTGGCGAGGATTCCGGATGACAAAACAAACATAAAAGCACTTTTTGAGAGGATTCCGACAAGCATTTATGACAGAAAATCAAAATTTGCGAAAGAAATACATAAATTAGCAGGAGTGCTTGTTGGAGCTCCTGAAAGCGTGAAGTGGTGGCAAAAGTGGATTTTTGGAGTCGGGAAAGACGCAATTAACCGCCAGGTATTAAAGAAGAGTTATTATGAAAAGATGTTTAACAATGTAGTAGGAATAAAGGACGAGAAATAACAACAAGAAATTAAAGTATAATCTCTTTTACTCTTTTGATGATATATTTAAATATATAAGATGCAAAATTAAATTAAGATGGGGCAAGAAAAAATAACAAAAGAGAAATGCGCGCAATGCGAACCAAAGGTTTCTGAGCATACAAACAAACCTGCCTGTATATTCTGTCAGATTGCTAAAAGAGAGATTGTATCTCAGATAATTCACGAGAGCGATAATTTTATTGCAATAAAAGATGTGAATCCTATTGCAGAAGGACATATGCTTGTTATTCCAAAAAAGCATTTTGTAACCTTGTTAGATATTCCGAATAAGTTAGGGTATGAATTATTGGAATTCTGCAAGAAGGTTTCCTCAGATTTATTGGAAAAAAAGCTCGGAGACGGGTTTAACTTAATAATGAACAATTTAGAGCCAGCAGGACAATTCGTGATGCACGCTCATATACATATCATACCAAGAAAAGAAGATGATGGATTAAGGTTTTTGGTGAGGGTTTAGTTAGATTAATCTGGGCTAGATTCGGGGTTATCTGTAAAATGATTGTTATGCCTATTGCCTGCATACATAAGCTGATGTTCCCAACATTTTTGACTAATGACATAAATTGTTGGGATGTTATATTGAATGTTTCTATCGGATTAGATTAAAGAAAGTGCTATTCATTAACCTTTTTAAACTAGCCAAGTTTTCTTAAACTGGCTGCATAGCTCAGTCGGTTAGAGCGCGGCTCTCATAAGGCCGAGGTCCCGAGTTCGATTCTCGGTGCAGCCATTTATTTCTAGATGTTAAATCTGCAATAAAATAATGAATCTGGAATAGCAATAAAAATTAATGCAAAATAAATTTAGAGAAAGCAATTAGTTTATTTTCCAATAATTATGTCCATTGAAGAGACGAATGACTTCTTCCCTTCTTTTTCAAATGGTTCTGATGATATCTTTATGTCTTTTACCTTTATCCCTTCTTTTTCAAAGAATTTTCGCTTTGAGATTTCAACAATATCAACTGCTTTTGAGATGAATTTGCCTCTTGAACGGACAATAACATCTTTGCCATTTGTTTTGTTAAGTTGAACAGAAACGCTTCTTACATAATTTATAATTGGTTTGTTACCTATGAATATTATGTTAGAGTCCTCTTGTTGCTTTGCTTGTTCTACTTTTGGTTGTTCTGTCTTTTGTTGGGTATTTTCTTGTGTGTTTTTATTTTCTTCCATGTTAGTCTATCTTTGATGAAATCTTTGATGAAATATTTGCTTCTTTGAGGTTTTTAAGCATTTCCATTTTTTTTAACCTTGCGATATATCCTGCGATTTTGTTTCTTAGGGGTTTTGAGGGCATCGTGTTGCCAAGAAGTTTTTTGTTTGTCTCAAATGAGGAAGTAAATGGCATATCTCCTTCTATGAGTTGTTTTGAAGCCCTTTTAATCAACAATGATTTTATTCTTCCCATAATTAGTGATTGGAGAAGAGGTTTTTAAAGATTTTTGTTAAGCAATAATTATTTGAGAACAGGGATTTGAGGGATTAGGGCTTTATCCATTGGGTTTCGTAATAAGAGACATCTCCTTCTTCATCAACTATTGCTATAAGGAGGTTCTTTTTTGTTGAGTGGGCTATTCTGTTTTTTCCTGCAAATTCGTGCCAGCTTATGCTTTCATGCTCTTTAGTTGCAAAAAGAATCCATCTTGCATGTTCTTCTCCTGGAAACAAGCCTTTGTCATATACCCTAAAATCAGCACCATATTTTAATGCGGTTTTTACAATATAACCTCGCTTTCTTAAATCTGAGAAAACAATAAATTTTGTTTCTATTTTCTTGTCTTTTTTTCTTATCTTTTTAATTAGGGATTCTTCTGTCATCTGCTTTTTTCCGGATTGCAATGATAACTTGCTTTGAGAGAGGAGAAAGAGAGCTTCGACTCCAGAGTATTCTATTTTGCCGTCTTTTTTCTCACCAAATCTTGATTTTTCGTAAAGAGAGAAGGCTTCTTCTGATGTAGATATAATTTTCTCGCCTACAAAATGCGCCTGTATCATTATTGTTAAAAGAATTTATTATATTTAAGACTTGTTATTTGTGATATATATAATAAAAAATAGCAATTGATAGAAAATCTGATAACTTTAAGATAGGGGATAAGGGATTTTAATAGCTCTTAGGATGTGGGGCTAATTTATTTATAGTGATTAGATGCGATAAAAATAGATTTTTAGAGTGTGGGGGTAACTTTTAAATATGCTCTTTTATTAGGTAATTTAGATTAAAAGAGGGTATGGCTTATAAAAAATATATTCGGAGAAATGGGAAGGTTTTTGGGCCGTATTATTATCAATCTTACAGAGATGAAAATGGCAAGGTAAGGAAAAGATATGTAAAGTATGAAGAATTGCCTTTATCTCAAAAATCTCCTTTGACTAATTTTGCATTTATCAGTGAGGGAACAAAATCTTTTATTTTTGTTGCGATTGCTTTGGCTATAATCTTTCTTGGACTCATCTATTTTTCAAATAATTTAAGTTTGACAGGCAGAGTTAGTGCAGACATTAATGCAGTTTATCAGCCTGGTGAAGAAATTAAAGGTGTATTAAGATTAAATTTGCAAGCAGGAGAGCTTATTCCTAAAGATACGAGAGTTGTTGCGAGTTTTGGAAATATCACAAAAGAATTTTTGTTATCTGATTTAGTTGTAGGGGTAACGCCTAGTTCTGGAAATTATTATGCTGAAAAAACTAAATTAGAAGGAAGCGGAGAGGGTTTTGGAATCGTTGGGAAAAAAAATTCTTATCCTTATGTTGATTTTGATTTGCTAATTAAGGAAAGTTCTGGAGAGAGCGAGGGCAATGAGAGTAATGTTGGCGAAAATGTTAGTGAAAGCGAGCCTTCAGGAACAGGGGAAGGACAATTAGCAGAACAACCTCAAGAAACAGGCGAACAAACTAATGGAGAAAATAATCAAGCAGGAAATAATCAAGCAGGAGTTAGTGAAGGGAGCAGTGGAAGTGCAAGCAATGAAAGGAGCAGTGGAGGTGATGGGGGAAGTGGTGAAGGAAGCAGCGGAAATGAGGGAAGTGCAGAGAGTGGAAGTGGGGGAAGTGCAAGCGATGAAGGGAGCAGTGGAGGGAATGGGGGAAGTGGTGAAGGAAGCAGCATCACAGGAAGCGTTATTTCAGAAA
>Ga0078972_1012700_pt1 | contig 14313 bp, 15 predicted proteins | sample YelNatPaOPGAMG01_FD_67568 | JGI IMG/M metagenome (GOLD analysis project Ga0078972, IMG submission 67568) | Hot spring thermophilic microbial communities from Obsidian Pool, Yellowstone National Park, USA - OP-RAMG-01 (SPADES assembly) (version 2) | ecosystem: Environmental > Aquatic > Thermal... | reverse complement strand
GCAGAAAATCCCAAGGAATTAGATAAATACATTTTAGATGAATCCTGGTCAGATATTTTAGAAACTCATCATGCCTTCTTAATTGATAAAAAGCATAATATCTTTTTCTTGCCTGGTAGTCGGGGTGGTTATGTCTTTTCTTATCAAAATGATAAATTAAAATTAGTAAAAACAGTCAGCCAAATTTCCGCCCGAAGAGCAATTTATATTAACGATTATTTGTACATCATTGGCGATAACAAAATTACGGTTTTGGATGAAATTGACTGGCAAAAAGTCAAAGAACTTGAATTTTAGAGATGGAAGAACATCAAAGCAAATCACAAATCATTTAGAGACATCTAATAAAATTGAAGTAGGGAAACAACAGCCAAAAATAATCAAAACTCGGGTCGAGGTTGATCAAAATTGAGTTTCGGAAAAAATTAAATTAAAATCAGTTAGAAGCTAGTTTTTTGATTTTTTGTTGATAAATCGGTGATACGGGATTAAAAATAGAAAGGGGTTCGAGCAAATATTTTGTGATTTCTTTAATTTTATTTGAAGACAACGAAGAGGCAGTAAGTTGTGATCAAAGAATTCAACTTTTAAAAAGAGAATTGAGATTACCTGAAAATTTCGAATTTAAATTCCGTCGGCTTAGAAAAGACCAGAGGATAAAGTTTTTTGAAGCCGTCTTGCCTTACTCATTTTTTTATTTTGGGATTGTGATTAATAAGGAAAAATTGTATGGCGAGGGTTTTAAGGTGAAAGAGTCATTTTACAAATATACTTTTAGTTTAGTTTTTACAAATGTTAAACCCCATTTAAAAGATGCGATTATCGTCATTGACGGAACTGGTTCAAGAGAATTTAAAAGGCAATTGAAAACATATTTGAGAAAGAAAATTGGAACGAGTATTATCAAAAAAGCAAAACTTCAATCATCAGAGAAAAATAATCTTATTCAACTAGCCGATATGATAGCCGGATCAATTTATAGAAGTTTGAGTGAAAAAGAAGACAGAGAGAAATCTATCGAAAAATGATTGGGCAGAAAGAAATTTATGTTCAGTTTTGGCCAAAATAAACTACCGCTCCCATCCCTTTCGGGAACGCCGCATTGGATTGCGACAGTTCGAGGCGGTAGCAATTCCTACATCATGATAACAGATAGCAAAGAAGTATGTTAATAGCTGGGTTACAAATAATTTTGTCGAAAAAATTTACTGATTTAGTTCAAAAATCCCACAAATCCAGAAAGAAGGCAAAACAACTTTTAGAAAAATCAAAAAGAAAATAATTTAATGCTGATAAAAGTTAAGGTTTTCCCGGGTTCAAAAAAGGATGAAATTTTAAAGAAAAAAGATGATAAGTTTGAAGTTAGAGTGAAAGAGAAAGCAAAAGAAGGAATGGCGAATAAAGCAGTAATAAAAGCTCTTGCTAATTATTTTAAAATTGACGAATCAAAAATAAGATTAATCAAGGGTTTTAAAGAAAGAAATAAAATTTTTGAGATAAAAGAAAACAAGGATTAAAAAATCGTTCATTTTTATTTATTCAAAAAATTACAAAATTCAACAAATTGAAAAATAAAGAGTAGAGGAAAAAAGGAATTTTGGGGGGAAATAATTTAAATTTAATTGGTTCAGAAAAAATTTTTAGACTGAATTTAATAGAAAATAGATTTTAAAAGAAATTAAGACCAACCAACGCTAATTTTTTGAATTTTAAAAGCAAAAAATTAAAAAAATCGACAATAGAAAAGACCATTTTTTTAATAAGGAAAATTAAAAAAGAAAATTGAATTAATGAAAAAAGATGGAGGAGAAAATTTTTTGTTTTGAGTGATTTGAGAGAACGCTTACTAAAGTTTTTTATCCTGGCAAAAAAGACCCTTTTTGATTTCGATTTTAAGAAACGAGAAATGTTTGAAAGAGAATTATTCTTAAAGAGCGAATATGCTTTATAAAAATTATCATTCAATAGAGACGGACCCAAAAGTTCCCTTGAAGATTAAAAAAGAGAAAATGGAAGGATGGTGGAGGGTTTACCATGAATTATTGAAAGAGCACAAAAAACACTTTGATGTTATAATTTTGAACGATGGATGCGATAAACGAAACGTGAGAAAAATTTTGAATGAATAAAAATTTTCTGTTTTTAGAGAAAGGAAAAGTCTCTTTCAAATTTTTTAGAAAATACACAAAAAATTTTAGAGAAGGAAAAAATTTATTAAAAAACGAAGAAAAATTTGCAAAAAACCATTTTTTTATTTAAACTTAATAGTAAAGAAGAAAGATTAATATAAAAATAAATCAAAACCATGGAAAGAATGCCACGTTTTGAAATAAGAGGGAAGGCTCCTGAAAAAGAAAAGGAAGAAATTAGAAAACGAATATACGGTCTTTTGTTTTCTCATTTTGAATATCTTCCTCCTCACGCTCAAGAAATTGTAAGAAAATTTGAATATCCGAAAACTAAAGAAGAAATTGCGATTATTAAATTTGCGAACGAAGAGACAAACAGGTTGAGAAAAAAATTAGGATTGAAACCTTTTGATATCTCGCTTTCAAATTACCATATTTTACCAGAAGAAAAATATAGAAAAATAATCAATGACAACGATTATGCTTCAGTTACTGTTTTAAATCAGCAAGCTATTATTTTTAATGCAGAGTTAGCCCGTGAAAGTCTACCTTATTTTGGAGCTTTGACTTTGCATGAAACATTACATTTGAAGGGTTACTTTGCGTTTGAAATGGAAGAAGTGGAAGAAGAGGAAAGCGGGGAAAAAGTACCTATGATAACTATTTATCGAACCGGTGTTTTAGTGGGGGCACTTCAACAGGATATAGCTCGCGGGAATTATCATGCACATTTTGAGGGGTTACAAGAAGCTATTGTTGAAACTCAAACAAAAAAATCTTTTCAAAAACTTCTTGAACTTCCTGAATTAGCTGAATATAAAAATTGGTTAATGTCTGAAAAGGCAAGGAAAATAAAAGAACAAATTTCTCAAAAAGGAATAAAATCAGGAGAAGGAGAAATACCAGAAGACGAATTAATTTGGGTTAGTAAAGACGGAAAAACTTGGCTAATGTTTGGTTATTTAAAACATAGAGTAGTTTTAGATTATGTATGCAGAGAAATTCAAAAAGAATTTTCAGATAAATACAAAAATCCAGATGATGTGTTTAGTGAATTTTTAAAAGCCCACTTTACTGGGGACATTTTGACAATTGGAAAATTAGTAGAAAAAACATTCGGTAAGGGAAGTTTTAGAATGTTGGGCAATATGACTACCGAGGAAAAAAGCGCTGTTTTGCATTTGGAATCGTTGCAAAAAGCAAGGCAAAGGCAAAAAAAGAAAAGCTAAGGGGAAATGTTAGAACTTGAAACAACTTTGGCTGGGATCTTGCAAGGAATATTTGAGTGGTTGCCAATTTCGAGTGAAGGCGTTGTTTCTTTATTCTCTCATTTTTTTATTAAAGGTGTAAACTCTATCGATTTTTCGCTCGTTTTGCATTTGGGCACTCTTTTTGCAGTTTTGATTTATTTTTTCAGAGATTGGATAAACATTTTGCTTTATAGGGATCGTTTCTTGTTTTGGTTTTTGGCAATTTCAACTTCGGTTTCTTTGGGTGTTGGATTTTTAGTTTACAAATTAATCAGCAATTTTTTAGTTGGAAGCCTTCTTTTGTTAATTACTGGTGTTGGGCTTTTGTTTACTTCCTTTTTTCAGCGAAAAAAAATAAAAATTGAAATTAAAGAAGAGAAATTGGCAGTATTTGTTGGAATTTTGCAAGGGTTAGCAGTCATTCCTGGGCTTTCTAGGTCAGGAAGTACCATTTTTGGTTTGTCTTTTGGGAAATTTTCTCCCCCTGAAATTTTGAAAGTTTCTTACATGATGTCTGTCCCTGTGGTTTTGGCTTCTTCTTTGTATTTTTATTTAAAAGAACCAAATTTGTTTTCTTTTTCCCTTGAAGCTTTAGTTTTTTCTTTTTTAACTGGTATTTTGACTTTACATTTTTTGATGAAAATTTCCTCAAAAATTAACTTTTCTAAATTTACTTTTATTTTCGGTCTTTTATGTATTTTAGGGGCGCTTTTGAGTTTTTTGACAAAATAAATTGATTTTTCGACGAAAAAAAATTAAAATCTACCTAGAGAAAACACTAATTTTTTACAATGGTAAGCAACAAAAAATTCCAATATATTGCAGTGAAAGAATTGGGGAATTTGGCAAAACCTGACTTTTGTCCCAGATGTTTTTGGTATGAAAAACATTTTGGTCCCTTTCCAAGCTTTTTTCCCGGAGTTTTTAATGTTATCGATAGGAACTTAAAAAGTATTGTCTGGAGAAGGTGGAAAAAAGAAAAGAAACTTCCTGAATGGTTAAAAGTTGATAATGTAGAAAGCGTTTTGACTGCAGATAGTATAGGAACGGTAGAAGAAAGGCATGGTCAAAAGTATTTGATCGCCCGTCACAAAAAAACAGGATTAATTTTGAGGGGCGCTCCGGATTTGATTTTGAAACTTAAAGATAACACAATCCACATTATCGACTTTAAAACTTCCCAGTTTAAAGAATCAGACCAATTCCTTCCTTTGTACGAAGTGCAGTTAAACGGGTACGCTTTACTGACAACCAAGATGAAGGTTTCAAAACTTTCTTTAGTTTATTTTAATCCTATGACCGATATTCCAGACGAAATTCTTGCTGAAAACAATTTTATGTTGGGTTTTGGGCCGAAAGTGGTTTCTGTTGAGATAAAAACGGGATTGGTTACTAATTTGCTCATTAAAGCAAAAGAAATTTTAGATTCAAAAACACCTCCTCCTCCAAAAGAAAATTGCAGGGGAACTTGCGCCTACATAGATAAACTTATTGAAAATCATTAAACATTCTATTTTTAATTTTGGCAGGAAAATTTCAAAAAATCTCCGATGAACAACTTTCAAAAATTATACAAAGAACTGAAAAAAAAGCACGGTTCTCCGAAAGGACAATGGTCGCTTTGGTGCAAAAGAGAAAAGAGCGAAAAAGAAAGGGAAGAAGTAATCATTGGCGCAATTTTAACTCAAAGAACAAACTGGAAAAATGTTGAGCTAGCTTTTAGTAATTTGAAAAAAGCAAAAATAAATTCGCTAAAAGATATTTTGAAAATTAAGCCCAAAAAATTGGAAAGATTGATAAGACCCTCGGGTTTTTATAAAGCCAAATCTCAATATTTGATTAATTTAGCCAAATTTATCATTAAAAATTACGGCAGTTTAACTAAGATGAAAAAAGAGGATGGCAAAAAATTAAGAGAAAAGTTGTTGAAATTAAAAGGAATTGGGCCAGAAACCGCAGACAGTATTTTACTTTACGCTTTAGACAAACCGGTTTTTGTTATCGATGAATATACTAGAAGGTTGGTTAAAAAAAGAAATTTAGCTCAAAAATTCTCTTATGATTTTTTGCAAGATTTATTTGAGAAAAATCTAAAAAAAGATTTGAGATTATACCAAGATTTTCACGCTCTCATTGTAATAGAGGGAAAAAATGGTTAACTTTTAATTTATCTCGATAATTTTATCTGAGTAAACATAAATAATTTTAGTGTCACAATATTCAGTGATCAATTCCTTTTTTCCCGGATAAGTGTGACCGTGAAGAAAATATCTTGGCCTTCTTTTTTCGAGATAATGTCTTAAAGCTTTGAATCCTTGATATGCTAAATTATCGGGTTCGTCATTAATTCCGTAGGGTGGGCAATGGGCTATCATTACATCTACATAAGGAAACCTTTTGAGTAATTCGAATGCTTCTTCTTGAGTGTACATTATGGCATAAGGATTTTCTTTGTATCTTACGCTTCCTTGGAAACCGCCAAAAATATATCCTCCAAACTCCCAAGTTTTCAAATGAAGGTTTATTATTCCCAATTTTTCAAAATAAGTTCCTGAATCATGATTTCCGTAAACGCCAATTTTAGGAATGCGATGAATTTCTGCCAGCTCAATTAAAGAAAGGTAATCCAAATCTCCTAAAGTGCAAATTAAACTTATGTCGTTGTTTTTTTCTAATATCTTGTTGATTTTTTCTCTTGGAGGCCGGTCGGCAATAGCGAGAATTTTCATCTTTATTTATTTTAACATTTTCTGGAAATTTTTAAAATTTGCAATTTCAAAAATTTTTATTATTTGGAGTAAAATCTTAAAAATTTTTTTAAAAAATAAAAAATTTTTTCTTTTCTTGACATAATTTTTTGAAAAAGTTAAAGTTTTCGATGGAGACCAAAAATAATTTAATGGTCTCGCCCAAAATTATAGGAATAATCTCAGTTATTTTTTTAATTTTTGGAGCTTTTCAGATTAAGGCTATTATTTCTCCTCAAATAAACCCCTCCACAATAAACCTTCCAATAATCTGTAGTTTTTCAGGTCCGGAAAATTCTCCGGATTTGTTGCGCTTGAGCGAATTTTTAGTTACCGGTCCTTCAAATCCCAAAGTTGGAGATAGCATTACTGTTTCTTTCAAGCTTCAAAACCACGGACAATATGACTTAAATTTAGGTTCAAAAGGAGTTTTCGTTGCTGCCAGAAACCCTGATAATTCCGATTCTTCTTTTGGTTTCACAAGACAAAATACTACTTTCAAAGTTTCAGAGACAATCAGCGTTTCAGCAACCAAAGTTTTAGACAAAGCCGGAACCTGGAAAATCTGGCCCTCTTATCGTTTAACTTTTGCTGGAGCGCCAGATAAATTTGGACCAGAGGAATGGCATGCTTGTACTATCCAAGTTTCTCCAACAATCCAAGATTCAGACCAAGATGGTATTCCTGATGACAAAGACAACTGTCCTCAAAGACCTAATTCAAAACAAGAAGATGTTGATAAAGATGGAATCGGGGATGTGTGCGATTCTTGCGACGACCGCGACCTCGATGGAGATAAAATTAAAAATTGTTTAGATAAATGTCCCACTGACACAGAAAACTATAACAATTATCAAGATGAAGACGGTTGCCCTGATGAAAAGCCCTTGGAGGTTAAAGATTCAGACGGCGATGGCATTTTAGATGATAAAGACAAATGCCCAAAAGAGAAAGAGACATTTAATGGCTACCAAGATGAAGATGGCTGTCCCGATGAAAAACCAAAGGAAGAAACAAAAGATACTGACCAAGATGGAATTCCTGATGATAAAGACAAATGCCCAAAAGAAAAAGAAACATTCAACAACTATCAGGATGACGATGGTTGCCCTGATAAAGTTCCAGAAGAAGCAAAAAAACCAGAAAAAGATAATACAGCGCCTACTATTAATATCACTAAAAATCCGGAGCAACCAAAACTTGGAGACAATGTAGAAATTGTAGTAAAAGCTTCTGACCTTAGCGGGGTTGATTTAATAATTTTATATTTAGATGGTCAAGAAAAGAAAAAATGCTTTGGAGATAGTTGTAGTTATATAACTCCGCCAATTACTCAAATGCCTGAAATTGGTGCTTTGGCTCTTGATGGTGCTAATAATGTTGGGGTTAGTGGTCGTGTTCCTTCTGATAGACAGGAATCTTGGTGGTTTCATGATGATGATGGTGATGGCATAGAAAATATAAGAGATAATTGTCGGCAAAGGAGTAATCCGGATCAAGCAGATCGAGACAATGATGGAGTAGGTGATACTTGCGATATGTGCAATCCTTATTCTTTTTGCAATGGAAATCCTGATAATATTTTCAATCAATGTTTTTGGTATCCTTTTGATATAGTTTCTAGAGATGGCTGTGGCTGTTCAGATGCTGATGACTTTAATCCATTTTTTTCAAGTTTTGTTGTAAAAGAGAGTACTACCCAAAGTAGAGTTAGTGGTGGAACGCCAGCCCATCCGGTAAATCGGTGCGATGCTATTAGCAGATGCAATATTGTTAATAATGACACCTGTCAAGGAAACAGAGTAATAGAAAATTATTGCAGTTCAGCTGGTCCGGTTACTTCTTCAATAGAATGTCCATATGGATGTAGGGGTGGCGCTTGTATTTGCCCTGATACAGATGGAGGAGAAGATTATTACAATCGAGGATCGATCGAGGGTCAATGGGATGAGTGTTTAGATTCTACTCAGTTAAAAGAGTTAACATGTGGAGAAATCAGAAATGGTCGCATTATTCCAAAAGAAAAAATTGTTAATTGCCCTTATGGTTGCCAAAATGGGGCTTGCGTGTGTCAGGATTCTGACGGAGGGAAAAATTATAATCAAATGGGAAGTGTAGGAACTTTACGAGATTATTGCAGTTGCGAGAATTGTCCCGATAATAGAACTTTACACGAATATTATATTGAGTCAAAAGCAGAAAATTCTTGCCAAGTTAGGTCCGAAGCCCATACTTGCGAGGGGCTTTGTCGAGGTGGTCAATGTTTGCCGCCAACATGCAGCGATGGTGTGAAAAATCAAGGCGAAGAAGATATAGATTGTGGTGGACCTTGTACTGCCTGTGGCTATGCAGCAGTAAAAGGAAGAATTTTGTATCAAGAAGCTGATGGAAATGGCAGGCCCATTTTAGACAGTAGTGGCAATCCAATTTTTAAACCGGCAAGAAGTTTAAAATTTGAAATTAGGGTTCCAACATTAATTGAAATATGTTCACATGAAACTACAGATTATTATGGATGTACTGCTACCACTACAGTAATAGAAGAAGGTGGACACGAGGTTGTTACAGATAGCCGAGGATATTTTTATGAAACTTTCCCACGAAATATAATTGCTGGCGACATTCATCTCAAAATAGGCGATTGCGATATGTACAATAAAGGTTTTAATTACGCTGTTAAAATTGCCAAAGATTTTGATCGCTGTAATGAATATTTAATTTGGGATAGTTATTCCAAAAGTGTTCCCGAAAGAGGAGATGTTGATTTTGGTGATTTAAAAATTTATATTGACCGCGATGGAGATTTCAATAATAAATGGAGAGATGGTCCGGTGTCAGCGAGCACTCCTTGTGCTTACCAGTTAGGTTGCGGAACTGATAAACACGATGACATTCAAGGTGGAGCGGTTTATTTTAACATCGCTGAAACAATTTTAGTAGCGCGAGAATATGCTGATGGAAAAAGAGGCGATGATGATACCATTCCAAAAGTAAGCGTTGAATATCCATGTAGTGTTTGGTCAGAGTATCAACCATTTACAGATCAGATTCATTTAAATAGAGACCATGGTTTTAATGACGGCGTTATTATTCATGAGTATGGCCATTTTTTGGAAGATAAGATAGGTGAGGATGATTACTGTGATGGATGTGGGGATCATGACTTTTGCACTAGAGAAGACGACGAATTTGCCTGGTCGGAAGGATTTGCTGAATATTTTGGAACAATTATTCCCGCCCATCATCAGGACCTTTCTGATCCTTATTTTCTATCAAATCCCAATGTTCCCTACGATCTGGCTGAAAGCATGGATAGGATTTGTCATCGTTTAGGCGAGGATGTTGAGGGGGCAGTAGTTAGCGTTCTCTGGGATTTAGTTGACGACCCTAATTTGCCAGAATTTTCTTCTTCAATTAACGAGGATTTTGACGGCATAAGCGGAAAGGAGAGTTTCATATTTAAAGCCTTTGATAGTCAACTTGACCATTGGTATGATGCCCCTGATTTGTGCGAACTGGTGAGGGCTTGGGATTGTCGCGATGATGTAGAAGCAGAAGGGAGAATAGATTCTACACCATATTCAAATGGAAGAAGGGTAATTAACCGAATACTTAGACAATATGGCGTTGGCGATTGCGACAGAAATTGCGGTATGGATTATAGAGATTAGGATAAAAAATTATTAAATCAAAAAATGAAAGAAATTTTTGCCAAAAAATATTTAATTTTATTAATCGTAGCCATTTTAATTATTGGCGGATTGTCTTTTTTCTTTTTAAAAAAAGAAAAGTTTGACCCTTTAAAAGTTAGTATTCAGGATTTGGAAGAAATGCAAAAAAATCCGCCAAAAGATTATATTAAAAAATTAGAAGCAGTGGTTGAAAAAAATAAAGATCCATATGCTCGAGAGAGAGCAATTTTTACTTTAACTAATATTACCATTAAGAAACAAGAAACAGATAAGGTGATTGATTTTCTTAAAAAAATAGCAATGAATGAAAAAGAAGATAATGTAAGGAGTGCTGCTTATGCCAATATCGATTTAATTAGGGATTATTATCCGTTGGAAAAACAGGGTTCTTTTGATTTATCTCTTTCAGGAGATATAAAGAAAAATGGGAAAATAAAAATTGTTGCAAAGGTTTCTTCAAAAATTGATGTCAAAGAAGCAAGAGTTGGTATTTCATCTTTGCATAAAAATATAAAACTAGAACCATATCAACCAGTTCATAAATTTTCTTTGAAAGCTAACGAACCAAAAGAATTTGAGTTTAATTTGCTTTTGAAAGAAACAGGTGAATATGAAATTCCCTTCTCATTTATATTAAGTTTTGACCGAATAGATTACGAAGAGATAGTGAAAGAAATTTTTCTTAAAGTTGGAGAATCTAGCGGGGAAGTCATTTCTGACACAATTATTTATTAATATTATGAACTAAAAACAATTAAAGGTCGACTCCTTCGAGAAAGTAATAACCAAAATTCGAAGTTTTATGAGCAAAAAAGGAATTTATTTGCTTTTAACATTTTTTCTAAGCTCGATACTGACAGCAACGGCTTTGGCTCAAGTGACGGCAAAACCAGAATGCCCTTCTGAAACTCAGTTAATGAAGGATATTGAAAATTGCAAACTCAAAGGACTGAATTATTATACAAGTTTGGACGAAAATAATTGTAAGGTGGTGAAATGCGTTGAAACAGAAAAAGTTTGTCCAGCACAAGAGAAAATTAAAGAATCGATAAAAAATTGTGAGGCAAAGGGACAGGGATACAAAACTTACACTGACCAGTACGGTTGCACAGTTGTTGAGTGCGTAATTAAAGAAACAAAGTGTCCTGATAAAGCTATCCTTGAATCAATAATTGCAAAATGCAAAGAGACAAATAAAGATTATCAATATTATGTAGATAATTATGGCTGTGAGCAGGTAAAATGCATAGAAAAAGCGACGACCTGCCCGAGCGCAGAAGAAATCAATGCGATGATCGCAAAATGTAAGGCAAACAATATGGATTATGAATATTATATCGACGCTCCGGTAACGGCAGCAGTTGAAGGTTGTAAAAGAGTGAGGTGCGTAGAAAGATTTTGCCCAGCTGAAGAAGAAATAAAGAGAAAAATGGATATTTGTACTCAGCAAGGTTTGGCAGGTCAAGTCTATATTGATGAAAAAGGGTGTAAAATGGTGCAATGCGTTCAAGGGGGAGTAATTTGTCCGGCGCCAGAAGCTTTAGAAAAAATAATTAAAGGTTGCAAAGAAAAACAACTCGATTACGAAATTTATGAGAAGGAAGGTTGCAAACAGGTTAAATGTAAAGAACCCGAGAGGATGAAAACTGTAGAGTGCAAGAAACTCATTCAAGGAAACTGTATAATAATCTCCTGCTTCGATGGTTATACTTTCAATTCCTGCAAAACTGAGAATATTTGCCCAATAGTTGAATGCGAGAAATTCAAAGATGATAAAGGCTGTATAATTAAGCGATGTTCAAACGGATACGAGGCAATCGATTGTCCAAAAACATCAAAAATAGAAGAATGCAAGGTTTATACCAGGGATGATGGTTGTCAAGTGAAAAAGTGCACCAACGGAAAAGAATATGTATCTTGCCCAGAGGCTCGGTGCAAAGAATATAAAGACGAAAAAGGTTGTAGAATAAAAGAATGTGTCGATGGGTCGAAAGAAAAATTTTGTCCTGATCAGTCAATGAATGTAGAATGTAAAGTTTTCACTTATTCGAAAGAAAATAAAAATTGCACCGTAAAAGAATGTTCGAATGGTTATCGGTTCGATTCTTGTGAAGAGGTAAAAGTTAAATGTCAAGAAAGAAAAGAGGGAGATTGCACCATTAAAGAATGCGAAGATGGAAGCATTTTTAAAGATTGTCAGAAAGGAGAAGTTGTAGATTGTAAAGTGTACCAGGCGCCGGACAATTGTAAAGTAAAAGTTTGTACTAATGGTTATAAGGAAAAAGTATGTCCAGAAACTCAAAAACCCAAACTGACAGAATCTCGAGGAATTATTGATAGAATAAAAAAATTTTTCAAGAATTTATTAAGTAAGAGATAAAATTGGAATAGAAAAATTTTTCTGCTTTTTCTTTTATTATAAAAAGAGGATGTTTTTAATCTACAAAAAGCCTTAAAAATAAAACGAGGAATTTTTTTAAATTTTAAAGAACGAAAGGAAAAATGAAAATAATATTGATTTTAAAAAGAAAACCTGATAAAATAACGACGTTATTTTTTATTTTAGAAAATAATTGGGAAAATCCACGTTACGAAATTTTAGACTTTGAAAATTACACGCTAAAAATTTTTTTATAAAGATCTTAAAGGTTTTATTTTCAAAAAATTTTAAAATATGGAAAAAATCGGATTAATTACCGACGAGGGGGCGGATTTGACACGAGAAATTATAGAGAAATACGATATTGGTATTGTTCCCGTTAAATTGATTTGGCCAGAGATTGAGAATTTACCAGGTGAAAATACCTTTCAGAAAATGCGAGAATTGGAAAAGCAAGGAATTAAAAGTTTTGGTAAAACTTCTCAACCCTCGCCAAAAGATTTTCTTGACCAATATAAAGAGAAACTCGCAAAATACGAAAAAATTATTTGCGTTACTTTAACCTCTCAACATTCTGGTACTTTCAATTCTGCTCTGGTGGCGAAAAACTTTCTTTCAGAACAAAATCAAGAAAGGATTTTTGTAGTTGATTCTTGGCAAGCAAGCGCGGGAGAAGCCATTTTTGTCTTAAAGGCTATTGATTCGATCGAAAAGGGCAAATCCTTAGAAGAAATTGTAGAAGATTTAAAAATTTTTAAGTCAAAAATCAAAACCTTTATTATGCTTGAAGATCCGAAATGGTTAGAATACAGCGGAAGGATTTCGTCTATGGTTGCAAATTTATTTAGAGCTTTGGGTCAAAGAGGAATCAGACCATTTTTAGTTTTTAAAGAGGGGAAATTGACTCCTGGAGGAATTAAAATCAAAGCCAAAGACAAGGTTTTAGCATTTTTCAATCAATTTAATAAGGATAACGCAGCAATCAAAAATACTGAAAAACGAATCAAAGCGGTAATAACTCACGGCGATAATTTTTACTTAGCTCAAAGATTAAAAGAAATGATTGAAAATGAATTTCAAAACGCAAAAGTTGAATTTGTTAATATCATTAATAACGTTGTAGGCGCAGTCACAGGTCCTGATACTCTTATTTTAGCTTGGGCCGAGTTTTAACAATAATTTTAAAAGTCCAGAATAAATGAAAAAATGAAAAATACACAAAAAAATAAATTACATCATCGATATTCTAATGCTGGTTTGTTTTGTCATCACTGCTATTTCTGGAATGTTATTTTTGTTTTCCCCCAAAGGACCTAGGACTGGTTGGTATGAGATTGGAAGTTTTAACAAAGGAGATTTAAACGCTCTTCATAAGTATTTTGGAATTCTAACGATCTTATTTGGGTTGATTCATTTTCTTTTACACTTAAAATGGATGGTAACGATGACAAAAATTTACTAAAAATGGTAACGATGACAAAAAATTTACTAAAAAAAGAATAAGTTTTTCTAAGGTTGTTATTTTTATCTAATTTTGAATCATTTCACGGTCTGAAAATATCGTAGCGTTTTGTATTAAAAATAGAAAATAATTTTTTATGCGTTTGTGGTCAATTCATCCTCAATATTTGGATTCCAAAGGTTTAATTGCTTTATGGCGCGAAGGTTTATTGGCCAAAAAGGTTTTAGAAGGCAAAACAAAAGGATACAAAAATCATCCTCAATTAGAAAGATTTAAAAATTTTAAAAATCCCATTTTAGCAATTAATTCTTATCTCTTTTACGTTTCAAAAGAAGCAAAACAAAGAAACTACAAATTTAATCAGAAAAAATTAAAAACTAACGAAAAAATTCTTTATAAAAAAATTCCTGTAACTGAGGGTCAAATAAAATTTGAATTTCGTCATTTACTTTCAAAATTAAAAAAGAGAAACAAAAGGCGCTATCGTTTTTTGTTAAAACTAAAAAAAGGTGGTAAAATTTTAACGAACCCCATTTTTTATCAAGTAAAAGGAAAAAAAGAAAAGTGGGAAAAATGAAATTATGTTGAAAAAAAATATTTTTTCTTTTTTGTTTTGGCTTTTGATAACTTTTTTGGCAGGTTTTATTGGTTCT
>Ga0078972_1012699_pt1 | contig 14316 bp, 16 predicted proteins | sample YelNatPaOPGAMG01_FD_67568 | JGI IMG/M metagenome (GOLD analysis project Ga0078972, IMG submission 67568) | Hot spring thermophilic microbial communities from Obsidian Pool, Yellowstone National Park, USA - OP-RAMG-01 (SPADES assembly) (version 2) | ecosystem: Environmental > Aquatic > Thermal... | reverse complement strand
TGATAATCTTACAAAACAAGGTTGGATTGCTGTAGTAGAAAAAGAAACATTGCATAGGATTTTAGAATTTAAAAAAGATGAGGGGCGAATACTGTTTCTGCCAATGCTGGAAGGTGGATGATACAGGCCTCAGGACTGTTGTTCGCTGTCTTACTCCAAAATAGGAGGATTAAGGGATCCTCTATTATTAAAGCGATAATCTTCATTGGCATGGTCATTCCGATGGTGGTGGGCGCTCTTCTCATAAGGTTCTCGTTTGAAAGGGGAATCGGTATAGTGCCCTTATTGTTCAAAAGTTTAGGGTTTACAAGTTTAGACAAAACTTGGACTGCATATCCTGATACGGCATTACTTTCATTAATCATCGGATCGATATGGTTGTGGACTGGATTTAATATGATCGTGTTCTCATCAGGTCTTGCAACCATACCCAAAGAGTATGGGGAGGCAGCTACGGTGGACGGTGCTTCGAGTCTTCAAACCTTTTTTAAGATAATTATTCCGCTATTGAGGCCATCCTTTCTAATCGCTCTACTTACCACATTTTTATATGAGCTAAAAATCTTTGATATAGTGTATGTAGCTACAAAGGGAGGGCCGGGTGACGCTTCAATGGTCTTGGCTGTACTCGTGTACATTTTTACTTTCAGAGACTATGCTATAGGTAAGGCTACGGTAGCCGCTGTACTCTTAATAGCCATATGTCTTATACCTGGTATAGAGATAGCGAAGCTTGTTACAAAAAGAGCGTGAGAGTTATGATTAAAAAGTTTGTTGTGGGGCTTACGCTAAACGTAATAGCATATATAATAGGAGTTGTTTGGTGCTTACCTCTAATCGGACTACTTATGGCTTCAGTAAGGCCATATAATGAAATTGTTAGTGGATGGTGGAACCTTCAAGAATTTCATATAACATTCGACAATTTTATTAAAGCGTGGTATTCGGAGCCATTTCCATTGGGACAGGGGTTTATAAACTCTTTTATCGTAACAATACCCTCCACGCTTATACCACTGATGGCCGGAGCGTTTGCTGCATACGGTTTTTCGAGATTTAATTTTCCATTAAGAGATTATTTTTTCATGATGCTGGTCGTGTTTTATGCGATGCCCTTACAGGCTATAGCATTGCCAGTCTTTAGAATATTGAATAGCTTAAAGCTGTTGAATACCTTTCCAGGGCTAATTCTCGTCCACTCTGCCTGGGGTGTATCCTTTGCAACAATATTTTTGAGAAACTATTTTCAAACACTTCCAAGAGAGGTTGAAGAGGCTGCAAAAGTTGACGGCGCATCCGATTTCCAAATCTTTTTCAAAATTATATTCCCAATGTCCCTTCCAGGCGTAATCTCAGTACTTATCCTACAATTTTCGTGGGTGTGGAGTGATTTCTTCTTCGCACTACTATATATTCATTCCCCTGAAAAGTACCTTGCTACACAATCACTTGTAATGATGGGGGGTGTGTATCAGATTTCTTGGAACCTTCTAGCCGCAGGATCAATTTTAGTGACACTCGTCCCGGTAATATTTTACGCCCTACTGCAAAAACACTTTATTAGGGGCATGTCAGGTTGGGTGACAGGCAAGGGTTGAAATGCTCCCCTACCCACTTTTATAGGAGGGTAAGAGTGGGCATGTTATTTTTTAAGCAAGATCTTAATTAAAAACTTCTATAGGCGCACTTGCTACTACTTGACCTGAAAGCATTATTCTTTTCTTTACTGAGTTCGAAACGTTAATCACAAAATAGCATATGCTTTAACTACCTTTTTGATCATAAAAAGAAAAGTTGGGAATGAAGCGGAAAAGGGTAGAAAACTTAAACCACCATTAAGCGGACTAGAAGATTATGTGCCTAAAGTGGCAAAAGGGAGATGAAGCCCAAAATCAATACTTAACATAGAATGACTCCAATTAGCTTAATCCCTATTTTTTATTTTTAAACATTTTTTATCAGGTGATGTTAAGATAATGCAAACATTCAAATATAATAAATGTGGGAATAAAGATTAGGTTCTATATATTATAACTATTTTGACATCACTGGTACAATTACATTTTTAATTTAAGTCATTATGCTTTGGCTTACATTTCCGGCATGTTTGCAATCACAAAAATTAGAACATGGAGAGTTGCAGAAGGGTTAGCCGTAGTGAACACAGAAATGTGAGGATATAAATAAAAATATTCAATATCCTATTTAGTTTGGTGATGGGATTGGTTGAAGGAAAGTATGTTGTTGGAGTTGATTTGGGTGGGACGTGGGTTAGGGCAGCACTTTCTGACATAAAAGGTAACATGATTCTGAAGATGCGGGAGCAGGTTGATAGGAGTAGTGCGGATATGATATCAAAGCAGATTATAAATTTAATTAGATCCTTATGCAATAGAAAGGGTATTGAAATAAAAAATGTTGAAGGAATAGGTATAGCTTCAGCCGGCCCCCTAAGCTTGAAGGAGGGTGCGCTTGTTAAGCCAACAAACCTGCCATTCAAATATGTTCCCCTAACAAAACCTGTTAGCGAAGAATTGAAGGTTCCAGTGTACCTGCTGAACGATTGCACGGCAGCAGTTTTGGGGGAGAAGGTGTTTGGTGCGGGAAAGAACGTTGACAACCTTGTGTACGTGACAATAAGCACTGGAATAGGTGGCGGAGCGATAGTCGACGGACACCTGCTGATAGGAAAGGATGGAAACGCCCACGAAATAGGACACTTCACAATAGACTTAGAAGGAAGGCTCGTTTGCGGATGTGGAAAGAAGGGGCACTGGGAAGCATACTGCTCAGGCAGAAACATACCAAACTACGTAAAAATGAGATGCAAAGAAATTGATGAAAGCATAGTAAAGGAAAGCCCACTATACAAGAAACTAAAAGAAAACTTATCCTCAAAAGACCTATACGATAACGCGAAAATGGGAGACAAACTATCACAGCAGCTCGTAGAAGAAATAGGAAAACTCAACGCAATAGGCTTCGCGAACGTAATAAACGCATACGACCCAGAACTAATTACAGTCGGAGGATCAGTAACACTAAACAACAAAAAACTCGTCCTAACACCAATCAGAAGGCATGTTAAAGAGTACTCAATAAACAGGATTCCCAAAATAGTTGCAACACAGTTGGGAGAAGACATAGGCTTATATGGATCAATAGCAGGAGTCCTGGAATCCGATCAAACCTGACAAAACTTTGGGCAATCACGTGAAAAATTTTTTTCGGGGACAGTAAGCTATAAGGTGCCAAATAAAGCGATTGGATGAGGGTGCGAAGAAGGTCGGCCTACTCTAAAATTCTATTAATATGATTTGGTTTGGGCATGATTGAATGAATATCAGAATGGACAGGAGCTGTATTTAACATTCGACCCAGCAAAACTACACATATTCGACAAAAAGACAGAAGAATTAATTTACTAAACCCTCGACATTCTTTTTATAGCATACAATAGCTTTTCTGAAAAGGTTCACTTTCAGCGCCAGCCTACACCCTTACACTCAGCTTCCCAACATAAGTCTCACAAAAATTTATATTATGAAAATCTTATGCCCTTTTTGGCGGGGCCCATCCAAAACATCGGTCCTTCTACCAACCTTTTTAGGTTCAGACATGCGGGTGGGCCTCTACAACATCCCTAAGGCCTGCAACAGGATATTATCATAAGCTTCAACTTATAGCATGTAAAACTAAAATATCTTATGTGAGAAGATTTTGGATGGAATGAGTTGGGCTGAAAGGCATCCCATGAAAGCTAGGACGCTAATGAAATTCTATAAAATGAGGGACGAGTATGATGTGCTGAAGTGTCCAAGGTGCGGTATGGTGGTAAAGGAGGCTGGAATACCCGTAAGAGGACAACATTTTGCACTCTTGACAATGCACATCGGTTCAATGAAATGCAGGGCTATGGCGGGGGATAGGCCGACTTGCAAGTGCGGCTGCGGAACTCCAGTAAACTGGGATTCTAGCAGGGGAAGGTGGAGGGATTATGTGGATCACCATAGAAGCCCAGAACTCAATGAAAGGATAAGGAATGCAGCGAGGGAAAGGAGTGTGAGGATGGGCAGGGGATTCTTTGAAAGGATAAGAAGGTTTCTGCCATGCACACAGTCAACATTACATGAGAAGATTGGCTTGGGAAAGAAGGTTTGCTCTCAGAAGATAAAGAGGCTTGAAAAGTACGGTTTCATAGAGAGGGAGAAGGTCTTCTACAAAAGCAGGTGGACGTACATGATCAGGGAGAAGAAATGATACTATAACATCTTCACACTATAATATGTGGAAATCCCAGGATCATCATTCTTTTCCAGCTCTAGAGTACGTGCACTTCTGGTTGTGGCATGAGCTGTAGCAGTTGCAAGCCCACCCAATCAATATGCTTCCATCATCCTGTGGGCTGAACTTTACTGGAACAATTATTGCTGTAACAGTCAGCTCATTCCCATTCTCGTCCTCGAACATCCTGCAGGCTCCCATCATAGGCCTAGCCTCCAACCTCTCTATGGCATCAGAGAACCTAAACCTCTTCATCTCCACGAAAACTTTTGCTTCACAAATATTTTAGGTTTTCTCAAACCTTTCTAGCAGGGGTTTAAGGTTCGGGAAGAGTTTTGCGAATACGCTGCACCTGTTGCATGATCCGAAGTCTGGGCTCCTGAGCTCGCAAAAGTATTCCCCACTCCTGTAATCGTAGGAGGCGTATGGGCAAATCCAGTATATCGTCTTACCTTTAGAGCCCATACTATTCTACAGCTATCATGGTCAGCGTGGACTGGAAATTATCCATCACTTAGCCTTCAAAATAATGTTCCTGAGATCATCTAAGCCTTCAGCCTCAAGCACAACAACACCATATACTACATCAACAACATAGGCTTCAACAACACCATCCATCCCCCTCAACTCCCTCAAAACATCCCTCTCACACCCAAGATCTACATGTAGCATCACAAAGGCCTTAACCACAAACCCCAAACACTATAAATTTGGAAGAGTATAAACCTTACTTGCATCCTAAGAAGGTGTATGGCTACAGCCTTCGTCCTCCTAAACATCCTCCCAGGGAAGGGGAAGAAGGTTGTGGACGTGCTGGAGAAGATGAAGCATGTTAGGGAAGCGTACTTGGTCGATGGAGCCTACGACGCCATCGTAAAGCTTGAGGCAGAGGACACGAGAACACTGAATGAGACAATGGGGCATAAGAAGGGTTGAAGAGGTTACGTCAACCGTAACATTGATCGTAGCAGACTCTAAAGTTTAAAGGATTTTATGGGTACAGGTGAAGCTGCCTCGCACACTGCATACAGTATCTGCGCCTCCTCCCATGAATGATTATCTTGTCTCCCGGCTTCAGAGCTCTGCCACACTTATAGCATCTGATTTCAGAGCCCCTCGAGAACCTGCGAAAGTTCCTACTAGTAAGCTTCACGACGGCTGAAGCCATGTCCTTCCTCTCTAAGCGTTTACAGTTTTTCGGCTACGTTCTTCAGCCTTTCCGCCAGCTGCGTGCAAGTCTTTTTGTCTAGCCATATTGGTGGAGTGTTCTTCCACACGTTTCCTTCGAGGTACGATATTGTGATCTTGACTTTTTCTCCGAAGTTTGTCCTATATATTCTGACCCAAAGGTTCACCCTTTTGGCTGATATTTTGAATGCTCCTTCAACCTCCCTCTCCCCAGTCCTTTCAACGTCCAATATGATCGGCATGTTCACTCGAGCCTCTGCACTACACCCCTTACCCTAATATGCAGTACTCCATCCACTTTGTACAGGTCTGCTGCAGCCTTGAACCTCGAGTTCTTCTTGATGAGGCTTGGGGGTCCCTCGTAGTCTCCTGCCTCAAGCCTCGCCCTCCATTTTCCGTCGACTATGACTACGGCTGAACCTGGGAAAATCTTTTCAACCTCCACCTCGTAAACTTTTCCAGCCGGCTTCGCCGCTGACGCGACAACATACCTTCCAGGCTCAACTTCTGTAACCAGCTTCTCTTTGGCTAGAGCTTTCAGGGCCGCCCTTATCACATTTTGCGAAGCCCATTCGAGCTCCGGATGTCTTGTCAGCTGTTCTATCGTTAAACCTTCGAAACCCTTCTCCAGAAGCTTCATGTAGGCTATTCTTGAAACGTGGGCTGCCTTCCTGTTTAATTCTCTTACGGCTTCAGCCTCCGCCTTCACAGCCTCAACCTCAATTTTAACAGCCTCCCTCTCAAGCTGCGCTATCTCTTCTCGTGTTAGGGGGTTCGGTGGAGGTTTGGCATGTCTGCGCAGTATTGTGGGCAGCCTCGGGTTAAGCTCCTCGACAATCCTCTTCATCCTTTCAACGCGTCTTCTGCTCGCGTAAAAGTATATCATGTCGAGGCTTTCGTTTGAAGCCAATATTGTCACCTTTCCAGGAGCCTTTCTCCCAGTCCTGCCCCTACGCTGTATGTACCTTATTTCGCTCGGTATCGGCTCGTAGAATATTACGTGGTCCACTGCAGGTATGTCTAGGCCTTCCTCAGCAATGCTCGTCGCAACAAGAACGTTTAGATCGCCTCTTTCAAGCATCCTTATCCTTTCAGCCTGCTCCTCCTGAGTTAATCCTTTATCGTTCAATTTTGTGGCCTGTCCGACGAACCTTTCAACCCTCACTCCCGGAAGCCTCCTCAGCTGCTCCACGAGGTGTGTTGCCGTGTCCCTATACTGTGTGAACACGATAATCCTCGAAGAAGGCTTTAATGTAAGCTGGCTTCCAACTATCTGCTTGAGGAGTTCAGCCTTAGGATGCTCTACTGCAGTAGAGCGTACAAGCGCTTTCAGGCTCAAATATTCTGGATCGTTTACTAGAATTGAATAGCTGTGCTTCTCCCTCTTTTCTTCCTCGACCTTCTCCATGAAAGCCTTAAGCGTGTGCAGTCCCTGGGTTTCGAGGAGCTCGAGCATGTGGAAGAGTGTGAGGGCTAGGGACTGGTTCACTATGGCCGTGAACAGCCTACCATGCTCTTCTTCAACGCTTTCAGCCTCTAGTAGGTATCGCAGCTCCTCTCCAGCCTCAATAAGACACCTTCTAGTAACATATTCTGGCCTGCGCCTTATTATCCCGTTTGAAAAGAGCCAATTTAACCTCCTATCAAGCATACCCCTAATATGTTCCCTTATCACAAGATATTCTCTTGGAAGGTTTACCCGCTTCCACTCGACCTCTATTGGCTGGATGTAGGGTTTGACGTCAGGGTCCGCTTCCGTCCTGAACTCAACCCTCTCTATGTACAGGTTTCTGCAAACCTCCTCCACCCTCTTCACATCCGACCCTGGTGAAGCAGTCATTCCTAGGATAAGTGGATATCTTGCCTGTGAAATGTACGTTCTAGCGATGTCCGTGTAAGCGTATTCTTTCACAGCCCTATGGCATTCGTCGAAGACGAGGAGCATGAACCTTTCAAGGTTAAGCCTCCCCTCTAGAAGGTCGTTTCTGACAACCTGAGGTGTTGAAAAATATATCCTCGCATCACCCTGCCAGAATATTGTCCTCTGCTCAGCAGCCGTCATGCCGGTGAGGACAACGGTATCGTTTTCCCTCAACTTCAACATTTTGAGGAATGTTTCCCTGTGCTGTGCTACAAGCGGCCTAGTGGGGGCCATGACGAGAACCTTCGCATCCCTGTAGCTGTAGAGTATGTTTGCTGCGACAAGTGCTGAGATCACAGTCTTACCTAAGGCCGTAGGCAATATTACAAGAGTGTTCCTTTCAGACGCTACATCAGCTATACGCTTCTGGTAGAGCCTGAACTCAACCCTACCAGGCCAGACGAGAGGGTGCTCGACGTATTCGAGCATACGCCTACAGCTCTATAACCTCCTCACCCTTACCCCTCTTCCCAGCCTCAGCCTTCGGGTTAACGGCTTCAAGCAGCTCCATAAGCTTAGAAAGCTTATCGTACTGGAAAAGCTGCCTAAAATCTTCAAGCTCAGCCTTAGACCTCAGCACAAGCCCCCTCTTCTTCTTCGGCAGACCATCCTCTCCAACAGGATTAAGCTCTATAGCAAGCCTGCTAGGCGAACCCTTATAAGCTGGAAGCTTCAAGACAAACACTCCGGGAACACTAGTCCTCAACCTACCCCAATCCTTACCACTCCTAAGAAACTCTGCAAGCCTATCCTCAGGCAACTCGAACACCACAAAACACAACCAAAAAATATTTAAACTTTAACCGCGAGAAAATAGAATGTAATGTCCCCTCTTAGCTGAGAAGGTTAAAGCAAAGAGGCGAATGTTCACCTATTTAAAATTAACAACCTTTCCATAAATTTTAATTGAAAGCTCCCTCCCATGGAGGTAGGAGGTTTTGGATGGAGGAAAAGCATATAGTGAAATGTTTAAGGTTCTTAAGCCTGGTGGAAGGACCATAGTCGTGGTTAAACCGTTCCAACGAAACTTCAAAATCGTAGATTTACCTTATCAACATACCTGCTTAGGGCTAAAGTTGGATTCAGCCTTGAAGAACTCTACAAGCTCAGATTAAAACAGCAGTTGTTCTGGCGAATACTAATATATAGGAAGCGACCAGATTTACCTAGAATTGCTCATGAATAAGTCTTGATATGTCGAAAGTAGGAAGGCTGGGATGGTTTCTTCGGACACTTTAGATTACAAGCATTATACATTATACGTATTATACATTATACGTAATAATTCTTCCTCCTTTTACTTATAGGCTACGCCTTCATAAAAGTCTTATCGTCTTGGAACCACTACCCCTTAGCTTGGATTGCTCTTCAAATGCGCTTCAATGGATTCTGCGAACTCCTTTGCCTCTGACATAAATTCTCTGACCTTGTCCACGCTCAGTTCCAGCCTTTCCCCTAACTTGTATCCGAGTATACCATGTCTTCTGAAATCCTCGAAGGCATCGTCGTCCACGACTTGAGCGTTATGTATGATCACGTTCCTTATTATCCTCATTTCATGCATGTCGGTGGCCAGCCTGTCTCCGGCCACCTTCCTCCACCTTTCTATCATGTCAGCGAGACGTTGCTTTTCTCCAACATTTGAGAGGTAATGTTCCAGGCATGCAGTAACGTAGACTATGAGAAGAGGTTTAGCAGCCTCAATGACCCTATCTATCCTCTCGCTCACCATCTGCTTTATCCTGGGAACTATTGGTCCAGGGAACACTGGCCCAAGACTGTCGAGTTTCTCCTTGACTTCAACCGCTAAAAGAACGCCTTTGACAAGTTCCAGGCTTTCGTTAAACAATTGAAGGTTTCGGGTTAACATTTGCTCACCTGCGGATTCCCCTTAGATGCTTTCCCGCAGGTCGTCAAGCTTCTTGGCCGTGGGAAGGGCTGCATCACTTTCTCACCAAGACGCCGATACATTTCATGGCATTCCTTATGGTGGCTTCAGCCTCCTTACCACTTTTCATACGAAATTCATCCATATCCTTGATATGTAAAAGGCTGTTTCTTAGCTTATTAAGATCTTTTAAAGCTGAATAGCAAGGCTGGTCGATCACCTTCAAACCGTAAAGGAAAATAGCCACTTCGCTTAAATGGAATCTATCTATGCCGTCACTATCCACACTCCTGCCTTCGTTCTTAAGCTTTCCAATGATAACCTGTTTACCATAGTATTCAAGTATGGCAGCGAGAAAAGTTGTGGCCTTAAAGTAATCTTGTTCCTTAAGCGCTTTCTCGATCTCAGGAATCGAGTTAGTGATCAACGACGTCTCTAAAGAGTCGGACACAAGTACAAATTCAACAAGAGTCAATTCAATCCTTCTACCAACTTCACTCAGATTTTTTCCACATTTAGGACATACGGTATCCGATGATTTGACCTGGGCTCCACAGTTTTTGCAATAATATTTCACCCCCTCTTTTCCGACCTCACTCATACAATAATATTGTCGCACAAGGTTTATTAATTTTGTGTACAAGGGAGAACATCGTTCTAGATTCAAACTTTCAAATCATAAATAAGGCAATCAATTATTGTTTTGTTATATTTGCCATAATATGTCTGGTTTTAGTAAAGGGAATACGCTATTTAGTCTTAAGGCTATTCTCTAGGTAAGAAAATGAACTCTTTCTATGGAACTTTCAACTATACTGGGATTATTGCGCCTTCAGAGAACGAGCCTACTTTATGGTCGGCTACCCAAACTTTGTACGACAGTTTTCCCTCAGAATCTTTGTCCACTTTTATGCGAAAGTCCATCCTATCACGCGCCATCCAATATGCGTCCGTTAAACTCAATTCTAGTTTATCTCCTACAACAAAAGTTCCACAGAATCTTTTAATAGAATTTCTGGGAGGATAGAAGCCTTTAGACTTTATATTTGGATAAACATATATGTAGAAACCTCTTTCATCTCTTCCTTTAGATTCAACTGTTGGAATCTCTTTTGCATCGATTATATTCCAGTGGCTGCCTCTTTCAGAATATAGGGCGAAAACCAGGGGCTTAATAACTTCATACTCCAAATATTCTGCAGCCCTTTTCATCAACGACTCCCAGTCCCCCTTTCTAAAATAAACACTTCCCATGAGCATAATTTAATTTTTTCAAGTTTAAAAATTTAACACTTGAGCTCTATGAAACAGAGAACATTTCATTAGAAAAAAGTTGATTTACAAAAATTATTAAATTGAAGCTTAAAAATTAAGAGTGGTATATTATTTACTATAGTTATATGATTTCAAGCCCAAGCTTAATAAAGGAAAAATCTCGAGAATATTCATGGAAGGGGAAATTTAATTCTGAATAAAAGCCTGCCTAACGACCTTTAAGAGGACAAACGTTTGACTGTGCGGAAAGAGAGGTCTCCGAAAATCCGAAAGTGAACTGATACTGTCTACTAGGAGGCTACTGCTGAAATTTTGTGGTGAACGCTTTCTCAATGGCTTCCGATATCTTTTCTCCTATGCCTTCTACTTCCTCTATCCTGTCAAGGTTTTCCACCACATTTTTTATGGTTCCAAACTTTTCCAGTATTCTTTTTGCTTTGACCGTGTTAACGTACGGTATTTGCGATAGCATTGCGATGGCTACTTCGCTGTAGTCTTCTGTCTTCGGCTTGAATATTCTGGCTTCAACCTTCCTTTCTCCAGAAAGCCTCTTGTCGAGGTTCGCTAGCAGTATTATCGTGTGATTTTTTGATGGGGTGAAGAGGAGTGGGCTGTTCCATTCGAGCCATATGCTGTTTAGTGCACCGTATATGCTTCCCATGTTCCATTTTCTTCCGAGCTTCTGGAGGAGTGCTGGAGAACCTTCTATTAGAACGGCTTTCCTGAAATCCTGTATGCTTGAAAGCTTTTCCAGCTGCTGCCAGAGCCTTCCGCTTGCAACGTCTCCAGCGAAGTTGAATATCTCCTTCCTCTCAACAAGCGCTGGTGTTTCGTTTGATGATATCGCGTAGTCTCCAGCGTCAAGTCTTCCAATTTCAACTTTTACACCCAATTTTATGAGCCCGTCCAATATGCTTTTTGAAGCTGACGTTTCCCTAAAGTCTACTGTTATCATGCTATCGCCCTCTAAACCTATTCTACTTCGACTTCCTCGGCCTTAGGGAGGAAGATGTTGAGGTCGTTAAGCTAGACGATTTCGAGCTCATCGCACGCTGCAGGAACCCATGCCCGATCCTAAAACTTTCTCTTATGCTGAAAATTGATACTAGGGTGGCATGCAAAATAGTTTCTGAGCCCGTCTGCAAATACGTGTTAAACAAGCTTAACCCAGGTCTAGCTTTCGGGAGAAACTATAGCCATATAAGGCCTTATTCAGACAGCTGTGAGGAACGCATATACTTTAAGGGTTGAAAACCGTCTCCATATCAAGGCTTTTCCATTTCGTCTCTCTAACGTCCAGAATCTCTTTAAGCCATTCTGCGTCAAGGAACACTTCACTGTATTCGTCGTTTCTGTTGCGTAGTCGTGGTAGAAACTTAGATAGGGGTGGCTTGCTTACTCATATTAGAGTTAGCAGGAATACTACTAGAAATGATACTAGTATTGTGAGGAGGAGGTCAGGTATTTTTGTTAGCCTTATCGGGAAAATAAATGGGACTTTTTGCTTGTACTCAGCATACCCCTTTCCATATTTCTTTAAGAGGTAGTGTTCCTCATAGCTTGCAAGCAGAATGTAGCCAAAAACTTCGATGAGCCATGCTAAAGCTACATCAGTCTTAAATCCAGACCATTGTGTGGACATAATGGTTAATCCAAGAGTTAAAATTACGATTCCAAAATATTGGGGGTGTCTAACAACCGAGTAAAGCCTACCGTTTAAAAGCCCTTTCCCACGCGCTCTAAGCATCTGGACAAAAGCCGCAAAAAACATCAAGAGGCCGACTGACGCGACAATTCTTCCAAACACGAGTTTTGGTTCGAAGAGGAAAAGGTACAGCTGCTTCCCCCTAAATTCTGGAAGACTCCAAAAGAATATGAAAACGTAAAACGCTATTGGGAAAACCATGAAGCCAAACCAAGGGCCGGCCACTGGCACATATTGGAACAAACACAGAAGGAACGCGGATAAGGCTTCAATCAAACCTCTAACCTTTTCCGAATTCTCGGACATGTAAATCCTCTCCATACAACGTATAAAAATGCTTTACGGCTTAATAAAGTGTGCACATTTTAGTAGCTATATTGTGAGCTCCTCCTCAATCTCTTTTCCGAGAATAAGCCTTATACCGTGCCTTTCGGCAAGGTCCTTTAATATCTTTGCAGCTTCATCCGTGGGTCTGGCAACAGACAATATTATCATTTCAGGCTTACCATATTTTTCCTCAACAACCTTTACACGCTTTAGAAGCTTTTCCACTTCAGCTTCAGCCTCTCTAGCGTCTTTCACGCTTACAGTAGCCTCTCCGACGACAAGAGGCTTTTCGCAGAAGAGGTTAACTTCAACTATTTCGCCATCATATGCAAAAATCTTCTTCTCAACCTTCACCTCAGGGTATCCCATCTCCTCTAGCATGAGCTCAAGAAATGATGCAGCATGATCCTCAAAAGCAACACCTAGAGAAGATTTAAGGCCCCTAAACCCTGAAACCATATACTTTCTCATCCTCCTAACCTCATCCCACAACCTATTCTGCCCCTCCCAAAGCCTGTTCTGTCCCTCTCTTAAGCTCTTAACCTCCTCCCATAACTTGTTCTGTCCCTCTCTTAAGCTCCTAACCTCCTCCCAAAGCTTAGCCTGTCCCTCCCATAGCCTGTTCTGGTTCTCCCAAAGCTTCTTCTGGTCTTCTCTCAAGCCTCTAACCTCCTCCCAAAGCTTAGCCTGAGCTTCCCACAGCCTATTTTGCCCCTCTTCTAGCCTGTCAAGCCTCTTCAGTATCTCCGATAGCCCCAGGTATCCTGCGACAGTGTACCTGAACTCCCTATCCTTTTCAAGGAGCTCGATAAACTCCTTCTTAAGCTTTTCAGACATGGCAAAAAATTTGAAGGAAAAACATCTATTTAAACATTGCTAGAGAATGATGCTATGGTAGATTGTATGTGAGCAGCCAGTTGTATATTGCTGTGAACAAGCCTATTAAAAATGGAAAGATCGTCTGCTCTCCTTCAATCCCTTTTAGTGGGCTGAGGAGATCCTATAGCTTAGGGATACATTGAATGCGACAATATTTTTAGTCGAAGAGAAGGCTGAGAAGGCGTTCGAGATGTGAAAGTGTTCTGTAAACTTGTTAGCCTTCTAGAAATTTTTGTCTAGTACATTCCTGAAGGTGGTGTTGGTATTCCTATAATGCATGCTTGGGCCTAAGTGTTTTAGGAACAATTTACTACATTTATCCAATTAAATTACCTTTTTGGTCATAAAAAGGTAAGTGGGAGGAAGAACAGGTCTTCCTCTTTAAGCTGCACTTTTATGTGAATGTTGTTTCTCCTGTGGGTACACCAGTAGGTAATTCTGGGAACTTCTCCTTCATCCTCTGTTCTGCGACAGCTGAGGCTTCAGCCAATATCTTTTCAGCATCCTCGTTTGCAACTTCAAAGTTTAATGTTGAACCACTGGCTTGTCCCGCTTCTACTAGAATGCTGCTTAATAGGTTACCTATTTCACCTATTTCTCTCTCAGCTTCAGGCAACACTGATATTATGCCTCTTTTCACGTTATTTAATATTGCCATCGCAGGCGCTAATGTTACGGCCACGTCTCCAAGCTCAGTTATGGTGTTAAGTCTCAACACTATCTGCTCCAGAGCAAGCTTTGAAGAGGTCACAGTTTTAATCATCTTTCTAACTTCAGCAAGCTCGTTAGCGTAAACGTTGGCATGCTCAGTATCATGCTTCTGCAATGATGTCACAACCTTGTTGAATA
>Ga0078972_1012696_pt1 | contig 14319 bp, 17 predicted proteins | sample YelNatPaOPGAMG01_FD_67568 | JGI IMG/M metagenome (GOLD analysis project Ga0078972, IMG submission 67568) | Hot spring thermophilic microbial communities from Obsidian Pool, Yellowstone National Park, USA - OP-RAMG-01 (SPADES assembly) (version 2) | ecosystem: Environmental > Aquatic > Thermal... | reverse complement strand
ACCATTCTGTCTTAGATATTCCACTTGTCGTTCTAAGTCATCTTTCTGAGTAGCAGAAGAAACTCTCGCATATCCAATTATGCTTCGTATTCCTTTCTCTCCCTGTAACCTTCTAATTTCTAATTCGGGTATTCTCCTGCGACCACCAGGGGGGGTTCTTACAGCCCTAATTTTTCCTTGCTTATCCCACTTCTGAATAGTCCTTGGATGAAGACCAAGTAGCAAACACGCCTCTTTCAGAGTATATAATTTTTCAGGCATGATACACAATATAACAAACACCCATAAAACCTATATATTTAGAAACTGCTGGTTACGGCATATGTTATAAAACCCGCCCGACAAAACATACTTGTGATTGAAATGGATATTCAACGTAAGCGTGCTTTTGAAGAGGCGAAGAAGAAACTCAGGGAAGCTTATGCCGGAAGGGATTCGCTGCTTATCCATACCGTTAACGCAATAGATGAATTGGATAAGATTGCTAACCTGCTCATGGAGCGTTTAAGGGAGTGGTATGGGATATACTTCCCAGAATTGAAGGTCGCAGATTCCGAAGCATATTGTAAAATTGTTTTGTTGTTTGATAGGAACAATCTTGAAAAATCAACACTTGCAGAGATTGTTGGTGCAGAAAAAGCAGACGAGCTGATTGCTGCTGCTAAGAATAGTATTGGCGCAGATCTATCAGAAGAGGATTTGGGGAAGATACGCGCGCTTGCAGGATTGCTCGCATCAATCTACTCCTTGCGCAGTGAGATGAGCGAGTATCAAGCAAATCTTGTGAAGAGCGTCGCCCCCAATCTCTGTTACTTGGTTGAACCCGCGCTTGCCGCAAAACTTATCGCCCAAGCAGGAAACCTGAGGAGGCTTGCATTGTTTCCAGCCAGCACAGTGCAGGTGCTTGGTGCGGAGAAAGCGTTGTTTAAGCATTTAAAGAAAGGTACTCTTCCACCAAAGTACGGGCTAATCTTTCAGCATCCTTTAATAGGAAATGCTCCCCCCGCACACCGCGGGAAACTTGCGCGCGCACTAGCCACAAAACTCGCAATAGCAGCAAAGGCAGATGCATTTTCACACGAGTTCATCGCACCAAGGCTAAAGGAGGACTTTGTAAAGCGCGCAGGCGAAATCGCCAAAATGCCAAAGGAAAAAAAGAAATCAAGAGCTCTTCGCCAACCACAAAGATTCGCACAGCGCAATCGTTTCAGGAGGTGACCTCCTTTGCGCTTGCTTGCCATAACCGACTTGCACGCGGAGGAAGAAGCCTTAGAGAAGGTCAGCTTAAAACTTGCATCAGAGCGATTTGATGCAGTCGTTTTGCTCGGCGATATCACCCATAACGGTCCAATCTCATTCGTAGAAGATGCCATTGCCAAATTCGCAGCGACAGGCGCAAAAGTTTTTGCAGTGATGGGGAACATGGATCCTCCAGAAGTGCTTGATGTGCTTGAGCGCGAAGGCGCGAGCGTGCACGCGAAAAAAGTACCACTTGGCGAAGGGTGGCACATCGCCGGTTTTGGCGGATGCCCAGCGAAGGGAGCCCACACCCCTACGGAGTTCAGTGAAGATGAGATTTATGCAAATTTGAAAAAGTTAGGCATAGACAACAAGACAATCGTTGCAACCCACTTCCCTCCAACCGGCATAAGCGATTTTGACCTCACTTACCGCGGGATTCCGATTGGCAGCGATGGCTTGCGAAAGCTCATAGAGGAAGACCACCCAGCTGCGGTTTTATGTGGCCATGTGCATGAAAGGGAAGGGATAGAACGCTTTGATGGTACCTTGGTGGTGAAAGTCGCACCAGCGTATGAAAGAAGGGCAGCAGTGATAGAGATAGGGAAAGATATTAAAGCAACGCTGGTTGACTTATAAGTTCGGTGTTGTTCAAATGGATGCCGCACTCAGAGAGTTCAAACAAAAATTTCCTGAAGAGAAGGTTAATTCGGTCTCAAAAGCACGTGTAGTTCCATCTTCTGGTGGTGGGGAAAGAAGGTTGCGTTTGTCTTCTGGCGCCTCAATAATTGTATCCAAGAAATTCGTAGCATTCATTTTTGACACAAAAATGCATTACGTTATCATGGGTTTATTGGCAGTGCTTTCGTTACTGGTCGCAGTTTTCCTTCTGTTATCTGGCCAAAACTGGATATTTGTTTTTGCGGTCATACTTCTTGGGCTAGTCGTAGTAACTTTGGCGGAGGCATTGCTTTACATGGAGGTAAACCGCTTAAGAATGATTGTCTTTGATAAGGCCTCCTCGGAAATTACGTTTGATAAAACAAAGAGGCAGGCTCCACGTTTCCGGTGTACCGTTGGGAAGCGAGTGGCTTAACGAAAAAAAGTCCTTTGATGCCTTTATAAAAGAAGATTCAAAAGATCCTGCAATTTAACATTTTCACGCCGCCTGCACTATGCCAAAGCCGGAGAGTCTCCAGCGTTGTCCGACTCGCCTGCTTACTGCAATCTTTGTGCCTTTATCAACGCAAACAGGGCGCTTAAGTTTCAATTTAACAATATTCTTCTTTGCCTTTTCTATATAGCCTAACGTGGTAGCGGTGCCTACTCCGAGTACAAGCGGTTCGTCCATTCTAAGGGGCGGGTTATCAAACCCGACACGTTGGATTAGATGTAATTCGATTGTTACCTCCCAAACCGCTTCAGGAAGCGTGCCCTTTTTTCCAGCAAGGTTCCCAACTAACCCATCTGCTTTCGTAAGCGTTGGATCCAATTTAGTTCCAACGGCAATCAAGCCGCCCGGAAAGGCTTCTTCAAGTTTTTCTGTGCCAGCATAAATGGAATCAACCACGACCGTCAATGGAGCGTACTCTGCTTTCCCTCCTTTCTCTTCAAGCTTAACTCCCGGCTTTAGTTCTATTTCATCTCCCGCCCTGAGTTTTCCTTGTATTATTGACCCTCCGATCACACCGCCTACGAGTTTACCTATCTCTGTTCCCGGCTTATTTACATCAAAAGAGCGCGCGATGTACATACGTGCAGGAGCAGCTGAATCCCGTTTTGGTGTGGGTATTGCTTCTTCTATTGCTTGAATAAGCGCATCAACGTTAAGGCCAAAATTTGCAACTACAGGAATGACCGGCGCATTTTCAGCCACCGTCCCTTTAACGAACTGTTTTATTTGTTTATAATTCTCTTTGGCTTTCTCGCTTGAAACAAGGTCTATCTTCGTCTGTACAATCACTATATTCTTTATTCCGAGCATCTCCAAAATCATAAGATGCTCCAACGTCTGTGGTCTGGGGCACTCCTCGTTTGCAGCAATCACCAGAATTGCGCCGTCCATTATTGAGGATGCGGAAATCGCCGTAGCCATCAATGTTTCATGCCCCGGCGCATCTATAAATGAGACCTTCCTCAAAACAGTCGTTTCAGAACCGCATTTTCCGCACTTTTCCAATGTTGTATAAGCATCCGGCGGATTGCATTTTGGGCATTTTCTGAAAACCGCATCCGCATAGCCGAGCTTGATTGTTATGCCGCGGCTTATTTCCTCACTATGCGTATCTGTCCATACGCCCGTTAATGCCTTTGTTAGACTGGTTTTGCCATGATCTACATGCCCTAACATTCCAATATTGACTTCGGCTTGAGCCAAAATATAACCTCCGATTTTATTTAACTACGAGAACAGCGCAGTGTGCATGGTGGACTACCGATTCAGAGACGCTTCCGAGCAGTAGCCTTTCTACACTGCCCTTGCCTCTATCTCCAACGACAATCAAATCAAAACCACCTTTTTTTGCATACTTAAGTATTTCATCAACCGGATGGCCTTCAACAGTCACGAGTTCTGCCTTTATTCCGTATTCGCTCGCTATGAAACCTGCTTTTTTTACTTCTAACTCACCCATCGCTTTCAATTCCTGCTGGATTATATAGGTGGTGTCAGTTGGGGAGATTGGCAAAGGTATGCGCTCTGCAACGTAAATTATTGAAATGCTGGCACCCGCTTTCTTTGCGTAGTCCGCAGCGTATCTTAACGCCTTTTGCGCCTGTTTAGACCCATCAAAAGCAACAAGAATCTTCTTGAACATTAAACCACTCGCTTGCTCTTATTGCGCTTATTTCTTTTCCTCCTTCTTTTCTTTAGGTGGGAACAACTCCTCCAATTTCTTTTCTCCCGGGGATACGACAATGGTGTTAAGTTGCGCTATCTCGCTCGTAACGATATTGCCCCTCACCGCTTTGCGTCTCCGCTCCCCTTTTTCTTTCACGCGCACACCGGGACCAGATGATATAATCACATACGTCTTTCTTCCTCCAGAAACATCGTGCCTCATCGGTATTCCATCTTTATCGCTGCCACCGGTAATTTTCAGCTTATACCCCGGCGCTACTCCAACTTCTATTTCAGCGCCTATTTTTGCACCTATGACAGAGCCTTCCTGCTCTTTTGGAATCTCTGTCTGGTATGTTTTGCCTGTCTTAGGGTCCGATATTACCAATTTCATTTTCCCAAACCTCCCGAGGAGACCTCCTCAGTGCGTTTAGCTTCCTATAACTAGAAAGCAATGATTGTTTAGTCGTTGGTGGTTTAAAAACGTTTCAATGAGGGCGCCGTCAGATCAGTCAAGCGCGTTCTTACTTGGCGCCCCCATTGACTAGTGAATGGCGCTCGCCAAAGACTGTTACTCTAAAGGTATTTTGTTTTTCTTTTTGTCTCTTTTGGTGTCGGTGTAGGTGTAGCTATCGGCGATGGCTTGGGTGTTGGAGAGACTGTTGGTGTTGGTGTAGCAGCTGGCGTAGGCGTAGCTGTGGGGACAGGTGTTGGCGTAGCGGTTGGTGCTGGTGTAGGCGTAGGTGCTGCAGTCTGGTTTGATGCTGTTCTATTGCTTCCCTCACTTACATTGAAATTGACGATTACATAATTATTTGTTTCATCTGCTTCGCCCAATTCGTCCGGGTCGTCATCCACCCATATCACAAATGAATAGTCACCCGGTACCGTCGGTGCAGTCCAGTTAACAACCATCGTATCAGTTACTCCTGGATACCTTGCGGATGAGTTATTTATATTGAGCCAAGCAACGATGGTTCTATTTGTCGTTGATATGTCTTTGGCATATAATGCAATAATAGCAATACCGCGCTCAGGCGGGACTGGTGTTGTGCCTATGTTCCTGAAAGCGATGCGGGTTGAAACTATCTGACCCGGTGAAAGCATTGTTGGCATTGAGACATCTGCAGGTCTCATCTGAAGATCGTAGTTTGGCGGCGTCGCTGTCGTATTTATCTTGTGTGCCTCAATGTAAAGCTTGCTTGCATCTGGTGCTACCCATACATAAGGTGATTTTTCAGTGATTGTACCTATCTTAAGCAGGTTATTGTTCCTGTCCCGTATCTCTATTTCTGCATATCTAGTTCCATTCGTTTCATATGTTGAGACAACTTTCACGTAATAATTGCCATTTTGGAGAACTCCTCCTATTGGAACGGTGCCATATGCCATCTCTTTCGCAAGCGATATAGAGCCTCCTTCCGCCATTCCATTTGTGGTTTCTGACGAGTCTGCTACAGTTGAAAGCGGGGGTTGCATATCGCGGATTATCCAGTTCTCTCCAAGAAACCTCACAGCAACCCGGTGCCTGTCCGTCCTGTTCCAAATTGAGCAACTTGCGTTTGTTGCAGCTGTCTGTCTAGGTGCACCATATCCTGGGAATATTGCTCCATCCGATGGGTTGCAGACCGCCACTGGAAGCCCATATTGGTCTTGCGTGAATTTTATTTGATAGGCAATGCTGGGTGCAGCCAGCACGACCATTCCATAATTCGTGTCATATTTTGTAATTCCTCCAATCCATATCGTCTGTTCTTCAATATAACTGGCATTCGCACGATTATCCATGACCTGTTGGGTTGAAAGGCTCGGTAGTTTATCTCCACCTATCTTCATTGCGTATTTTGATGGTCCGAACGGAGATTCCGCAATTATATCATATTGGCGATTCCCAAGGCTTGCGTCAATCCAATCATTTATCAGAAGGCCATACGTTGCTGTTGCATTGTAGTTGCCACCCACTTCATTAATCTGGAATGTTACATTTCCAACGCGCTTTGTTACATTAAGATTCATATTGCTTGTGCTAATAGATCTGATTTTTGTGCCCCTATCCGTAATGAAATTAATTGTTTGCGGTCCATTGAGCGGGGCAGGACCGATGCCTACACCAGTATACCCTATTTTATCCGGTGTTGTGTCTATTGAACCGTTTGCAGCGGGTGGGTCAACAAATAAATACTGCGAAAACTGATTCTGTTGTATAAAAATTCGTATATAGTCACTTCTTCCACCACCTGCATTTTCTCCGAATGCAACCACGCGTTCATTTTTACCGTTTGCTCCATCAATGTCTATCTGACTTCCAGCGTTGTATCTCACCTGTCCCCAAGAAAGGGATGTGCTGTTGATTGCACTTGGGCCGAAGCCCATGGGCTGAGGGCCATCTCCGGGGTTATATGTAACCGTAGCTGGGACCAAGTGGTAGCTGCACGAATTCCCAGCGTCCCATATAATCTCCCCAGCATCATTGTATGCACCTATCATCATGCTATTATTGATGCTGTTATTATCACTGACAGGGCCAATCACCATTTTAAATTTCGTGCCATACATTCCATTTGTTGCAACAAGTGCCGTGATATATGCAAAATTTTTGTTTGGGTCACTCGTAGTAAACCCTAGGATAGTACCATCTGTTTCAGTAGTATTTGGGTTTGAAACCAACACAGAACCATCCTGCGCTATTCCAACCAATATAAACGTAGTACGCGTCCCCCACGTTGTTTCAGGCACGAGGTAGATTGGTCCATTTACCCACATGCCCGTACTAAGCGAAGTGCCATAAAAGACATTGAGCAGATTTGTCCCAAGGTTAATGTAGAACGAAGAAACGGGTATGTTGCCATTGATTGTAAACGGGTTGGCAAGTCCACTTTGGACCTTAATTACACTTGCATTAGGTAGTTGCGTCGTTTCATTGCACGAAAGCATTCCGGGTACTCTACTTAATGTAAAATTGCGCCTTACAATCTGGAAGTTTAACTGGTCGTAATCTGCATATGTCAAATTAACGCCATTATATCTAAATTGCCATTTTGGATAATAGGTAATATTTTGTATCTGCCCATCCGTCATTTTCACGTTGTCCTGCTCGCTTTTGAGGATAATCTTCCTTAGCGAGTCAACGTATTTTGAGTTCTTCTCGGAATCTTTGTTTTTCCATGCGAGCACAACCTTCCAATTATCACAGTTTGGGATGCCCGTGCAGTTTTCCATGGTTGAGCCATTCTGTAGATTTATTATTTTTGAGTATATGGACATCTCCGCCCAACCATTTTCAGCAAACACGAAAGCCACAAATATGGCTAACGCTAAGGTGATAATCTTTATATTCACCAAATCCCCTCCGCCATAAGTAGATTTAGCCAACATGTCTAATTTTGCTGCATTCAGGTATTTATATATTTCTTTTAGACGCCAGTCGGGCTGCGGTGTTGAAATGCTCTGCTTAAGCGACATTTGTGGCGAGCAGCACAGCCTCGGATAGGGACAATACCCCTAAAAACTTGAATGCGTATATAAATAACGCAACTTTTTTCAAATCCGCCTTCTCCAAGCCGAGCATCGCTATTGGAATTTCATCAGGGAATGGAAGGGCCAGCATAACGCCTGCCGCCAGCATCATCAAAAACTTTGAACGCGCATCTTTTATCTCCGGAATCGTAATCTCCAAATGTTCGTTAATCCGTATTTTACTGCCGACTGCCTTTTCTATCATTGAAAGCATCGCAAGATCCGCCACCATCGCCCCAGCCGCGCCAAAAGTTGCTATCGCTAGGGGATGGAAGTAATTCGCCACGGAAGCAAATGCAGCTACGGCGATAGGAAATGTAATGCCCGATGAATAAAATACTCCCAACATAGCGATGCCTAACAGCCCGAACACCCCGAGCGAAACCACGATTTTTTCAAATAACCCTGTGAAGTAAAGGTATGCTGAACCAACGCAAATCGCGGCGAACGCCGCCATCTTTACTGACAATCTCATAGAAACACATCGCCCGCAATCTTTCTGATTTCCACCAGAAGCGCGTGTTCGCCTTCGCTCAAATGCTCTTTGTACTTCGTAGTAAGAAGCTTATAATGCTCTTTCGGAACGCATGTATAAAACACGTCGCCTTCACTCACCTGCCTTCCAAACGTTAACTGCGTGTCTATCGCGATTGCGATTTGTTCCCCTTGTTTCGCTTCCTGCAACGATTCTTTTTCCCTTTGGATTGATTTAATCTCGCCAATCTCCTCTCCTTTATCATTCATGAGCTTATAACCGGGCTTAATCCTCCCGGCGAGTATTTCAACGCCAATAATCATCGGGTTTTTTGCCCTGAAGCAGCACCCCGGCAGAACCCTGAGCTTTCCGGGAAGAACCATGTTTGAATATGCTTCTCCGCGCTCCGCCTCCTTTTCCATCTCCACCCATTTTTGATAGTTTTCAATCATGGTATAAACAACATCGCTTTCAATTATAGGTACGTGGTGTTTTGCTGCTTCTGCTTGCGCCTCTTCACTAATATCTACATTGAACGCAAGCACCACGCCGCAATACCTATTTTGCACTTTCGCATTGTACGCATCTATCACATCCTTCTTTACTATTGGTCCTATGCTCGCCTTTTTGATTGGCACACCGGCATCTGCCAAAAGTTTCTCTATTGCTTCAACGGAACCGAGGGTGTCTGCTTTCACTATCACCCCAGGACCGGATGATTCAACTAATATGCCTGACATCTCTTTTTCTATTTCTGCGATGCAACTAGCTCTGTTCTTTTCAGTGACTGCGAATAATGAGGAACCAGCAAGCGCGTTTTCCAGACCTGGTGCATAAATCTTTACTCCGCTCGCAGCGTACACTTCATCAACATAATCAAATTTTTCCTTTGGGTCTCTCATTTCATCAAGTGGTTTCGGTTTGAGGAGCGCCCTTACCTTTGTCTCTGCTACGCCATTAATCGTTCCAAACACGATTACATCATTTTTTCTGAGTGAGCCATCATATACGATTACATCAATAGTTTTACCAAGGCCCTTCTCATCCTTGACTTCCAGTACCGCTCCTTTGCATGGGCCCTCTACTTCTATACTAAGTTGTTTTTCAAGGAACTTTTGGGATAAACCTGCTATGAACATCAGCAATTCCGCCACTCCTTCGCCAGTTTTTGCGCTCACCGGTATTATTGCGACCTGTTTCGTAAAATCAGTGATGCGGTCAAACCTCTCACACTGGAATCCAAGTTGGCTTAGTCTGCCAATCAATTCGTATATCTTTTCATCCAATGCAATTTGCACATTTGGGAGTTGCTCATTCAGCGACTTTGTGAAGCAATTTGTTTTTTGAGGATTCCAGCCAGGTATCAGGTCAATTTTGTTTGCAGCCACAACGAAAGGAGTTTTATAATCCCTCAAAATATTGAGCGCCTCAAGCGTTTGAGGCTGGAATCCTTGCGTAATATCAATAACAAGCACAGCAATGTCCGCAACGCTTCCACCTCTTCTTCTCAAATTCGTGAATGCTTCGTGCCCCGGGGTGTCAATAAATAGCAGACCCGGAATCTTCAATTCAACCTTCAAAAGCGCACCACATATTTTTTTTACAACCTCTGTAGGCACCTCGCTAGCCCCTATATGTTGCGTGATAGCACCTGCCTCCCTTTTTGCAACCGTTGTCTTCCTTACAGCATCCAATAGCGAGGTCTTTCCGTGGTCCACATGTCCCATTACGCACACAATAGGTTGACGAATCATGATAAACACCACTCCAGCGTCTAATAATTCTATAAGAAAGAGGTTAAAAAGCCGTCAGTGTTTCTACTCCTCATTTGCTATTTAGGAAGGTGAAGTAAACCGCACGATTGTGGAATCATTCGCGGTTTCAGCGGATGCAGTGACTAATACGGTTGTCGGAACCGTACCAGAAGTCAGATACACAACCGCTATACCTCTCTAGGAAGGTGAAGTAAACCGCACGATTGTGGAATCATTCGCGGTTTCAGCAGATGCAGTGACTAATACGGTTGTCGGAACCGTACCAGAAGTCAGATACACAACCGCTATACCGCTCGCGTTCGTTGAATTCACCGTGCCGCTTAAAGTTCCTTGGGTGGTGTTCTTCGTAAAAGTCACATCTACACCAGACAGCCTATCCCCGAATTGGTCCCAGACGGTGGCTGTTATGGTTGAGACAGAACTGCCATTGGCAGGTATAGCGCTTGGTTGCGCGGTGAGCGACAGCCTTCTGGGTTTCGGAGTGCAATCTGCCGGGCAGTTTGTTATGGTTTCTCCAAAATTGTCATCACAGCGACCATTTCCACATATTAGCGGAGCAGCATACGCTTCCATTTGCGTGTTTACGGTGCCTTGCACAGTTCGCGTTGGGACTGAAGTTGCGAAACAATCATGTGATTGAGTATAATTCGTATCGCTTTCGCAATCTTTATACTCAAAACTTACCAGCATATTGCGGAGTTCGCCCATCTGCGGTATGCGTTGTCTATCATTTATTGTTACTATGCACATAAACCCCCAGCCCTTTTTCACAATAGAGGGCGAACACGTCCCCGTATAATTCTTCTTCCCCACTCCCCCAAGGTTTTCCACCGTTAGCGTGAAACTGCCATTTTCAAACCCAATGTCTCTGCCCAAACCGTTTGTTCCAGCGAGTAAAAACGTGATGTTCGTATCGTTTTTCATGAGTGAGAAAGCAGAGCATTCCAGTCCACTTTCAAGCATGCATTGTCTTTGAATGTATCTGCCGGGGTTAAGGATGCTTGAGAAATATAGGATGCCAATAATAGCGAGAATTATAAGCAATGCCAAACCATACGTTGTTAAAAATTCAATCGCAGCCTGTCCCCTTCTGTCAAACATGGCAAAAAGTAAAGCGCCCCGCATTTTTATTAGTATCTTTTAGCCTCAAATGTTTTCTTTCTGGTATTTGCCAACATACCCCTCTCCAACTTCGCCATGTGTCTTAAAGAACAATAGCTGGACGAGCCGCGCGTTCTTTTTCAGCTTAATCCCATGCTCGTTTTCAACAACGAGAAGAGACTCGCTTCTTCCCTCGTAGCCCGGGTCCCACACCGCACAGTGCACAAATGCTCCGCACCTTAACAAACTTGAACGGGGGAATGCAAGTGCAATGCAATCTGGCGGAATTTTTACTATCTCATTATATTGTATCTTATATGCTCCTTTTGGGAGATATAACCAACCATCCGAACCAAACTGCAGTTTACTCGTTTCGCTGAGCTTTCTCCCGCTATTGTCAAAATCAATACTTCCGGTAGAAGAAAAGGAAAAGACATCCCGCAGGGTTAGATCAATTCCTGCGGGCTGGAACTGTTCGCGCGAAAGGAAACCTGTGATTGCCTCGCGCTTCAGAAGTTCCTGTTTTGTAAGGACCATCTCTACTCTTGCAGCACCGTATTCAGTGCACTGGTAAAGCGGTCAATGATGTCCTTTTCCATCGGGAAGCCGATGCCTGCCTTGTACCTCTTCTCCGTGCTGTTTGCAGGATACCAGCCCTTGGAAATGGAGATGAAAAGGTTCCCATTGGAAGCCTTCTTTTTTGCTATCTCAATGAAGTTGTTGGTGCCGTAGTTTATAGTTTCAATTTTTATTGTTTCAAATTGTTCTCTCGGCGCCCTCTGGAACCTGCTACTTTGGGCTTCCTGCCCAAATCCTTGTCCACCTTGTGTAGGTTGTTCTTCTTCAGCCATCTAATCACCTTTTTTTTCCTCACAATTAGTGAGCGTTACATTTCATCCCTTGAATGCACGAATTCCTCCACTGCTCTCTTGTATTCCATAATCTCCGCTTCCTTGAAAAAGCGGGCAATCTCCTTTGCGGCAGTCTCTTTGGAATCCGATGCATGGATCAGGTTGTTTTGGACGCTTACGCCCAAATCCCCACGGATTGTTCCGGGTGCGGCTTTTCCACAGTCTGTTGCACCGCATAGGTTTCTTATCTGGTTCACAGCGTCTTTTCCTTCAACAACCATAGCCACCACGGGTGCGGAACAGATAAATTCCATAAGCCTTGGGAAAAATGGCTTGTCCGCGTGGTGCGCATAATGCGTTTTGCACAACTCTGGCGTGAACCGGAACATTTTCATAGCTGTTATCTTGAAGCCTTTCTTCTCAATCCGCGAGATTATCTCTCCGCAAAGCCCACGCTGTACTGCGTCTGGCTTTAACATAACGAAGGTTCTTTCAAGCGACATTTATCGCACACCTCACGCAGTTTCTGAAACCCATTTGAGTTTGCGCGGGTTCCTTTTCAGTTTAAGCCTGTTCTTTCTACATTTATTTGAACAGAAAGGCATGAGGGTGCCATCACGCTTAACGTAGATTACACCCGTCCCTTTTTGTATCTCCTGTTTGCAAAAGTTGCATTTCACCAGAATCACCTTGCCTTAATTGCCTTCGCTTCACGTTCGGTTTCAAGAAGCATAAGCACGTCGCCACGCTTCACGGGTCCTTTTACGTTTCGCCTGATAACCCTCCCCTTATCTCTGCCTTCAAGTATTTTTGCCATCACTTGGTATACCTCCCCATAAATCCCGGTTTTTCCAAGCACCTGTACTACTTCAGCAGCCGCAGGCTGCCCAACCGCTTTAATCGCCGGTTTGGCAACCTCCTTTTCAGCCACTTCCTTTGCTTCTTTTTTAGGGGCTTTTCCTCCTTTTCCAGCCATTTAAAACACCTGTTGCCTAATCTTTACTCGTTTGCCGCTTCCTTTGCTTCGCCCTTCTTTTCAGCTTTTGGCTTCCTCGGTTTCTTAGGCTTTTCAGGCTTTGTTTCCTCTTGGGCAGCCGCCGCTTCCTTCTTTTCTTCACCTGCTTTTTCCTCCACTTTCTTGCCGCCCATCTTTGCAACAATCTCATCAACCACGCTGCTTGCGCTTCCTGCCTTTTCTATCGCAATTGCAGCGCACGGGACATCCAAGCCAGCGCTCTTGCCAAGCGCCTTCTTTTCAGACACAAAAACATAAGGTATCTTCTTTTCTTTGCAGAGCATGGGGAGATGCATCACAACCTCAGGCGGATCTACATCCTCCGCAATCACAACAAGCTCTGCGCCAGTTTTCTCCACGGCTTTTGTTGCTTCGTTGCTTCCTTTTCTTAATCTACCCGTATCCTTTGCCATCTCTATTGCCTGGAGAGCCTTCTCCTGTATCTCCTTCGGCGTCTCAATATCTACATAACCTTTAGCCATTCTATCACCCTTCCCCCTCTAAAAGAGGGGTTCATCAAGCTCATCAACGAACTGTTAAAATGAGCAGGAATGTATTTTCCCATCCACATTTATATTAATTTCTGATAGTTTAACGTTGGTTCCGATGATTTAACGCTAGCTAGCAAAATCATCTTTTAATAATTCTGATTTTTTATACATGCCCTTTCAAATTGCTGCCGTCGCGGTCAGTCCCACCATAAGTGTTATTAATATGTATGTGAATAACAAACCGCTTTCAACGAGGTGAAAAGTTATGTTTGACGAAGATGAGGAAGAGGACGAAGAAGAAGAATGGGATGAAGAGGACTACGAGGAAGAAGAGGAGGAATACGAGTAAATTCTTCCCCTCTTTTTCCTTTTTGGTGGACAGAATGGCAGAACTACCACTTGCCGCATTGGAGCGCATTATAAGAAAAGCAGGCGCATCGCGGGTCAGTCCGGAAGCAGCTGCCTCGTTGAGGGATATACTGGAAGAGCAAGCACTTGCGATTGCTTCTCGCGCAGTAAAATTCGCAAAGCATGCTGGAAGAAAGACGGTTACTGGAGAAGATATCAAGTTAGCAAAATAGGCGCCTTACCTAACCATTCGTTCTTTTCTATTTACTTTCCACTTGCCAACTCATTTGCTAGTGCAACATCCTTTGCGGTTATTGTTTTTCTGCCAGCATGGTTTGCAAGCATGATTGCCTTTTTTGTAATCCTTTCTGCTTTTTCTTCAAGCAGAGCGGCAAGCTTTTTACCCGCACCTCTGGAAACTTGCTGCGCCCCCGCGCGCCAAAAGAATTCTTCTATCTCACGGATGTGAAATTCGGACATCACAACTATTTTGTTTTATCTCTTTAATTTTACTGCCTCTTAGTTTTCCACGAATGTGCGCCAATGGACTGTGTTGTCCTGAATTAACTTCCTCTCGTTGATTCAGTTTCATCTTATCACCTTAAACTATTTTTGCTTTTCTTGCCTTATCGAGGAAAGCTTGGTATGGAGTCCTTAGCTTTCCATTCT
>Ga0078972_1012695_pt1 | contig 14319 bp, 6 predicted proteins | sample YelNatPaOPGAMG01_FD_67568 | JGI IMG/M metagenome (GOLD analysis project Ga0078972, IMG submission 67568) | Hot spring thermophilic microbial communities from Obsidian Pool, Yellowstone National Park, USA - OP-RAMG-01 (SPADES assembly) (version 2) | ecosystem: Environmental > Aquatic > Thermal... | reverse complement strand
AATCGACTTTGACCAAATGCAGGCTGCTGCAGCCCACTCTGATCAAGATTGCAGCCGAGTGTGACAGGGCAAGCCGTTAAATATCAACGGCTATCGCTGAAGCCGACTTAGAAAAATGACACACGACCTCTGATGCTGAGCACCGATCATTCATTTCAAGAATCCGGGCTCGCTCATCAGAGTGGATGGAAAAAGCAGGACAACTCATCCGCCATTGTTGGCACTAGAAGACTGCGATCAAGAAAAAGGTTCCTCATCTCGCAACTCGTTTCGGCGATCAGGAGACATCCATGGCAAGCGGCGCCGTGAGTCGCCCGATCCCCGCTCCTATCGTCTGGCTCATGATCGGCACAAACTGGGTCATTGGAGCAAATCTGGAGCCGGTCCATGGCGCTCTTGAGGATTTGGGCGAACCTTGGAGCCGTCGCGACGAGCCCGCCGAGGGTGCCCTGCGCACCAGCGCTCGCCGTATAGATCAGGATTCCGCATCGGTCGACTTTGCCGTTCCCTCGTGTGCTGGACAGCGCATAGACACGTTCTTTGAGCGAACTGGCCGGATAGCCGCAATCGAGGGCAATCTCGGCCATCAATGCATGCGATATGCTGTGGAGAAGGATGTAGGCCGTCCCCGGGTAGGCTGGCGCCTTCCCGACAAATCGTTTTTGCCAGTGGCCGTATCCTACCAGCAGCTTTTGATTGCGGACGGCCGTAGACTCTTTTTGAAGCCATTCAGCAATCGCCGCGGCATCAAAATGGATGAAGATGCCTTCACCAAACTGTTCGATTGCGGGCAACCAATCGGCATCACGCGATATGGGAGCTCCGAAAACGCCCAGCCGAATATCTTCGATATCGCCGTCGGATCCCGTCGGCGCCGCTTCGAACCGTGTGAACCCGTAGAGGCAAGATACTTCCCTGAGGCGATGCACTGCGACGAGGTTTTTGATCCCTGAAAGGTCGATCCCGATAGAGGAGTCGGCCCATGCTTCTCGCGAGAGGGTCTGTGCGTAGAGTTTCGCGCTTGGATGGTTCACGCCGATCTCGGAACGGCCGCTGGCAAACGTATCGAACTCGGAAAGCTTTGGTGAATGCGTGGCGTCGGTCTTTGCGCCCTCTCGAATGCGTTGAAGCCTATCAAAAATATCGCCGTCCGCATACGGTCCGAGTGACGCCGATACCTTTGGATTGAATTTCTTGGCCTGCGCCACGTCCTGGACTGTTTGAACGCCCGCTAGATCCCCCGATAGTTCATCGACTAGCTGACTGAGTTCGTCCTCCTCAGTCGGCAGCGAAATCACCGTGTGAACCTGCGGGAAATAGGTGTTCGTCGCCGTTCGCGTCAGCAGCTTCAGATTGACGCCGCAGCCTTCCGGATCCCGGTCGAGTAGCCACGGCCGCTCGCCTCGGCATTTGCCGAGACGTCCTGGCTGAAAGGTGTCTTGAAGGGACAGACGACGGCCGCATCCGCATACGATGCTGGTGTCTGCCGGGTCCGCGCTGGTTCCCTTCTCCTCCACCCACATCGGCTCGTGGCATGCCCCCGAACCATGGACGACCCAGCGCCAGTCGATATCTTGGAGATGCCCCTTGTCGCAGGCGCACACGAAACGGATCGGTGTCACATCGCTCTTACGCCCGTCGTCGTATTGGAACTTTCTGCGGCCCTTGCTGTCGAGGTCCTGCCAACGCACCAATCGCCGACGCCTCGTCGTTTTGGCGCCGGAGGTGTTCGTTTCCACCTGCTCGCAGATGAACCACGTCGGAAAGATCGGCGCAGCGACGCCACGGGGCACGCCATCCCTTGAATCAAGCGACGTCGGCGGTGTTCTCAGGGTCAGACTGGCCGCCGGATCAAGGCGCCCTTGCTCCTTCAGAATCTGCTCAAGGCGCATTGTCAAACGCGGCTCGGGAAGGGTCGAGAAGGCGTTGCCCTTCATGTCCCATTGTTCGAGTCCGCCCACTACGACTGACCGCGTCGGCAGATCGATCATCGCCCCCGGACCGAAAGTCGAAATCAACTGGCTTAGACGTTGAGCATTCTTGGTCATGTGAGATCATCCGCGTTCGCGATCGTGTTTCCGTGAGGATCCCTGACCTTCAGCGTAACGTTGGGTTCCACGTCGCGCATGGAACGGCCCGCCACAAAACGCCGGTGGGGTTCCGCCAAGTTGCCGATCTCCGGTTCGAGCGGCATGTGCAGCAGGCGATGAGGACTTTTCTTCTTGGCATAGGCAAACACATTGCCGCCCGCCGCCTGCTCATCGGAAGTTTCAATCCAGGCATCCAAGATGTCGTCGATCAGCTTTGACAGAGCGGCGTGACCGCCCGCGATCATCCGCTCCGGCGCGCGATCGACGATCGAGTCTCGGACCAAGTTGCGGATGCCGACATTGTTCTTCAATTCATTGACCGCGACATCCGGGGTGAGTGCGCCATCCACATGGCGCGCCGCAGCGACCACGACCGCAGCCAAGGCGCGATCCAGCGCCCGTGCCGCCCAAGGTGTCACGCTCGTCGCTTCGACGGCGCGATAGAATGTGCGATGAAATTGGCCGAATTGCTCGAAGTGCATTCGGTCACGCGGCTTGTGGAGGTTCAGAACCGCCAGCACCAAGCCGGGTCTGGAGTGGTCACGGCCGACGCGGCTGGTCGCCTGGATGTATTCAGCCGCCGTCTTGGGTTGCCCCTGCACCACCATGAGCCCGAGGCGCGTGATGTCGAGACCAACCGAGATCATGTTGGTCGCGAGAGCCACATCGACGGTTTCGGCATCCCGGCCAAAGATCGCCTCCAGACGCTGTTTCGCCTTCGCTACCTCGTCGGTAGAGACACGAGATGTGAGTTCCATCGGCTCCTTGATCGCTCTATCGGCGAACGGTTTATCGGTAGGGTCCACCCGGCGGCGTTGGGCGCCGTAGCGAGCCGCCCGATCACGCACTTCATCTTCAACAATGCGCCGCGCGCCACCCAACTCGCGCAACGCGTTGAAATAGCAAAGCGCGGTCATGTACGGATCAGCAGGATTTCTAACCTTGGCGTCGGCGGGGATATTCGCGTCGTACGCGGCCTGCGCGGCGGCGACGAGCGTTGTCAGAGACCTCAGGAAGACCAGCTTTGGGCCACGGCCTTGCGCCGCGATGCCCAAATAGAGCCGGGCTGGATTGGTCGATGACGGCACCGTCCGCGCGAAGAAGCTATCGACACGATCAATGCCGGGCGGCGGGAAAATGCTGGTTGTGTCCCGATCAAACAGAGCGGCGATTTGATCGGCGGCCCGTCTCACGGTGGCGGTCGACGCGACGATCTTCGGACGAACGCGGTTGTCACCGGAGCCTCGCGAGGCAAGCTGATCAATCGCCGCTTCATACAGACCGGCGACCGTTCCAAGGGGACCGGCAATGAGGTGCAATTCGTCCTGGATGATAAGATCGGGCGGATCCAGCGACCAGCCGTTGCCCAATGGTCGGCCTTCGCCCGGCTCGGCCGCCCCATAGAAGCCGACGCCATCTTCGAAACGGTCAACGTGCCCAAAGAAAGCGCCGGTCTCACCGACCCAGGGCAGCGCTGCGAACTTGTCGACCGTAGCGATCAGAAACGCCGGAAGACGCCGGTAGATGGGCTCGTCGACCGTAAGCACGGGCAGCGGTCGATTCCTGCTGAACTCACAGCTGGTATTGGCGCACCGAATTTCCAAATTGGTCGGCGCGTGTTCGTTTGGCGTGCAGGAAAACGATGCCGGCGTGAACTCGGTTCCGCACCACGGACAAGCCTTGAGCGGGGCCGGCGCGCGCTTGTCACGCCCGTTGCGATAGCGCCGAATTCGACCGACCGCTGTTGTCTCGTCAGACTTTCCTTTGCCGCCCAGCTTGTTCGGCGACGCGTCGGAGCCGACCCACAGACCGATCTCGATTGGCCAGTCACCGAGCATCCGACGACCGCGCTCATCTACGTTCTTGGCGTCGGTGCGCATCAGTTCGAGCGCGCAGACGACACCTGCCGCGCGCGCGAGCTGGTCGAGCGTCAGAAGGCGCAGGGTGTAACGCATGATAACGGCGACGCCAGCGCCGAGCACGCCCGATCCGCCCAGCCGCCTATGCGCAATCACCAAGGCCGCGAGCCCGAGATAGGCCTCGGTCTTGCCGCCGCCCGTTGGAAAAAACAGGAGGTCCGCCGTCTCACGATCGACATGAGTTCGATCGATTAGGCCGGCCATGTTGAGCAGCACGAAGGCGAGCTGAAACGGCCGCCACTGTGGCTCATCGAGAGCACTCGGATCGCCTGTCGCGCCAGCGACACGACGGCGCGCGGCCATGGATACGGAAAGATTCATGAACCGGAACGCCGTGCGGGCTTTTGCGTCCGTCGATAGAATCTCGATGCCCTTTGCGATCCGGTCCTTCGCGGTCACCATCTCGGCAACAAGGCGTTCGCCGGTCTCGCGTCGGCGGGCGGGAAGGCCTGCGAGTTTGTTGCGCTCGGCGTCGATCCAGATTCCATAGAGTAACGGCAAATCAGCCAACGCAGCGCGAAGAGCGGCGCCATCGCCTTCCGCCAACTGCGCGAGCGCTTCCATGCCGAACGTCACCTGCGCCTTGAATTCAGCGTCCTCGTTTGGCGCAACTCGTTCGACCTCCGCCGACGGCAGCGGATCGGTCCATACCCGGGTCACGCCGTTGGCGCTGTCTTCAGAGGTGTCCCATCCAGCGGCTGCGTTTCGTCCCACGGCCCATTCACGCATGTCGCGATAGTGCAGATCGGCAATCCGCAGGTCCCAATCCTGGGCGCGATAGCCGGAAAGGTCGCGACGCGGACGGAACCCCGTTTCGCTTACAAGTTCGAGCCGCGCCTGAAAGGCGTAGCTGACATCGGCGTAGAAGCGATGAACGGTAGCCCGCCGATTGACGAGGAAGACAGTGAGGGCACGGACGCGCTCAGTCTTGCCGTCCGGCGTGGTGTAACTGAACAAACGGGAATGGGTTTCCAGCACCAAGCCGCCACCGCGGCGTTGTTCGGCCGCGCTCTCCGGCACGACGAACGGGCCGCCGCGGCCATTCTTGATGGGAAGAGCCACGACCCGGTCTTTCGGGGTCCGAACCCACTCGACCATGGGGCGCTCGACGCGCTTGGGCTTGCCGTCCTCTCCAAGCTCTTCGGGTAGGGGCTCGGGCAGAAGGATCGCTTCCGGCAATGGCGGTTCGGTTCGATAGTCACCCCAGGAAACGCGTGCTTCGATCGACCTCACATCCGGATCGAGCAACACGGTGAGCCCAACGGACGACGGCAGAAAACGCCGACGCGCGTTGGGGGCTTCAGGCTCCTCGTTGTCGGTCGCGGCGCCGCCGGCGCCATCGGCCTCCGGCTCCTCGACGTCGATTTCCATCTCTTCTTGGGCGGACGGATCGTTCTCGTCATCATCCCCGTCCAGGGCGAGCGCATCCTCTGCAGGCGCGATAAATCCGGCCAGATACCAGCGTGCCGGGCTTTCGTTCAGGCGCTCGCTGGCAAGGTCGGCGTCCTGCGGCCCCGGGCCGATGAGGTCGCGACGAAAGACGTCCACGATGTGGGCGCGAATATCGACTGAGTTCGTCATGACCGCCCAAGCCCCTCTGAGATAAACAGTTCTCCAAGGACCTTTTCGAGCCACTTGGTCGTGTAGGCCAATTTCAGGGCCTCTTTAGGCCGATGCCCTGCATCGTCGAGCAGCGCTTCCAGAGCGATCAGTCGATCCTTGAGCCCAAGCCGAACGCCGAAACGCATACTGGCCTTGTCCGGCCCGCACAGAACCCAAACGTCGCTTCGCGTCAGCGCATGCGCCCACAAAGACCGCTCGCCGACGTCCAGCGCGATGTCGGGCGCTCGAACCGCCACGACGGCGCGCTGAGCATCTTCCACCGGATGGACGGCCTTGAGCGACGCCACGAGCTGCGCGGCATCGATCTGCAACTCCGCCCTTCGGCGCTGAAAGCCGGTCTGCGTCTCTGTCACGCAATCCTCGACCGTCTCGACGCTGTAGCCGTTCGAGAGCGCGCGCCAGGATCCAACCCGAAAGCACTCCAGGATGGCGTTGGTATCGATGAGGACCGGTCCCTGATGGCGAGCCATAGGACCTCACAGCTCGACAGGGGACGGAACCCCATGCGTCGTGAAGAGGTCGGCAAGGTCGTCAACTGTCAGGTCCAGCAGCGCACCGGCCCGACGCGCCGAAACGCGGCCTTCGTCAACGGCGAGGCCGATGACTTCCATGAACGGTTTCGAGAACAGCGGCGGCACCGCCGCCGGCGCGGCGTCACGTCCATTGTTGCGGAGAGCAGCATCTGGAATGGACCGCGCGATTGCGGGTTTCAGCCTGTCCATGGCGACAAGCCGCCATTTGAGCGCCGAAGCCGTGACCTGAAGCTCATTCGCCACCGCGTTCAACCGACTGGCGAGATCGCCGACGTCGATCGCGGACCAATCGCCATACCGATCGAGTACCGGCGTTGGCATCAGCACCGCAGATGCAAAATTGTTGGCGAGTTGCTCCACACGATTGCCGCCAGTCTCCCGCGCCTCCTCGGAATGCTCGGGCGGCATCGCATCCCACGTGAGGATATGGAAAAGCTCGTGCGCCAGGTCGAAGTGACGGCGCCCCTCGACCTCGTGCCGGTTGATCACCACCACATCGAGTTCCGGCAGGCGGCAGGCCGCACCGGAAATGCCCTGAAACGCATCCACCATGAGCACGAGGATGCCCAAGTCGCGCTCCATCACCTCGACGAGGCGCATCGCCGGCACGTCACCCAGTCCAAACTCGGCGACAAAGCGCTCTCCGGCCTCCATGGCGTCTTCGAAGCGCTGGTGGCGCGTGATGCCGAGCGACCGGCGCAACAGCGGCGCCGATCGGCCGACCAGAGGCGCGATCGCGCGGAACGCAGCGATCCAGCGGCCGGCACTCCGCTCGTAGGCGCTCAATTTCTGCGGGCCAACATCGGTTTGCCGCCACGAAAAGCGGCCCTCGCCGACGAGCAGGAATGGATCGGTAAAGTAGTCCAGCGACGCGCCGAGCTTCTCGACGGCGAGAACAAGCTCCTCTGCCGTCACCCGCCGCTCGCCGGTCTCGATCGCCGAAACCGTCTGACGGTCCTTGAAGCCGAAAAGGCGCGCGAGGTCGTCCTGCGAGAGCCTTCGCTCCTCGCGCAACGCCTTGATCCTCGCTCCTATGAAATTCGTGGTCATGACCGCCTCCCCGTATGGGTATAATCTTGCAAATGCCAAATTGCAAGATTATCTTGCGCTGATGAGGTCGAGTCGGTCGGCCCTTCACCCATGGAGGTTCCCATGACGGACAAGCGGGTATTCATCGAGCGTCGCCCCGCCGAGGGCGACTATGCGGTTCGCAAACCGGGTTCAGATCGGGCCAGCGCCGTACTGCCGACCCAGGCAAAAGCAATTGACTGGGCTCAGCAACGCGGCGCGGACGTTTTCGTCGAGCGCGTTCGGCAGACCAAGCTTGGCCATCCGGACAAGTGGCGCCGGCCATAATGGGCCGGAACGCATTTAGTCCCTGTTAGTCCTCAGCTTCGTCGTCAACTGACTCGTCATCGTCCGGAATGGCCGTGACCCCCGCGGCGCGTTCAGACGCGGTACGCTTGGCGTTGAGGGCGAGTAGGCGTGCGAGAACTTCATCCTTGAACTCAGCCGGCCAGTCGAGTCGGGTCTTGGGTGTTTTCCCCTCGTCCGCGTCCTGCTCGATGAATTCGGGCGCCGCGCGCTCTGCCAGATCATCCCAACCATAGGCCCGCAGCACAACCACATCCATCTCGTGATGCAAAGCGCGCAAGCGGGCTATGTCGGTGGCATTTTCACCGCGCGCATTAAAGCGGTTATAGGTCTTGGTTAGGCCCTCGTTGCGGCCCACCATCAGTTGCGCGCGGTATGCGTGATAGGCAACGCCCGCAGATTCGAGCGCCGGGTCAGTTGCAAAGTTGGCAGGGAACGGAAAGTTCCGAAAGCAATCTGATGGTGAATATCTCAAATCGTCTTTCATTGAGGATGAAAAGAACCGCGCCCACAGCTCATGCGAACGGGCTTGGAGGCACGCAAAAAAGCCCATTCGGTCAGACGCAATAATTCGAAGGTCTACTGAGAAGACTTGATTTCGGGGCAAGAGAGTAAAGGACATATTGGGCGAAACTCGACAAATGCCAATCACACTTTCTAGCCGTGACATGGCCTTTTCCATAGAATCGGCTCGTTGGGCGAAACTCCACCATGCCTCCGCTCTTCTCGCGCTCCAGCCGCCTTTTTTTAAGAGTTTATCCCTCTCCGGCTTCACTCGCCGAAGGACAATCTCGTAAAGTTCAGGATACCGAGCTTTGCAAGCCTCTTGGGACAACGTGCCAAAGTCTATAACGAAACGATTACCTGTGTGGTCGGCGGACGTATTAACTTCTTCGCCGCCGATATAGGGCTTTATCACTTCCTCACTGGAAGGCCTTTCAGTGATGATTTTTTCCATTTCAGCAAATGTAGAACTTCGCCCACTGTCGCCGTCGGCAGTGAACAAAAATCCTCGACCTCCTATCTCATGACCTCGAAAAGCAAGTCCTCCATTTGCGATAAGCTTGGTCGGAAGAGTGTCGAGGTCGCCTTCGGTTAGCCATGCAGATATGCGTTTGACGGCCTTGCCGTCGATATAGTTCTCTTGAGATTGGCCTCTCTGAACAAATACAACTGAAACAACGACAGCGGCTTCTCCAGGCCACCGCAGTCTCCGAACACATCGATAGATTGCACCGCCATTCTGCACTATCCAACGAAGGCCAGCCTCCTGCGTATCTCCTTGGCCTATTGTATTCGTTGCTATCAGCCCAAATGCGCCACCATTTCGAACTAAACCAAAGGCTCGTCGAAAGAAGTGCGCCACGAAATCAGCTCTGCGGTTTGAACCTACGTTTATGTTTGCAAGCCAATCCGCATATATATCACCGAGTACCTCCGTTACTCTCGTTCCCCCGAGGAACGGGGGATTGCCAACGATTGCGTCAAAACCGCCATTGTCGCGCGCGAAGACCTCTGGAAATTCGAGCTCCCATTGGAACGGTCTGATCGAATGCGGTTCACGCAATAGGGCCGCACGAAGCCGTCTTGTAACGTCCCATTCCGGGGGAAATTTGCCGACAGCATGTTCAACGGCCGCGAGAGTTGCTTTCCGCTCCTTCGGCCTATCGCCTGCGAAAAACGACGCGACGACCGCGTCCCCCGCCAGACGCACTTCGTCCGTCTTTTGCTCCAAAAACTTATGACGCTGCTCCTGGATCGCGCGGACGACATCATCAGGCGCTGACCGGATTTCCTCTCGACCTTTGACCGCCTCCTCGAACCGCTGCGTCACGAGGAGTTCGAGCATGGTCGACTGCGTACCTGCCGCCACACTCTCCCACGTAAGCGCGCCAATTTGGCGCCGCGATAGACCAACCAGGCTGTCGCCGAATTTCAAAGCGTGATCGAGGAACGTAAACTCGTGATCGCGCGCTAGCGTGGCCAGCCAAAGCGACAGCCTCGCGAGATCGACCGCGCGGGGGTTTTTGTCCACGCCATACAGGCAGCGCTGCGCCACGAGTCTGCGAGCATGAAGCTCCTCGTCTTCGTCGGCTGGAATGGAGGGACGCGTCTGCGGCCAACGCGCCCAGGCTGCGACCAGTCGCTCGCCCAAAGCGCGACAGGCCTCGACCAGGAAGGCGCCTGAGCCCATCGCCGGGTCACACACCTTCAAATCCAGCACTTGGTCCGGCGTCGCGTCCAGCCCGAGCCGCTCAAAGGTCGGGTCCAGAGCATATTTGACGATCGGCGCAGTGAGCGACCTCGGGGTGTAGTGGCTACCGGTCCGCCGCCGTTCTCCGGTCGGCTGCAGGATCGGAGTCCCGGACGCCGCGACCCTCTTCTTGGGGGAGCCGCGCTCGTCGACGATCCCATCGAGCGCGGCCACAAGATCCTCGACGCTTTTCGCGTCCTCAACCGGCTTGCCTTGCACCGCCGTCAGCGCCCGTCCCACATTCTCCTTTAGCTCCTTGATGCGGTCCTTGCCCTTCTTCGCGAGAAGGTCATCGAGCGCGACAAACACCGGCGTCTTGTTGTTCTTGCCCGCCTTGATGGCGAGCACGCGGCTCTTCGCGGCCTCGACCGTGAAGCCCATGACCGTCTCGTAAACCGAGCCGATCTGCTCGACGTCGAGGGTCCGGTAGGACAGGCGCTCGCGCTCGGCGCCGCGCAGCTTCAGGGTCATCAACCCTTCGAGGATCCGAAGCAGGCACCCGTCGGACACCGCCAGTATTCGGGCTGGCTCATCCTTCGCGGCGCGGCCCTCAAGGAAGGGGAATTCGTCCGGATCAAACAGCTTGCCGCCACGCGCCTGCACGAAGCCGGTCTTGTGGCCTTTGTGAATCAGACGAAACAGCGCCAGCAATCCGCCCCATCCGCCGCGCCGCTCGTCCATGGTGTCTGGATTGAGCGTCGCGTCTTCCGTGAGCTTCGCGTAAAGCCCGCGGACCGAATAACTCGTCTCGTAGATCTCGCGCGCACGGGCGTCGGATCGAGAGGGAAGCAGGTCCCGGTCTTCGGCGTAGAGCACGAATACCAGTCGCATCAGGACGGTCAGCAGCCCCTCATAAAGATGATCAGGACGGCTCTCCGCGAGTTCGCGAACCAGCCCCGGCTCGGCGGCGTCCAAACCGCGGAGAAGTTCGTGGAGCGCGCCGAGAACCTGCTCGGCGAGAGCGGTTGAAACCAGAGCCTGGGCGTCGCGGCTATGCTTCAGAAGCGCAGGCAAGCGCCGATCATCAGCATCCGAGAACAGCCGAAACCGATCGAGCAAGAGCTTCAAGCCGCCGAGCATCGGCCGACCGGCGACCATCGCCATAGGCCGGATTGGAAAGCTCTGGTGGCCCGACGTCTCGCCTCGCGGCGCATAGATCAGGCGAAACTCGGGATAGTACCGAACCTCGCCATCCTTGCGTTCGTCCCGCTCCGAGATCAGCAGACCGGCGAAGACGCCGGTGTCGCGCAACAACCGCTCGAAGCGCTGATGGGGCGTCGCCTCCCAGCCGTCGAGGGCGTTCCGGGCATCAGGATCGACTCCTGGCGCCTCGATCCGCACGAGAAGTTGCCAGCGACGATCACCGTCACCGAGCTCCGCGACAGCCCATGTCGGTCGCAGTGTGGCGCCATGCTCCGGGAGCGCCACGAGCAGTTCATCCGGAATGGCCGGACCGCCGGGCGCACCAGCGACGTGGCGCGCTTCCCAGCCCAGAACCTGTTCGAAGAACGCCCAGGGATCAGTGAGCGCAGGCTTGGAAAGCTCCGAGCCGATAATCTCGGCAACCTGGCCGGTGTCGATTGGCGTTTGCCTGAGCGGCAATAACCCCAATTCCTTGAGGAGCGTCGGCGCGACGACGAGGCCCACCGGGGGCACATGGTCGAGCCATTCGAGATCGGGGTCGCGATAGGTTTCTGCAGCCATGGCGCTTACCCCGATACCGGCCAGAGATAGACGAGGCCGACGGGCTCCAGGCGGTGTGCTCGCACCTCATAGGAGTCGCGAAGCCGCTTCGGTTCATCGCGCAATTCACGTTCAAGGCGCGTCAGGCGACCTTCCCAGTGCCGCCGATCAGCTTCTCGCTCGCGCCGCTCCTCAGGTACAAGATCGAGGGTGAGCTGATTTGGATCGAACTCTTTTGCCGCCTTGGCGATGCGTGACCGCTGCTGTTCAAGCAGGTCGGACAGCGAACGCGCCTCCTCCTCCCCTCGCTTCTGAAGTTGCGCCGTAACCGTCGTCAGTCGCTCTGAGGCGATCTTTTCCAAGGCCGGGACAAGGTCGGCGATATCCTTCGCGACCAGAGCCTGGATACGGGCGACGGCGGCGCCTGACGCTTCACGGGCGTCACGCAGGGCGTCTTCGAGCTGATTGAGGGTCTTCTCCTCGCCGCTCTCGCCCAGCGGTCGGAGCGCCTTTCGGTCGCGTTCTGACTCCGTCCAGATGGCGGTAATCGGAATGACTTCTTCATGCAGCCGGGCTGCGCCCGCGCCAAAGACCGCCAGGCGTCCCATCAGCACGATACGAGGCTGCGCGCCCGGCCCGTAAATGACCGACACACGCGAAAGCTTCGACTGGAAGCCTTGGCTGAGGAAGCGAGACAGGAGCCGTCTGACCAGGCGGTGCTCAAGATGCACTTGCACCACGTCCGAGGCGTCACGGCCGTCGGCCATAATCGGCGGACTGAAGGCAATTGACCGGATGGGCGCATCGCGCCGCCAGTCGCCGAGACGCTCACCGCGCTTCCGCGGACGCACTCGCAGATCGTCAAAGGCGTCGTCCCAACCCGCATCCTTTGTGAACGCCGGATCGTTGGGATTGAGGCGGTAGGTTGCCACCTTACCGATCGCCGACCCACGGGCGTCGTCAAGCACATACCCGGCGCGTGACAACGCCGCCGCAGCCACACGATGAAGATCTTCCGGGTCGACACCGACTCGCTCACGCGATCGTTCGAGTGCGCGCTGCAGATCGGCCTGCTCCTTCAGCAACCTTTCGTGACGCGCGCGCTCGTCGTCGTCCATTTCGGCGCGCGCGCGATTGAGCCGTTCGGCATCGCTTTCCTCAGCGATGGCACGAGCGATCGCCGCGCCCTGACCACGCAAAATGCCGCCTTCGGCCAAACGCTTCGCGATGCGCTCTTCAATCACTTGGCCGACCGATCCGAGTTGCTCGCGGACGGTCTCCGTCTTCCGGACCAGCGCTTCCAATACGATGTCGGCTTCGCGCTGCTCGTAGCGGAAGTACCGGCAAATGACCTGTGTCGCCGGCTGAAGTTTACGATCAATGCGGCCGTTGCGCTGCTCCAGTCGGGAGGGGTTCCACGGCAGGTCGAAATGAATCAGGTCGGAGCAATAGCTTTGGAGGTTGATGCCTTCGCGGGCCGCATCAGTGCAGATCAGGATGCGCAACGGCTCAACATCGGGATCAGCGTTGAACGCTCGCTTCACCTCTTCCCTTCGATCCGATCCAGTTGCGCCGGTGAAGACGCCAATTCGGTCATCAGCGCGATCCGTGTCCGACACTGCCTCTCGTAGGCGTCGTTCGAGCCACCGCCGCGTGTCTTCGTATTCCGTGAAAATGATGAGACGCCGGCGATTCCAGTTTTGGCCGCTGAGAAGGTTGGCTTTGATCCAGTCGGTCAACCAGCGCACCCGGGCGTCGGGCCGCGACGCGTAGCGCTCTGCGATGGCCAACATGTCGTCGACCGCAGCAAGCTCTGCGCGCATGTCGCCTTTGGGGGCGTCAGCAACGCCGAGGGCTGAGGCGGCCTCCGCCGTCGCGTCGTCGTCGGCATCGATGGTCTTCTCAGCCCGCTCGTCCTCAAGCCCAAGTTCGGCGCTGTCTTCACCGCCTGGGCCGCCCACGAACGCAAGGGCAGCGGCGGCGACCAGGCCGGCCTCTTCGCCGTCAAGCATTCGCTGCAAAGTCGCCCTATGAACCTTGAGCGTCCGTGCGAACGCCGCGACCGATGACAACAGCCGTTGCTGGAGACCTACAAAGGCCAGCTTCGCCATCGACGCCTTTTGGGTCGGAAGATTGGCGATGCGCCGCATCCGCATCTCGCCGTACGCGGCAAGCTGCCGGGCGAGTACAAGTTCAGGCGTGTCCTCCGGCAGACCGTCGATGCGAACCGCCTCGATGATCCGCTCCGGGAACGCTTCGCCAAGGCGCCGAAGATCGGCCTTAAGCCGCCGGACCATGACGGGCTCAAGATCCTTTGGGCGAACCTCGACCCCCCGAGTGAAGCGCTGCGGATCAAGCATCTCAAGCAAAGCCGAGAAGCTGTTCGAGTGCCCATTATGTGGCGTGGCTGTCAGGAAAAGGCGGTGCTCGAACCGCTCGCCGAGTTCACGAACGGCCTTCGTGAGCTGGCTTGAGATTGCGTAGCGAATGCCCGCCGCGGGCGCGGCGTGATGCGCCTCGTCCAAAACGAATAGCGCACGGGCACGAAACTCGCCGAGTACGTCACGAAGTCCAGCGGCATAAACCTCATCCGTGAGGAGACGGTGCGAGACGATGAATCGCGAGCCGGTCGCCCAGGGATTCACGGAGAAGCCCCGAAGCCGGCGCATCTCGCCTATCCGCTCCCTGTCGATGATTTCGAACGAAAGCCCGAACTTCGCTTCCAGTTCGTCCTTCCACTGGATCGTCATAGCGGGCGGGGCCGCGATGAGGATGAAATCGATCCGGCGCCGCAGCAAAAGCTCGCGCGCGACCAGACCGGCCTCAACGGTCTTACCCAGGCC
>Ga0078972_1012694_pt1 | contig 14321 bp, 14 predicted proteins | sample YelNatPaOPGAMG01_FD_67568 | JGI IMG/M metagenome (GOLD analysis project Ga0078972, IMG submission 67568) | Hot spring thermophilic microbial communities from Obsidian Pool, Yellowstone National Park, USA - OP-RAMG-01 (SPADES assembly) (version 2) | ecosystem: Environmental > Aquatic > Thermal... | reverse complement strand
ATCTCCATCTGAGGTGCGATTTGAATCATCCCCCCTGCCTCCAAAAGACTCGACTCAGTTCCATCGGATCCAATTCCCCGGGGCTCCCTTTGAAGGTCATCCTCATCCGGGCACCGCTTGTAGCCTCCATCTCTACCACCCATTCTGAAGCGATCATCGATGATCCAAGATCGAGGCGGACAAAACGAAAATCCGGCCCTCCGCCCACTGTGGCACCTTTCTCCCCGGTTCTTGAAACACGATCCTTCAGAGCGTTGTAATTGAGCCGCAACCTTCGGGACACCTCGCTCATCGAGTGGTCCTGGCACAGCCCAATGGCTGCTTGCCACAGGGATTCTGGGATGGGGTCCCGCAGGCGCTTTCTCTTTCGCCACGTTTCAAATTGATGACGAACAGCTTCAAGGGTAGGCCTTATGGCAGGTACGTTCATGAGGGTGTGACGTTCTCTCATCGGTTCTCCTCCTCTTTGGGGATACCCGATGATAACCCGCCTCACAGCCGAATTTCATGCAGGTTTACCGAAAGGACACGTTTCTCGGGAATTCTCAGTTTCACTTTTTTCACGAAATGGCCTTCACCAGCGGTATGTCATCTTCACCCTAATCATAGGCCATTTCAACAAATTACTCAAGATCTTTGACTCGTTATCGCTGGATTAAGGAGTCTACTTGGTCTGGTTTGGCTGTTTGGTCGATTTTGGGGTTGGTAAAGACTCCTGACTCAAAAATTGAGTCAGCGGGGCTGGTTCGGAGAAGAGTATCGGGGATAATAATTAACTTGAGAGTACCGAGAATTTGCCTTCATTTTAGCAATTTCCTAGGAGAATATCAAGGATTTTCGTTCGTTGGTTAAGCTGCCATCAAGCGTAAACCCTCTTGCCTGTTCAAATCGATCTTTTGTTTGATGAAATTAACGAGGATTTGGTCGTCGGGGGAATTCACGAGTAATTCTGGGAGGGTGTTTCTCAAAGCCAGGGCGGTCACCTGTTCGGAGGGGTAAATTCCCTCTCGGATGGTGCGGAGCCATGAGCCAAAAGAGTTCCAGACCGCCTTGGGGCATGTCAAAGAGAGATACTGCAGTAAGCCTTGAGCAATGATGCCCAGTTGGATGTGACAATGATAGGCTCGCATTTTTCGGGAGACGTGATCTCGGTAGGTTTGGTTTTTTCGGTGTAGATATTGGTCGCCGGATTGATTTGGACGTGGTGTCATGGCGGCCATCCAGAAGTGGTAGGCATAGGTTCCGAGGGTATAGAGGGCTTGTTTGAAGGCGACTTCGATTTTGAATCGGAATCCATAGATTCGAAGGACGTCGAGGGGGGAGAGGGACAAATCGGTGGTCATGAAGATTTTGGAACCATGCTGAGGGTGGAGGACGAGGACAAAGCGGACCAGAATGCCGACGGGACGCCAGAGCAGATCGACGGAACGATACTGTATGGTGACATGGGTTTCCCCATAGGCGGGGCTGGGGGCTTCGATGAAGCTGGAGAGGTCTTGGAACAGGGTTTTGAGTTTGACTTTCGGTCCGTACTTTCTTTTTGGCCCCCTTCTTTTTTCGGAATTGGGCAAGGCCGGCCAATAGGCTACGGCATTCTTGCGCACTTGGGTGATCAAGTGGTTGCCGCTGTGGAGCAAGCCATGGACCATGACCTTGCTGGCGTAATAGGCGTCCAAAGCCAGGTAAAAGGGTTTGGGGATTTTCAAGGAGCGAACAAGGTTGACCATTTTATCTAACAAGCTTTTGGTCTGCCTGTTTGAAAGGACAATGCCCTCGTGAATGCGGCAGGTCAAGGGGAGGGCAAAGAAGCTTTGGGCGCAACCGACCAGGAGGGCGATGGCTTGACAGGAGTGGCCGTAAATGAAAGGGGGTTTGGTGTTGTTGGTGGATTGTTGGTGCAATTTTTTAACGGCTGGCATCTTGCGACCGCTTTTGGCCACCTTGATGCCATCGCCGATGAAGACAGGGCGGTCATTGATTTTGGGCACGAGCGCGGGAGGCAAGAGAGTCAGGATCAGGTGACACCAGAGGGCGGCCAGAAGGTCCACTCGGACCGCTTTGCTGTGGAACAGATCGAGGAGCCGGTCATAGAAAACCTCTTTTAAGCCTAAGGCCCGAATGATGCTGGTCACGCCTCGGAGATCGGGGCGAATGGAGAGGCCGACCAGACAGAGAGCGAACCACAGGAAGGTTGTTTCCCGGGAGAAAGCGGGGCGCAGTTGCCGGACCATCTTCCACCACGACAACCAGAGAATCATCGAAGACTCTCCTTTCGGGGGCTGGATTATATAGCATATTCATGCTATAATTATTTTATTATACCCCAAAAGGACGCCTTATGCACAAGAGACTGGATGCCATCGAAAAAAAGATTGCTGGAGTCAAAGAACAATTGATGAGCATCGGGGAGATGAGGCCGGGGTCACTGACGTACCAATATCAGAGGCCCAAAGAAAAAAAAGGTGGATTCTATCAGATCAGTTACACGCATCGGATGAAAAGCAAAACGGAATACGTCAAGGCTGAATTCGTACAAGATCTCAAACGACAAATCGCAACATTCAAACGATTCAAAAAACTCATGCAACAGTGGATCGATTTGGCTATTCAACACTCGCAGATGAAAATCAAACTTGCCAAAAAAGGCAAAATCAAGCTATCTTAATGGTTGAGAACTCGGTACTCTCAAGTCTATTTAGTCTATTTGGTCTATTTCGTCTACATGGTCTGGTTTGGCTGTTTGGTCGATTTTGGGATTGGTAAAGACTCTTGACTCAAAAATTGAGTCAGAGGGGCTGGTTCGGGGAAGAGTATGGGGGATAATAATTAAGGGTGGTTGGGGAAAGAGAAATTTTTTCGGAGGGCGGAAGGTCGTGTCCTTTCGGGGAGGTTGCGCGAGGGGAGGCCGGGGCCGCAAAGGGGCTGACGGATAGCTGAGTGTCGATCAGCCCCTGTGGGGTCAGGCCGGATTCACCACTGCCTGCTGGTAATTCCAGAGAAGCCAGCGCTTCGGATTCCTGAACAGTTTTGAGGAGTGTTTCTGAAGGGTCGTCTAGTAATGGAAGGGGTTGACCCGGTTGAGCGTACACGTCTGAATGAGACTCATGAACAGATCCCCGATGTAAGCCCCGTGTTCAGGGAGTTCGACCTGACCTTCCGTTCATCGAATTGTTCGTGAAGCCACTTTTTAAGCCTTGTCATGACCGGGCCGCTTCGGTTCCTGATGGAACCGGGAAAAATTCTCTTGGGGTCAGGCAACGGAACCACGGTATTTTCTTCTTGCCTCCTCGATCAACTTTTGCGGCATACCTCTGATCGTCTGAGCGGATGAGCTCCTTCCCCTGGACCCGATCCCCAACCTTCTTGACCGCCTCGCCTATAGCAACAGGACTCCGTCGAAACGGGAAAAGGGCTGGGGTGAGGTTGTTCCCTTGGAATTGCCCCCTCACCTCAATCCTCTCCCCGAGGGGAGAGGAAGATTCATTTTCTCTTTGCTTTGGGGTGTCTCTGAGGATGACATGCTACAGCATGCCGAGAAACGAATTCGAGATTTACGCGGCAGGGCCATCCTTTATCCGAACCCCCCTGTCTGTACCAATGCCGACTTACCGTTGCCTGACCCCTCAAGACCCCTATCCAGCCCCTGCTTACCCATCTTTATGGTTTGATGCATCCGATTGACCAGCTCCTCCATGCCCCATGGCTCCCTAAATCCCCCTTTTGCCTTTTTTCTCTGAATCGTGTTTAATTGCATCGTGGCTCCTTTCTTTAAGAGATTTTTTGCTTCCGTGGATTATTCCACGGGGGAGCCACATTTCGAGTTTCAACTAAAAACAGTATAGCCTCGGGAAGCACGATCTGGAAGTCGGAAGACGGAATTGTATGGATCGAGTTCCCTCTATGGGAGAAAATCCGAACCCTTTTCGGGGGGAATGGTTTATGGAAACGGAATCTATGTTACAAGCGGCTCTGACGGAATTTTTACTTCCTCCGAAGCGATCCCATGGACCCAACGTCATTCCTATTTTTATCATCTGTTATGGTGACGGCCTTTTCATTGAGTTTTGGGTAGGCGTGCGTTATATCCCTCCCGATGGAGCGAAGTGGACCAAGAAAGAGCATGCTAACACGAACGGCCTGGGAGAGATCGGGTTTGAGGGTGGACCTTTTTCACATGGACCCGTGATGGCATGCTACAGCAGTCAGATCACAGGAGGGAGCCCTGTATTGCGTGGAGTGCACAGAAAAGAACAGGATTGGGGGAGATGGAGAGGGGGATCTCTCTGGATTTCTCACCGGATAATTGACAGAAGCCTGTAGAAGTGCTAAAAAGATATCGGAATGGGGAAGTTCCCGTTGGAGCAGAGAGGGGTTTTTGAAAGGAAAGCTACGGAAGGGCACAGGATAGAGGAAGCCATCTTCGATTCGAGTGATGGGGTGGGCGATTAGCTCAGTTGGATAGAGCGTTGGTCTCCGGAACCAAAGGCCGTGGGTTCAACTCCCGCATCGCCCACCATTTTTCCATCCGGTCGACCCGAGGGCGGCCGGTTGGGGGTGCGATGAAAAAATGGATCGGCCCTTTTATTTCGCTTCTTTTGCTCATGGGAGCCATCTACCTCTCGGATCCCTTCTCCTTCAAGTCCGAAACATCCTACTACGGTGGAAAGGGTGAGCGGGGCGCCTCACTGCGGCACGCCCAGGTAAGGGAAAAAGGGGAAGAGTCGGATTCTTATTACGTCCAGGTTCTGAAGCAGTTTTCGGAAAAGCTTGAGGGATGGCTCAAAGCCCTCAACGAACGGATTGAAAGCGAGGATGTGACGCGCCTCGAGGTCCGATTCCTTGAAATCCTTCGAAGCATCCTCGAGTGGGTCAAGGAGAAGATCGACGCCAAGATCAAGGCGGAGCAAGAGCAGAAAGAGAAGAAGCCCGAAAAGGGACTGTTCAGGGAGACGAAAAGAGAAAATCTTCGTTTTTGCTCAAAGGGATGAAAGAAGAAAAAGTCTCTATTCCTTCCAATGGGGTTCATTTAGAAGGCCTCCTGAGTATCCACGAGGCCTTTCGTTTTGGTAAGGGTCTGTTCGTCGCGTGCCATCCTCATCCCCTCTACGGAGGGGAGATGAGAAACCCTGTCGTGGAGGCGGCGGTGAAGGCGGCCCATGAAGAGGGTTTTTCGACCCTTCGGTTCAACTTCAGAGGCGTAGGGGAAAGCGAGGGCGATTACGACGAGGGCAGGGGAGAAAGAGAAGACGTGGTCGCAGCCGTCGACTTTCTGTGGGAGCGTCAAAGAGGCTCGGAATCTCCTCTGGTCCTCATGGGATATTCCTTCGGAGCGTGGGTCGGAGCGCCGGTGGCCCTCGAGGACGGGCGAATTCAAGGGTTGATCGCTGTCGCTCCGCCCCTCGCGATGTATGACTTCGGATTTTTGCAGACGTGCCCAAAGAAAAAACTGATCATCGTGGGAGACCAAGACCCCTACTGCCCCCTTGAAAAACTTCGAGCGTGGTTCGATGGCCTCGAAGAACCTAAGGTGTTACGTCTTCTCAAAGGTGCGGATCACTTCCTCTTATCTCAAGGCCGAGAGATCATTCCTGCCGTTCGAGAATTCCTCCGAGAGTTTTTCCTCTCCTGTTAGGGGTGCAGATCAGACGCCTGAAAACGGGCAGTCTGTAGCGCTTAACGGATCCGTTAAGGACTCAGGGCCTTCCCTCATCGGAAAGGCCCCGTCCTTCACCGTGGAGGAGCCGGTCGAGGGTCCACGATAAACGATACCGGAAAAGCCGAAGACGATAGTGGCGGATGAGCTTTCGCAGGGCTCTCGTGACGGCAGGATCGCCTTGGGCGTACGCAGAAAAGATTCGCCATTGATCGGTACGGCTCAAACGAAGCCCCGCCCCTCTCCATTTCTCCATGGATCGCTGAAGGCGAAGGAGGTTTTTCATCCTGCCCCGCATGGAAAGCCCAGGCTTTCGGTAAGAGCGGTCAAAGTCGATCAAGAAAGGCTCTTCATTCACGATCAAGATGTTCTTAAGCTGGAGATCCCCATGGAAGAAGCCCGCGTCGTGAAATCTCCGGATAAGGAAACCAATCGATCGCAAGAGCTTTCTTTTCGGTAAAAGCGATTCTTTGGAAGGGGTCCGTTCTTCGTGGAGGTAGTGGAGAAGGTTACGGGCCTGCGGGATTTCGAGGGAAAGAAGATAGGCACGGTAGAAAAAAGGAAAGATTTTCCGGTGGACTGCTGCGATGGGCTCGAGGGTTGGTATCCCCTGAGAGCGAATTTCCTCGGTCAAAGCGAGTTCCCGGAAGGATCGTGAACCGAAAAGAAAGAGATCGCCTGTGAGGGATCGGAGTAGCCCGCCGTGAGTGTAGCGCCGGACGACCACCCGTCTTCCCTCAGCGAGAGGAAGAGATGGGTGGGAAGTTCTTCCACGCCAATACCGGGCACCCTTGGCCTGAGCGCTCAGAAACGACTCGAATTGGAGAATTCCCCTTTCGAGAAGCATCTCCCTGAAGTCGTCTCTCAGAAGAAGAAAGGTTTTTCCTTCCTGCAGGAGAGAGAAGGAGGGCGGGGGTGAAATTCGAAGATGTATCATGGGCCTGGATCCGTCAGAAAAAGGCTCGGAGGAAAGAGGTAAGGAATCCTCCTCGCGACATCTTTGCAAAATACAAAACAAACAGTCAAAAGTTGTAATGGGTAAATCATAGTTGATCGTTGTTCACTTTGCAATCTCCATGCGGATTTCTGGGAATTCGTGGAAGATAGAAACGATGAGGCACCTAACGGAAATCAAGGCCGATAAATGTCTTGCCAGGAATACATCGCTTGCCGGGGCGAGCATTACATAGAAGAAAATGCGTCTTAGTCTGGGGGCTGATTGTGCCCTATAAAAGCTTTTTCAATTCTTCAACTGAAATGTCTACATCTCTTAATATTTTCCTTAACAGACCCCTGCTAATATCTTTCCCCTCATGGAAAGGAACGGTCGTCTTTCTGCCGTCCGGATGCTTAAATCGGAAATGGCTTCCCTTTGACTTTCTCGTGCGGGAAAATCCAAGTTTTTCTAATTATATTAATCAACTCTCCTGGCTTGAGGATGGGCAGTTTGACATCGCTCATATCGTCACCTCGACCCACCTTAAACCGATCACCTCAGGATATTTGGGGTCGAGTTTCTTTCTCTCTTCTTTCAACTCCTCGAGACACATCTGAATGACATCTTTGATGTTTTTCATAGCCTCTTCATAAGTGTCCCCTTGGGTATAGCATCCTTCCAGGGCTGGGCAATGAGCAATGTAAACACCATCTTCGTCTTGTTCTATCACCACCTGGAGAAGGTATTTTTTCATGTGGATCTTCCTCTCTCTTAAAGGCTCCAAATCGTCTTTAATCCCCTTTTACCATGAAATCCGTGAAAAGACAAGGTCATTTCCTCTCTGGTGTTTTGATCGAGCGGTTCAAGAAAAGACAAGGGCGTGGCGTGATTTCGTAAGCAAGAAGGTTCTACCTGTTCGACGTTGGTTTAGCTTGCCGGAGGCGTCACGCGGCACCACATGCATGGAAAATGAAGTGAAGTCCAGCCGAGGTGACGGAACTTGGTACTTAACCTCCTTAAGGTGCCGGTACAAGCCCTCTCTGGCACCCTCACCGGCGCCCTTGGGCAGCATTTATGGCAACATTAGGGTTTACCTGGATTGCCGGACGATGGGGATTTATGCTACAAACATACGAAAAGGAGAAGCGAGGGGGGTTGGGAAGATGGAAAAGCTCTATGCTGTCATCCTTGCGGGAGGGTCGGGAACACGATTCTGGCCCTTCAGCCGGGAGCTCTGGCCCAAACAGATGTTGGAGATCGTGGGAGAAGACTCTCTGCTGCGCCGGGCCCTTCATCGCCTGGACGGGTTCATTCCTCCCGAAAGGATCGCATTGGTGACGACGTCCACGCTCGCTCCCGAGATCGAAAACCATCTCGCTCCGTTGGGAAAGAGGGCAAGAGAGATCAAGTTGATCAAGGAGCCCGTGGGGAGGAACACAGCGGCTGCCATCGGCCTTGCATCGGTTTACCTCAGCCGCATCGATCCCGAAGCGGTCATGCTCGCCATGCCGTCGGACCATCTCATCCAGAACATCGAGGCGTTCCTCGAAGGTGTGCGGAGAGCGACCAGAGCTGCGCAGGAAGGGTTTCTTGTCACGTTCGGGATCAAGCCCACTCGACCCGAAACGGGCTATGGCTATATTGAAGTCGAAGAGGCCCAAGGTGGAGAAGGCGCCCCTTTTCTCCGGGTGAGGCGGTTCGTGGAAAAACCCGATTTGGAAAAGGCAAAGGCCTACCTTCGAGCGGGAAACTTCTTCTGGAACAGCGGGATCTTCGTCTGGAAGGTATCCAAGATGATGGAGGAAATGGCAAGGCACCTTCCCGCGCTCTTTCGAGGGCTGAAGGCCATTGAAGAGGCTCTCGGAACCGAAAAGGAAGAAGAGACGATCCAAACGGTCTACGGGGAACTGGAAAGTATCTCGATCGATTACGGGGTCCTCGAAAAAAGCGAACGGGTCGTAACGATTCCCGCATCCTTTGACTGGAGCGACATCGGGAGTTGGTCTGCCCTGGACGAGGTCCTTGAGCCCGATGAAAAGGGAAATATCGTTCGGGGAAACGTGATTGCCGTGGACAGCGAAGGTTCGATTCTCTTTGGCGGCGAGCGGATTGTGGCGGCGATCGGCCTCAAAGGGATGATCGTGGCCGACACGGTGGACGCAACCCTTATCGCACCCAAGGATCGAGCTCAAGATGTCAGGCGGGTGGTGGAGGAGCTGAAACGAAACGGAAGAGAGGAGCACCGGGTCCATCGAACCGTCGAACGTCCGTGGGGAAGCTATACTGTCCTCGAGAAGGGAGAGCGTTACCAGATTAAGCGGGTCGTGATCCATCCGAATCAGAAACTGAGCCTTCAGATCCATCGGCACCGAAGCGAGCACTGGGTGGTCATCTCCGGAACGGCCAGGGTGACCCGGGGCAACGACATCTATTATGTCCATCCGAACGAATCGACCTATATTCCTGTTTCGACCGTCCATCGGCTTGAAAATCCGGGTCGCATTCCCCTTCAGATCATCGAGGTTCAAAACGGAGACTACGTCGAAGAAGACGATATCGAACGCCTGGACGACGATTACGGAAGGGCTTAGAGTATCCGAAGCAGAACGAGATAAAGGAGCCACACATGGACTACGAAGCGGTCATCGGCCTTGAGGTGCACGCACAGCTTCTGACCCGATCGAAGATCTTCTGCGGCTGTTCCACAGCCTTTGGCGAAGAACCCAACACGTTGATCTGCCCGGTCTGCACGGGGCAGCCTGGGTCCCTTCCGGTGATCAACCGGAAGGCCGTCGAATTCGCGATCAAGTTAGGGTTGGCGACCTCGTGTCAGATCGCTGCCTATTCGGTCTTTGCCCGGAAAAACTATTTCTATCCGGATTTGCCCAAAGGCTATCAGATCTCCATGTACGAGCACCCCCTTGCGGTCAATGGCTTCATCGAGATGCCGTCCAACGGTCAGAAGAAGCGCATTCGGATCATTCGTATTCACATGGAAGAGGACGCAGGGAAACTGAAACACGGAGAGACACCTGAAACAGCCTCTTTCAGCTATGTGGATTTCAACCGAACAGGGGTCCCCTTGGTGGAGATCGTGAGCGGCCCTGACATTCGGTCGCCCGAAGAGGCCGGAGATTATCTCAGAAGGCTTCGGGCGATCCTTCAGTACCTGGAGATCTCCACGGGCAACATGGAGGAAGGAAGCTTCCGATGCGACGCGAACGTTTCGGTTCGGCCCCGCGGGCAGGAGGCCTTTGGCACGCGGACGGAGGTGAAAAACATGAACTCCTTCCGCCACGTGGAAAAGGCCCTGGAGTATGAGATCAAGCGGCAGATCGCCCTTCTGGAAGACGGTGAGGAGGTGGTTCAGGAGACAAGGCTTTGGGATGCAAGCCAAGGTGTGACGGTTTCGATGCGAGGGAAGGAAGAGGCCCATGACTACCGCTATTTCCCGGATCCGGATCTGGTGCCCCTGAGGATCGACGGGGCCTGGATCGAAAGGATTCGAGAAACCCTTCCCGAACTTCCCGCGGCCAAAAGGGAGCGGTTCATACGGGATTATCAGCTTCCGGAATATGACGCCGACATCCTCACCTCCACTAAAGCCATGGCCAACTACTACGAAGCGTGTGTGAGGCTCTTTCCCGAGCCGAAGACCGTGAGCAACTGGATCATGGTGGAGTTGCTTCGTGAGCTCAAGCGGGACGAACGGGAGATCGATCAGTGTCCGGTGACTCCGGGCCACTTGGCGGAAATGCTCTCGATGATCAAGCAAGAGACGATCAGCGGGAAGATCGCCAAAGATGTCTTTGAGGAGATGTATCGAACGGGTAAGCGCCCGGCCGAGATCGTGAGGGAAAAAGGCTGGACGCAGATCCTCGATACGGGAGAGATTGAACGAGCCGTTGAAAAGGTCCTTCAGGCCTATCCCAGGCAGCTCGAAGAGTACCGAAGTGGAAAAGAGAAGGTTTTTGGCTTCTTCGTCGGAGAGGTCATGAAGGAGACACGGGGCAAGGCGAATCCGAAACGGGTAAACGAACTCCTCCGGCAGAAACTCCAGGGCAAGCCGAGGGGGGATTGATCATCCAAGATCGAGCAAGAGATGTCGTCTCCTGGAGTCGGATCGCCCGGAAGGGCCGGCCTTGGCGAAGGGCAAACGAGGCGAAATGGAAATAAAGACCATCGAATGGAAAGATGACCGGGTCAGGATCCTCGATCAGAGGAAGCTTCCTCACGAGGTCCGATACATCGATTGCCGGCATGTGGAGGCCGTGGCCCAAGCGATACGAAAGATGGCGATTCGGGGCGCTCCTGCGATCGGAGTGGCTGCTGCCATGGGCATCGCTCTTGCTGGACGGAAGATGGAAAGCCGAAGGCTGCAGATCATCCGCCGTGGTCTCGGCAAAGCTTGTGATCTCTTGGCTTGCACGCGACCCACTGCGGTCAACCTCTTCTGGGCCATTGATCGGATGCGAAAGGTTTTCGAAGGCGACTGGAGGGATCCGGACGAGATGAAGAGGCGCCTTGTGATCGAGGCCCTTCGAATCTACGAAGAGGACAAAGAGATCAATCGTCGAATTGGGATGCATGGTCGAAAGCTCATCCCCGAAGGGAGCGGAGTCCTGACCCACTGCAACGCAGGAGCCCTGGCCACAGCCGGTTACGGAACAGCCCTTGGCGTCATTCGTTCCGCCTGGGCAGAGGGGGTACGATTTCACGTCTTTGTCGATGAGACGAGACCCCTCTTTCAGGGCGCGAGACTCACGGCCTGGGAGCTTGACCGTGAAAGGATTCCCTTTACCCTGATCACGGACAACATGGCCGGCTGGATGATGAAACAAGGAGAGATCTCCCTCGTGATTGTGGGAGCCGATCGGATCTGCCGAAACGGGGATACGGCCAACAAGATCGGCACCTACGGTCTTGCCGTGCTGGCCCGTCACCACCATGTTCCGTTTTACGTGGCGGCTCCAACGTCGACAATCGATCTGAGTCTCCGCCGCGGGGAGGATATTCCCATCGAGGAAAGGGCTTCCGAGGAGGTGACCCATCCTCTTGGAAAGAGGGTTGCGCCAAAGGGAGCGAAAGTTCGAAACCCCGCCTTCGACGTGACACCCCACCATCTGATCGACGCTCTCGTCACGGAAAAAGGGATCGTTCGTCGGCCTTTCACGAAGGGGCTTGCGAGGGTTATGAGGCAAAGGTTGATCTGAGGATGAGGGCTCCGATCGTTACGCTCCTGACGGACTTCGGAACGAAGGATTCCTACGTGGCGTCCATGAAAGGGGTCATTCTCACCATCAACCCTCGATGTCGTCTCGTTGACATCAGCCACGAGGTCTCGGCCCACGATGTGGAGGAGGGGGCTTATATTCTCCTTCAAGCCTTTTCGTCCTTTCCCGAGGGGACGATTCACTTAGGTGTGGTCGATCCGGAGGTCGGCGGTCCGCGAAAACCGATCCTCGTCGTGACCGAGCACTATTTTTTCGTGGGGCCTGACAACGGTCTTTTCGCCTTCGTCCTTCGAAGGGAGAAGCCCGAAAAAGTGATTCACCTCACCAACACGAAGTACTTTCTTCCCCGCGTAAGCGGTACATTCCATGGAAGAGATATCTTTGCCCCGGTGGCGGGATATCTTTCTCGTGGCGTCCTCCCCAAAGCCTTTGGAAAGCCCACCGATCGATGGGAGACGCTCGGGTTTCAAGGGCCACTCTTAAATGGGGATCGATTGATGGGCCGGATTGTCTATATCGATCGATTTGGAAATCTGGTCAGCAATATTTCAGAAGCGGAGCTTCGTGATTTCGTGGGAGATCGACCCTTTTGGGTGACCGTGAAAGGACAAAGGATCGAAGGTTTAAAGAGAGGATACTGGGAAGCCAAGAAGAAAGGGGCATTGGCGCTGATTGGAAGTGGAGGGTTCCTTGAGGTTGCCATACGGGAAGGGAGCGCCGCAAAGAATTTCAAGGCGAAAAAAGGAGATAGGCTGACCATCAAAATTCCTCCCATGAAGGGAAAACCAAACTGATGTAGGAAGGGTGAGCCCTATGATTTCGAAGAAGGCCCAAGAGATTCCTCCATTCATCGTCATGGATGTGCTGGAAAAGGCCCAGGAGCTGGAGCGGCAAGGGGAGGACGTCATCCACCTCGAGGTGGGTGAGCCCGACTTCGATACGCCCGAATGTATCAAAGAGGCAGGCTATAAGGCGATTCGCGAAGGGAAAACCCACTACACCCACAGCCTCGGGGTCATGGAGCTTCGGGAAGGCATTGCAGAGGACTATTGGAAACGATACGGTGTAAAGGTTTCTCCGGACCAGATTCTTGTGGCCTCGGGAACCTCTCCCATCCTCCTTCTGATTTTTTCGGTCCTTCTCGAGCCCGGCGACGGGGTGGTTCTCTCCAATCCCTCTTATGCCTGCTATCCCAATATTCTCCGCTATGTGGGAGGGGTTCCTGTGGAGGTGGAGGTGGCGGAAGACGAAGGGTTTCAATATCTGCCGGAGATGATCGCATCGAAACTGAACCCCCACGTGAAGGCGATCTTGATCAACTCGCCCTCCAATCCCACGGGAAACATCATGCCTCCGGAGCGGATGAAGAAAATTGCGGAATTCTCCCCCTATATCATCTCGGACGAAATCTATCATGGTTTGGTCTACGAGGGCGTCGAACACTCGATCCTCGAGTATACGGATCGGGCTTTCGTCATCAACGGCTTCTCGAAACGGTACGCCATGACGGGGTGGAGGCTGGGCTATGTGATTGCGCCGAAAGAGTTCGTACGTCCCATGCAGAAGCTTCAACAAAACCTTTTCATCTCCGCGAGCAGCTTTGTCCAGTGGGCAGCCCTCGCCGGACTGAAGGGTGCTGAGGAGGACGTCCGAAGGATGAGGGAGATCTACGACCAGAGGCGTCGCTTTCTCATTCCGAGGCTCCGACGCCTCGGCTTCGGCATCACCGTGGAGCCCACAGGGGCCTTCTATGTCTTTGCCAACGCAAAAAGGTTTTCTTCGGATTCGTATCGCCTCGCCTTTGATATCCTGAAAGAAGTTAGGGTAGGAGTCGCTCCGGGCATCGATTTTGGAAAGAACGGGGAAGGGTATCTGCGGTTTTCCTACGCGAACTCCCTCGAAAACATCGCGCTGGCGATGGATCGCCTGGAGGATTACGTTCGCTCGCGGTATCCTGACACCATCGAGGGCTGAGAAGCCGGCAGAGAACGGTCCCGGGCCAATCGTGAGCCTTTCAAACCACGAGAAAGGCTCGGGCAAGAATCGGGGAAAATGTCCTTTGTCGGGAGCCTGCGCCCGACAAAGGACCGAGGGGTTTCAGCTTGCTGCGATCCAGCCTCCATCGACGAAGAGCGTATGGCCGGTCACGAAGTCCGATGCGGCGCTCGCAAGGAAGATGGCGGCATCGATGAGGTCATCCGGTGTGGCCAGGCGACCCAGGGGAATCCGGCTGAGGATCCTTTCGAGAAACTCGCCCTTTAGGATTTCGGCCCGGGTGGGCGTGAGGGTGGCTGTGGGAGCCAGGGCATTGACCCGTATGCCGTGGGTTGCCCATTCCGTTGCCAGGGCCTCGGTCAGGTGGGACACGCCCGCCTTGATCGCGGCGTAGACCGAGCGATTCTTCACAATGCTTCGACTGAAGGTGGAGCTGAGGTTGATGATTTTCCCGTAGCCCCGCTCCCGCATGATGGAGCCGATGATCTGACAGCAGAAGAAA
>Ga0078972_1012692_pt1 | contig 14323 bp, 11 predicted proteins | sample YelNatPaOPGAMG01_FD_67568 | JGI IMG/M metagenome (GOLD analysis project Ga0078972, IMG submission 67568) | Hot spring thermophilic microbial communities from Obsidian Pool, Yellowstone National Park, USA - OP-RAMG-01 (SPADES assembly) (version 2) | ecosystem: Environmental > Aquatic > Thermal... | reverse complement strand
TGGTGCCACCATGCTGGCATTCCTTGCATTTTCACCCCAAAGTTTGAGTCTTACATCCAGGTATCGCAATTCTCCGGTTACTCCGGCGCTCCAACGGGGAGCCACCAGGAAGTCGAGATCGTACCCCATGCCAAAAGAAGCGTATTTCAATTCGGAAAGGACTGTTGATCCCATGGGAACCGTGACGACATAATCTGTTTGACCCTGCGTCGTTGTGTTGGGCAGCCTTGTAAGGCGCATGTCCTTGTTGAGCCGAGTGGATCCCGAATACGCCTCAGGAATTGTCCCAAATGCTCTCAAGAGGTGGTGTTCCAAGGGTCGTACCGACCCCTGAATTTTGAAGGTGCGGTTGTCATTGGGGAGGCCTAAATCAGCCTTAAGGTCGTTGAGCGTTCCGTATCCTGCGTTTTGTTGATCAAACCCCATGCTGCCTTCTATGGTACTCAACACTGTTTCGAAGCCGAGGGACCACCTTGGGCTGTATTCGAGGGGCTCGGCCAAGGATGGCAGCGGCGTCACGAGGACAAAGACCGAGAGGAAAGCCAGCGTCGCGACAACGTGGATGCGGGTCCAGCTCCTGGGGCGACGCCTATTGAACAGGGCATGGATCGTGTTCTTCAGAGGCATGGCTGCCACCTCCATTCCTAAGCCGTTGGTATCTTTTCGGGGGATTTGCATTCTGGTTCTTGCTCTCATGGGTGCTGCCTCATAATGGTCTTGCGTTGCGGCAAACATCGGGTCTTGCGCCTGATAGTCCCGTTGATTCTATTGGCGGACGATATATCGCCCGGCTGGCTTGGGCGATTCTTCCTCTGCCTCGCGCTCATCGTCTCGTGCGTTGTCCGAGACCAGGGTCTTATACAGGCCGGTGATCAAGGAATCTTTTGCATCCCGAACGCTGTCGATGGACTGCTGAACTCCTGACGCCAGTCTGCTCGTGGCGTCGCCGACCTTGGTGAGCAGTGGTTTTTCCTTAAGTGAGGGCGCGTCCCATATCAGGTACAGGCCGTTGCCCAAGGGCACGGGGGCGTCGGCGCTGACTACCTGCTGCTTCACCGGCGAAGGCTGAGGCGTCTGCGGGGGCTGGGGTTTGGCCTGAGCGGGCGCGACCAGACCCTTTTCAAGCTCCATCTTTTGGGTGAGCAGCAGCTCCTTGTTGTGCTTCACGAACCGGAGTTGCTCCACCAGACACTGACGCATGGCCTTACGGGCAGCCTGGATTTCAGCCTCGACCGTACGCAACTCACGGCTCTCCGGAGCGTACTTCAGGCTCAGGGAATTTTTGGTCAACTCAAGCTGAACGATCTTTTGCTGAAAATGCGCCAAAGAATTGGCCTCGACCATACTCTCCTTAGGGATAAACCCTGCGAAATGGCTCTTGCCGGAATCGATGAGATTCAGCGCCAATTCGTATTCGCGCTCTTGAATGTCAAAGTTCTGGAGCCTCTCGTTGATGGTCTTGAGCGCCGGCGGAACAGCCGTGTTGTCCACGGGATTACTCGAACTGGCCTGCATGATTGCCGGCGTCGGAACCGTTCGTCTGAATTCCACGTACGAGCGGACATAATTCTCGGAAACGGTCTTTAAGAATTTGGGATCTTTGCCGGTGAGCTTTAGGGTGATCCGTGCAGGAACCGAGGAACTATCAGTCTCCAAGGAACTGGCCTTGACAAACCACTTGATGAATTCGCCTGGATTCGCGAAGCGGTCTCGTCCGTCGCTGATGACTCGACGCCTCCGATGAGCAGCCGCCTGATTTTCTTGATCTTGCGGCCGCCCCGCGGCTGACGGGCCGGCTTGGCCCTCGAACAGCTTCTGGGCCAGGGTGTACACGACATTGGTGTTGTTGAAATACTTGGTCTCCTTGTCCAAAGACCATCCCTGGGGATCAGGCAGACGGCCGTCTCCCGATATAAACATCAATCGCGTCTCGACAGAATAGGGCTTGGGTTGCGCAAGGTACAGAAAGGCGAGGAGCAGAAGCGCCGCTGCTACGGCGGGTACCACGGTCCTGCGCCTCGTCCTCACGAAATCCCTCGAAGCCGCTAGTATATTTGATAAAATCCTTCCCGAATGAGAGATGAACGAGTGGTCTTTCAAGTGCGACCACGATGAGTGCACAGCGTCGGTCTTTCTTGTGCCTGAAAATTCGTCCGGTGAGACCGCTGGTTCGACCTCAGGCGTCGTGTTCAATGGCTCCTGAAATGCGAGGCGATCCGCCTGTGGACGGGGTGGGACCTCTGAAGATGGCATGAATTGAGGCGCGTCTGACGGCCTCGTCTTTCCCTGAACAACGCGAGGGGGGCCGTCGTCCTGGACGCAAATGGATGAATCAGGACGAGGACGCTGACCAGCCCCAGGCTCGGGCTCCATTCCAGGCGCAGCCGCTGCAAGGTTGTTCACCTCTGACTCCACGACGCGATGCTGGGCAGCGGCCTGACGGGGCAGACAATCGGTGACGCAATCTTGCGACGCGCCTTCCTGCCTCGTGCAGGGACGAGACACGTCGCTATCCTCATCCGGACAGGGATTGGCGAATCCCGGACACTTGGCGCCGCGGGATTCTCCCGGCTTGCACGCAGGACCATGACCCCCAAAAAAGGAGTCTCGGCCAGAGGACAGATCGTCCATCAGGCCATAGTCGAGGCCGTCGCCCAGTGGATGAGCTTCACGGATTCCCGATCCTTGGGGATAGTCCTGTCTCGGAGGCTGATCCTGGCGTGTGTCATTGAGTCCTTTTTTGTTCAACATGGCGCGATCTCCTTGGCCATAGTAATCGGGCATAGTCGGACGCTGTGCGCATTGCCGCCCCTGATGTGGGCCTGATCGGGGGGCTTGTCGTGCACCCAAGGGGTAGGGGTCGCCGCGTCGAGGGATGCACGAGCGGGCCGCGGGCGCATTATTTTGTGACGAGTATTGGGAGGAGTGACCGTCACTGCCGCGGCGCTGCGGCTCATGTTATAGTATGTAGTATGTGTTATTTTAGTTAGTTGCTTCATTTATCTCATCTTATGCTTTTGTATTTATCTGAGCTTTCTGCTATAACATTCTTGTTTTAATACATTTTTCATGCAAGTAATCATGACTGTCGTGAGTATATCAAAAAATCATCCATTATGTCAATAAGTTTAGTGAATTTCTTTAAGTAATGATTCATCTTGACTTTGCAGCCTATGAAATATTATCATTGATTAAAATCTCTGAGAGGCATCCCCAACATGATCAAGGAATTAGCTCAGTCTTATGCAGATGAATTCCACAGGCTCCAGTGGGAACTCTTCCCTGAAGACAAAATGCAGACCGGACGCGTCATTCAGATCACTGCCTCCCGTTTCTCCGAAGGCGTCACCACGACCACCTTGGCCCTGGCCGCCACTATTGCCGCCAGTCCCCAGCGTGAGCAGGGCGTCATCGTGGTAGAAGCGAATCTCAGGGATCCTTCAGTTCAGCGGTTTTTATCATTTGAATCTGGTGGGTCTCTGGCCCGAGTGATGGGTCATGGGGACGATGTCTGGCCGCACATTCAGACCGTGGATGCCCTGGGCGTCGCGGTGCTGCCCGCCGGATCAGTGGCCGATGCCGTACCGTCAGGCGGCGAAGTGGAAACAGCCTTCAACAATATAGGAAGGACATTGGAGAAGCTGCGCGGCCGATACCGGTACATCCTCGTGGATACCCCGCCGGTGATTCCATTCCGGGACTCCAACGTCATTGCTACCATGACCGACGGCATCCTTTTCGTGGTGGAGGCTGAGGTGACCCGTTCTCAGGTCGTCGATTTTTCGCTGAAAAAGCTCTCAGCCGTGCAGGGGAAGATCCTAGGGCTTGTATTGAACAAGCGTCAGTTCCACATCCCGCAATGGCTCTATCGGTACCTGTAGGAACGGAGGACAAGGAGAAAAGCCCTTACTTGCCGCCGCTGCGTTTCCTCATGCTCACGCATAGCGTCTATGCCCGGGACATTCGGGTGAGGCGGTACAGCGAGTATCTCGCAGAGGAAGGCCATTTCGTCGATATCATTTGTCTTCACTCAGAAGACAGGGGCCCTCAAAGCAGTCATCCCAACATAAGAGTTTATCCGCTGCCTTTTTCTCGTGCCCGCAGGGAGGGGTTGGCGCTGCTGATGAACTGGGCCCTCACCGCGTTGATGATGGCAGTGGTAAGCACGGTTCTCGAGATCCGGCGTCACTACGACATCGTGCACGTTCATAATATGCCGGATTTCCTCGTGTTCTGCCCGATACTCGCCCGTCTGAGAGGTTCGCCCGTAATCCTCAACATCCACGATCCTCAACCTGAGCTGGCGCGCTCCAAGCTGGGCCTGCCCCCGGATCACTATTCCATCCGCGCGCAATTGCTCGTGGAGAAAATCTCCATCTCTTTTAGCTCTCACGTCATCACCAGCACGCGGGTCTTCAAAGAGAGGCTTATGGCCCGGGGGGTCCCTGAAGCAAAGATTTCCATCATTCTGAATGCGCCGGACCCAAGGGTCTTTCGGCCAAGCCTCAAACCCATTCCATCTCCCACGGAACAGGAGCGTTTTGTCATACTGTACGTGGGAACAGTGGCGTTTCGGTACGGGCTCAGCATTGCCGTGGAGGCCCTCCCCGCGCTCAGGAAGGCAATCCCTTGTGTAAAGTTAGCGGTATATACAAAGATCGTCCATGAAGGGAAGGCCTTGGACGCGTGCGTGCAGCTTGCGAGAAACCTGGGCGTCGCTGACCTGTTCGAGGTGCACCCCCCCATCCCGTTGGAAGAGATGCCGGCCCTCATGCAGGCGGCGGATATCGGTATCTACCCTGCCTTCAAAGACTGCCACATGGATGACGCGCTTTCCCTGAAGGTGCCTGAAATGGCCACGGTGGGGCTCCCTATCGTGGCCACGAGGTTGGCTGTATTGGAGGATATCTTTGGCGAGGAAGCCATTGCCTTTGTGCCTCCTGGCGATCCCCAGGCCCTGGCAGACAAGATAATCGAGCTGTATCGAAAGCCCGAGCTTCGCAAGCGTCTCGCAGAAAACGCCTTGAAAAAAGCCGCGGTTTTGGACTGGCCTGCCCAGTACAAGGCATATTGCGCGCTTGTCGAGTCGCTGGTCGGGCGCCAAGATTGTTGATTGGGTTTTGAGGCGCAAGGACGCCGCGTCGGACCTCGGCGATGATCGTACAGCAACTGGCGAAAGTGTGATTGCTCGGTTGCCTTCGGTCCCTCGCAATGACAAAAAAGGCATGGGAGCGTTGTCGTGAGCGAAGCGAAGCCGTCTCTTCATAACTTTTTTGAGAAAAACCACAAGGGGTGTATCCTTCTTCCCAGGGCGTTGCCTTGGGCCGCCCTCACCCGTCCTGCAGACGCGGGGCCCAAAACCGCCTGGGCTCGCGCATACGATTCATTGCGAGCCCGACGCGGTCCCACGAGGGTTTTATACAATACACGCGGAAGGGCTTGTCTCCATGAACCGGGGCATGATGGCCTACTATCTGAGACGGCTCAGTGGGCTCAAATATACGGATATCACGCAAAGGCTGCGGCTATGGCGATTTCATCGTTGGCATCGCCGGCGCCTGCAGGCAGCCAAGACGGACGACGTTTTGAGCCGTTTTTTCCCGGGGGAGCAGGCTGCTTTCCGACAACTCTCCACCGCCGCAGGGGTGCGAGCCGTGGGGCCGATCGCCGCGCCCGGCTGGCTTGGGGACGACGCGTTTTGGGATGAGTTTTGCGCATCATACCCCCCTGAGACAGCGCAAATTATAGCCCAGGCTGACGCAATTCGGTCGGGTCGATTGACGCTTTTCGGCTGGAAGGACATTGAAGCGGCGCCGCCCATTTCGTGGTCGGATGTCCTGGACCCGGATCATCCTGGGTTGGAATGGCCGAAGGATCACTACGCAGCCATAGATTTTTTTCGCCACCCCGAGTTCGCCCACGTTGATGTGAAATGGTGTTGGGAGTTGAACCGCTTCCAGCACCTGCTCCCGCTTGCCGCCGCGTGGCGCATTACTCGGGATGAATCGTATGCGTGGACTGCGCGTGAACACATCGAGAGCTGGATGGCGCAGGTCCAATACCCCCTGGGCATCCAGTGGAGCAGCAATCTCGAGGTGGCATTGCGCATGCTTGCCTGGGTCCGCTGCCACGTCATGTGCGCGGGGAGCGCTTCATGGGACGACGAATTCCTGCTCAAATTTGTTCCTTGTTTGTATGCGCATGTATGCCATGTCGAGCATGAGTTGACCATCCATCATACGCCTGGGAACCATTTGCTGGGCGAGGTCTGCTCACTGATGCAAATCTGTAGTCTTTACAATGGATTGCCGAGGACGCGCCAACGCCTGGCCCGGGCCGCAAGGATCATCGAAAGGCTGCTTCCAAAATTGATACTTGAGGACGGCGTGTACGCCGAGCAGTCCACGGGCTATCTGAAGTTTGTCTTGGAATTTCTTGTAACCACGCTGCACGTCATGGACAGCGCAGGTTTGGTCTTCTCGAGGCAAACTTTCAAGAGACTCACCGCGGCGGCAAACTACCTCTGCAGCCTCGCCCCAGACCTGCGGGGTGTTCCTATCATTGGAGATTGCGACTCTGGCAGCGCAGTCGGATGGCGGCTTACTGATTTTTGGGACTATTCGGCTCTGGTCAAGGCGTTTTGGGGGCTGGCGCCAGAATCTTTCCCGCCGCGCGTGGGCGGCGGATTTCCTGCCGAGTCGTTCCTCATGGCAGGGATAAATGGTCGAGAAGGGTACGTCTCGAAGCTCGCAGGGCTCGAGAACCGTGAGACCTCGATGAACCAGCCCGCGGCGTTTCACGAATTCCCTGTGGGAGGCTATCAGGTCAGCGCGGATTCGAGGCTGCACCTGATCCTTGACGGAGGGCCGCTGGGGATTGCGCCAGGATACGGGCATGGGCACCTAGACGCGCTTAGCTTCATCTTGACCGTTGATGGCCGCCCCTTTCTCGTGGACCCAGGCGCGATGCGATACAATGGAGCGCCGATCTGGCGGGATTATTTTCGAGGGGCGTCCGCGCACAATACCGTGCGTGTTGAGGGAACCGAGCCCGCACGACCCATCGCCACATTTCTTTGGTCAAATCCGGTGGACGCCCGTCTGGGAGCGTCTCGATCCGGCGATGGATGGCGCTTGCTTCAGGCGACGCAAAAAACCAAGGCCATTGTGCACACTCGATCCATTGTCCATTGGTATGGGCGCGGCGTCTTGGTGGGCGATGAAATCCAAGGAACTGGCGGACGCGTCGTGGAATGGCATCTCCATTTCCATCCGGATTGGCTGGTGGTGCAACAGGCCGCAGGTCGCTTCACCGCCTATCACGAGGACCTCGCCATGGATATCTTTTTTTATGGGTTCGACGCGGCAGATTTTCGCGCCTACACCGGTTCGCTCGACCCCATAGCGGGGTGGTACTCCTCTGCGTACGGCAGATTGGAGAGCTGCACCTCGCTGAAGATACGAGTTCATGCGACCTTTCCTCTTCGGACGCTCATTGCAGTCCATTTTCCCCAACGTTTTTTGCGCATTCCGCCGGAACTTGCGGAATGTTTTGGAGATTGGGAAAATGTCCCGCGGTAAAACGATGGCCAAAAGGATTGTCCTGGACGAGGATGCCTTGCGCGTGACGCCTCGTGCACTGCCCGCGTTGCGTCGCCTGGGAGGCCCCGCAACCACAGCGCCCCAGCGTGGGTGTTTGCGAGGGACAGGACGCCAGTTCGCTACTCATGGCGACCAGGGTTACAATTGCCACGGCCCATACAGGCTATGCAGGGAGGAGGCGCGTTGAAAGTCCTGCACATACTCCACCGATCAGTTCCTGGGACGCACGGGTACGCGGTTCGCAGCCAAGAGATCGTGGGCAAACAAGCGGCGAAGGGCTTGGATGTCGCTGTGGTCACTTCGCCGTCGCAGGCCCCGGCTGGCAAGCTTGACGCAGATCGAAGCGAAACTATCCATGGGGTGAGATATTATCGGAGCTGCGGCAAACTGCTGGCGCCCCATGCGGAGGTGTATGATCCCAGCCCTGTGCGGTCTGCGCTGCGAGTGGTCCAGAATATTTCGCTCCTCCGTATGACGCTCCGACTTTCGGCATCTTTTGCCCCGGATGTGATCCATGCGCACTCGCCGTTTACGTGCGGGTTGGTGGGCGATATCGTCGGTCATATTCGAGGCATACCTGCTGTCTATGAGATGCGCGGCATCTGGGAGGATTCGCACACGGGTCGTTATGGCCTCAGTCAGGCGTCCTTGCGATACCGGGGCGTGCGCGGCCTCGAGACCATCGCATTGAGAAAAGCTGATCATTGCGTGGTAATCGCCGACGCCCTGAGCAACGAGGTGGTCAGTCGAGGCGTCCCACCCGAGCGTATTACAGTCATACCCAACGGCGTGGACTGCAGCCGTTTCATTCCGGGAGAAGCTGATCCGGACCTTGCACGCGGCCTCGGACTGCAAGATTCGCTGGTTATGGGATACATTGGCTATTTCTTTCATTATGAGGGGCTGGACCTTCTTTTTCAGGCCTTTGCGTCGCTGGCCAACGAGTTTCCCATGCTGAAGCTGCTCTTGGTAGGCGACGGCGAACTCATGGCGCCCCTCCAGCAAATGGCGAAAGAGAGCGGGCTTGCCAGTCGCGTCGTTTTTACCGGCAGGGTAAGCCACGACAGGATTCTGGACTACTACCGCTTGTTTCATCTGCTGACGCTGCCGCGGAGGCTCGGCAGAGAGTCCTCCTTGGTGACTCCTCTCAAGCCGCTGGAAATAATGGCCATGGGGAAGCCGTTGGTGGCCAGCGACGTCGGCGGACACCTCGAGATTGTTGAGCACCGAGTCAATGGACTGCTTTTCAAGTCAGATAGTAGAGACAGCCTTGTGGACGCATGTCGGACGGTCCTGCAGGATGAAGCCCTGAGACGTGAGCTCGGGCGAAGGGCTCGGAAATGGGTCGAAACGAATCGGGACTGGAACGTTCTTGTCCAGAGGTACGTGGACCTGTACGAAAAATTGCGGGCCAGGGGAAAAGATTCCTAGAATTCCTCGCGGCCGTCTTTTACCACCAGCGCCCTTACCGGCGGCTTGCCGAAGTAATTGGGATAGGGCGCAAGGGTCGCATGGGTGAGACCCTCAAACACGGCAGCCAAATCTGCTCCTTCTTCGCACCATGAGCATATTCCCATGAGTTGAAAGACGTGTACACCCTGCTGGCCCTGCATATACACTATGTCGTCGCTCAGGGCGGCGATCACGCCCGTGTCCACATCGCTGATCCAAGCACAGGTAGTGCACGGATCCTCAAACCATGCCATTGCGGCCGCGCAGAGGACTATCAACAGACCGCGCCTTGTCCGTGATGATGTCATTCCTCACCCTGTTTCAAAGGCTTGCCCCTCTTGAGTTTCCCGATGGTTGCCAGCACCCTGAAACCAGTCGCCTTCTCCAACGCGCCGGGGCTGTCGAAGGTGTAGTCGAAGAAGTGAGCGGTGAAAATGATCCCCAGGGCAAGCGGAACAGAAAAAATCAGCGCTGCGAGGAAGAAGAGGCCGGTCTTGGGGAATACAGGCGATGTTGGGATAAAGGGTCGCGCCAGGACCTTCACATCCACGAGCTTCTGACGGTTTTCGACATTATCCATCCTGGCAGCTTGAGCTCTGCTTACCATCTGGAGATACTGTTCTTTGGCGATGGTCTCCTGAAGCTGAAGTACACGCGCATCTTCGGTCTTGGCCACGAGCAGGCGCATCTCCTCGAGAAGGGCGTTCTTGTTGTTCTCCAGGGTGGTCTTTTTGGTTCTCAGGATCGCCAGTTCTCCGGAGAGGAGGTCTCTGAATTTGGCCGTCAAGTCCCTCGTTTGTTCAGAGGCTGCTCGGTAATCTCTGCTCTCCGCGGTGAAGATTTCCCCTACCTGTAGTTGTTTCTGTTCCGCTTGAAGCAGTTGAACGGCCATGACATTGATGACCGTGTTCTCGCCGCCTCTTTGCATACTCGGGCTGAGCTGGCCCGACGCCATTCCACCAGCTTGCATGATGCTCATCATCTGCTCGTATTGGCTTATATTCGAATTCACGTCCAAGAGGGCGTCATCTACAGACTTGATCATGGCGATGAGTTCCTGCTTTTGCCGCTCTGGGAGTGATAAATTCCATCGTTTGCGGAATTCCGTCAGCTCTTGGCTGGCGCGATCATAGTTTTCTTTTGCTTCTTTGACCTGCTCCGCAAAGAATAGTTCCGCCTGGGGCAGCGAATACACCTTGAGATGATAGGGGATATATTTATCGAGGAGCGTCGTCAGGATCTTTTGAACCATAAGGGCATCAGGATAGCGCAGAGAGACATCGATGACCTTGGACTTAGGGGTGGGTACCGCATTGAAATTTGCCAAGAGCGATTTGGCGATACTCCTGAGTCTGTCGTTCTGGTCGGCCTGCTCAGAAGGAGTCGGCCCAGGCATAGTGGGCGCCTCCCCCAGGAGAGAGCCGATGCCCTGGTTTAACCGGTTAAGTAGCCCAGGGCTTGTGCCACGCAACAATTCCGGGCCAAGGGCCTTCACGGTTTCCGTCCACAGGTCCAGACTCCTGAGAATCTCCATTTCGGTGTTAAGGTCCATTTCATCCACATTGAGATTCACGATCTGGGAGGGGCCGGTCCCCGGCACACCAGTCAGGAGCGATGTGGTGTCTTTTTTGGCTGTTACCACTATCTTCCCGGCTGATTCGTAGCTTGGGGTCATCAGGAGGCACGCGATGAGCACGCTGAGGGGGAAGAGGATCACCACCACCTTGAGGATCCAAATTCGACGATAAATGATGTTAAGTAAGTCTCTTACGGTAAAATCATGTTCCCCGTTCATCAATGACCGCCTTGTTATGCAAAATTACGGCTTAATCGGCATGATGCCGATCGCCTCAGCATAGAGGGGTGCCTATCAAAGGCAGTCAAATAAATCAATATTTTTTTACTATTTTTCATGATATCTTATGTAACAGTTTAATGTAGAGCACGCCGTGAGCGTGGTGATGTAGGGACGCAATCCGCGCGGGGACGATGCGGGCGCGATGCATGCAGTTCGTTGCTCGGCCTTGCCGCAAAGCGCTCGAATATGCTTGACACCGTTATATATGCGGTTTAGTCTCATCATAGAGGCAAAGGGGAATCCTCGCCTCGGCTGAATAGCTTTTTACCTCATCAACCCTAGGGCTTTGCGCACGCCGGCGCGCGTCTGTCACGGAAAAACGGCAGTGAAAGAGAGAATGCGCATATGTTTGGGTACGACTCGGCCTCGGTGATAACTGGTCGAAGCGGCGCTGACGCCGATGTCAGCGGAGATTTCAGGGCTGAAGGAAGGGAATACCTTGAAGCGCCGCTCTTGGTGTACGAACCGTCATGCCCTGACAACAGGGGTTGGGTGCATAACATATCAGAGCACGGGCTTGGCGTGGTCGGCGTGCGGGCGAGGGTGAACGAGATAAAGAGGCTCGTAATTCAAGGCGATGAAGCGATTCCTGTGGAACCGTGCGAGGTTCAGGCAGTGTGTCGCTGGGTGAGGCCCTATCCATTGGAAGATGATTTAGACGCGGGATTTGAAATCATCGCCATTTCGCAAGACAACTGGGACAAGTTGCTCAGTCTCGTGCCATCCCTGGAAGTTGACGAAAAACTGAGGAAAGAAGAACGCCACAAGGTCGAGCCGCCCATGCCGATATTCGAGGTCGGCAAACAAGAGCAAGCGGGATACGTGGTTGACGTATCGGAGCATGGATTTCGCGTGATGGGTTTGCCGGTGAAATTGGGAGAGAGGAAGAAATTCGTTTTCCAATTGACCGACGGAGAATCAAGGCAGGGTATAGAAGTGGAGGCCCATTGCCGTTGGCTCAAGCCAAGAGATCCCGACGAGGATTTTGACGCGGGATTCGAAATCATCGAGTTCCGGGGCGATAGTTTCAAGAAGCTCGTCGCAATGCATTCTAAACGCCAGCTCAAATACTGATCAAGCACAGTTCTCTGTTCATCGCGAAATCAAGGGCAACGCGAGTCGCGTGCAGCGCCTTGCGCTCCGGCGTTCATGGGAAACGCCCGTCACGTCCACCAGCGTTGGGGTCGTCACAGACTTGGGGATCGCCCGACGACAAGAGCCTTTTTCCCGCTCTCTGCGGGTTGAATGGCCTGCACTTCCTCCACGATTATCTTTTCGTACGGTACATCAAGACACTTCGCGATCTCCTCCTTTATCCGGATATGAAGGGCGCCAAGTGGGCTGTTTCTCGGCGCGATCCGCACCCTCACCGCGCCGTCGTCCTCAATAAGTATCTGTGCTTCCTTAATCTCTTCCGAGTCATAAAAGGAACAGGAAGAGATGGGAGAGATGGCGCCTGATGTTTCGTCTCTGAATACAATGTCAGAAGTCCTCCCGATCACCTCCGCGATGGTGTCTGATTGCCTCCCGCACGGGCACGGTTCGCCGCCCTTGATGGCCAGATCCCCTGTCTTGTACCGAATAAATGGCATGGCCGTATTCCATAGACATGTACCCACAATCTCACACAAATTTCCCCGGTATGGGATGAATTCGACAATGCTCGTCTCCATCTGGACATGGTACGCCTTGCGGTATGCGCATTGGAGCGCGTACGCAACAAATTCGCTCTGACCATACGCGTCGGCCACCGGAGCGTCAAAAGATTCTTCGATCCTCTTTTTCATATAAGGATAAAGATTCTCAGAGGACGTCACGATGTATTTCGGGCGGGGTATTTGACGGCGATTCTCAGAAATCCACCTCGCAATGGTGTAAATGCTTGACGGCCAACCTCTGATGAACGCGGGCCTGTACTGCGCCAGCGCCTCGGCTATTTGCCGCAGGTTCTCCTCAGTAGGCTCAGCCAACGATACTCGGAGCTCTTTTGCGCCTCGAAGGTACTTGAACATCTTCTCCGTGGTCTGCAGCGGCTGACCTTTGATCACTGCGATTTTGTCCCCCGCCTTGTAGCCCAACCAAAGGAGATGGCGCATGGCTTGGGCCCGTTCCACAGGGATCGTGGTCTTGTCAAAATAGAAATAGAGGGCAGGGCCTGTGCTGCCGCTGGTGTGCGACATCTCTCTTTGGAACTGCGACACATTCTTGGCCGCGAAGTCATCCCAGCGGCTTTTGATGGTATCCGACGTGAGGAGCGGGAGTTTTTTGAGGTCCGAGACGGTCTGGATGTCCCTGGGAGCCAGACCATGTTCGTCAAAGACTTCTCGATAGTACGGGACATTGTCATAGGCATGCTTTATGAGTTGTGAAAGCCGGCTGTTTTGGTGGTCTTCGTATGTGCGTCTATCCCACGACTCGCTCTCTTGGAAAAGGCGCAGCATATCTCGATAGACTTTGCCGTAGGCAATGGACGGCGGCAGGGCGTTATAAGCGCTGTGAAGTATATCTTTGAAGGGGAAGGACGAATCCCGAACCAGAGATTTGAGCCATGCTATCATAACGGCGCCCCCTATATTCCAAAATGAACGGCTTTGCGTAACCGAATCAACTCGTCTTGGGTGAATATCCTAAACAGCATGACAAATACGACGTAGAGGCAGGCTGATACGCCGATATTCAGGAACAAATGCCACCCTTGCATGAAATAGGTTCCTACGCCCATGGCCATACTCGCAGCCGCTGGTTTCCAGAGGATGCGCAGGAGCGGCATCTCGAAAAGGAGTTTTTTGATGGAGAGATATTGCAGATGATTTAGAATCACGAGCGTCAGAAATGCGGCGAGGACTGCCCCAAGTTCCCCAAGGCGGGGGATGAATGCATAGTTGAACACAAAACTCAGCGCCACGGCCGATATATTTATCATGAGATCGACGCGTTGGTTGTTTGTCGCAATCAACAGTTGGGCAAGAATCAAGACCATGGTGTAGGGGAGCATCACAAACGCGAGATACCGGAGGACAGGCCCTGCAGAGACAAACTTTGCCCCGTACACGAGATCGATGATCTGGTCTCCCAGCACAAATGCGCCGACCACCATCGGACACACGCCGATAAATACATATCGAAGAGAGTCAACGGACCCTCGAAAAAGGTCGCGCTTACCCTCCCCGGATTTCTTGGTCAAGAAGGGCAGCACTGCAAGGGAAAACCCCAGAGGAAGGGTCTGGCACATGTTGATGATGCGGCCTGCTGCGGAGAAAATGCCCACCGCCTCGATGCTCTGGAGCTTTGAGAGCATGACTTCGCACATGTTCAAATGCAACGTCGAAAAGATAGCGATGCCCGCAAAGGTAGGGGCTTCCCGAGTAAGATGCCGCCATATATCTGGTCGGAACGACCACCCGGGACGTCC
>Ga0078972_1012691_pt1 | contig 14326 bp, 26 predicted proteins | sample YelNatPaOPGAMG01_FD_67568 | JGI IMG/M metagenome (GOLD analysis project Ga0078972, IMG submission 67568) | Hot spring thermophilic microbial communities from Obsidian Pool, Yellowstone National Park, USA - OP-RAMG-01 (SPADES assembly) (version 2) | ecosystem: Environmental > Aquatic > Thermal... | reverse complement strand
CTGTGCGAGCTCCCGCTACCAGCCTGTACATGCGTGCGCATGTCCCGAGAAGAATACGTCCGCCTGCTCTCGTATGATGTTGCCGCCGCGCCGGCCTGGGATGCCGGGTTCGCCGCGGGCAAGGAATACGCCATCACGGCCCTTCGCGCCGTTCTTCGGCGGGACTCTCGGCAGACAATCGTTCTTCCGACCAACCCCTATCGCCGATAAAGAAACGCCCGCCCGGGGAAGAGAACCGGAGCGGGCGTAAAGAAAGATGGGCGGCCAGGGAAAGGTGACCTAGCCGCCCGTCTTTACTTTTTGACTGCGGAGGTAGCTCTGCACAGCCGTTGTCCTCGCCGCCGCGAGGCCAGCCTGAATCGCCCGGACCTTTTCCAGCTCGCCCGGGTTCATGATTCCTAGTTCCGGGTGCGCTCCAATCAGCGCTTCGGCCTCTTCGCACAACCATTTCACGAGTTCGGGATTCTCGTCAGCGAGCTCTCTGATGCTCCCAAAGATCCCAAGGATAGCCGCGATGGTCCCCATGGCACTGCTCCTAGGCGCCGTCGCCTGTGTCACTACGTGGTTGTTCCTTTGGTGTGTGTGGCCGGAGGATCCGCGCCAAGACAGGCGCCACGAACGCCCTAGCGAGCCCGGGGGCCGCCAGCACTAGAATCACGTCTAGCGCGTTCCCCGCGTGCTCCGGGCGATGCCAGGCAATGAGGACCGATCCGGCGACGCACAATGCAGTCCGGGCGACTCCCGGCCACCCGTCGTTGACGGACGTGGATACGGATTGATAATCCACAATGCGTACAAACCTCCTAGCACGATTGCCGCTACTATTTCCGCCGCTAGTTCAGGCCATGTTCTCATCGGATCCGACTCACACTAGCAGTGATCCATTGAGCCACCAGCATGTCGTCGCCTACGGGAACGTTGGCGCGAGCGACGCGGCCCAAATATCGCCCAACTGTCTATATCCAGCCGCCGTCGGATGCAATCCGTCCGACAACCACTTCGTGTCTGTTTGGCCGCCGAAGGCGTTCGCCAATTCGACTAGACGCACGTTCTGGCCGAGCGCTCGCTTGGCCGCCGTCTGCGCCCTCAGCGAAGTGTTGAGGGTCGCATAAGAGCTGGTGCTCGACGGAAACATCGTTGCTACATGGACCACGACCATGGGCCACAGACCAAACGCTTGGTCTACACAGCCCATAACCTTGTTGGCTGCTTCGGTCGAGTCGCCATCGTTGGCGCCTAGCCAGATGGTCACGTGATCGGGGGTCACGCCGATCGCGGCCGCGAACAAGGCGAAGTACGTGGCGTTCCAGTTACCAGCCGTAGAGCCGTTGTATCCGCTGTGAGCCGTTCCTGCGCATGCCACTCCGTCACTGGCGTTAGTCACAGTCCCGACGAAATTAGGACTCTTGCCCAGGGTCGTGAGAGCCCCGAACGCTCCGCAGCGCCACGCGCCTTGGTACTCGTAGGTCGATCCGTTCCAGACGGCTCCGTGAGTGAGGCTGTCACCGACGGACCACAGGATGGGGCCCTTAGCCTGTTGGGTCTTGCAGTAGGCGCCGATCACGGCATCACACGTCGGCGAATCCGTCGAAGATATACACGAGACGCTGAACATCAAACACACTATCCAGACTTTCATTTGGCTGAACAAGCATGTTGATCCATGGCCCGAGAGAGTTACCCGCACCTGCCGTCCAGGCAAACGACACCGGAGTTTCGCCGTTGACGCTGAAGTAGACATTGCCATCGCCATTGCTCCACATCTGCATGGACACCCACGCGTCGTCGACGATCGACACAGACGATGATACGCCCGTCGACGACGCGTCCAAGAAGCAACGCCAGTGAGTGGCGTCCTCATTGGCGGCAATGCCCATCATGGGCTTCCCGCCTGCCAAGCCTTCGGTGTTCCATCCGAACCCTGATCTATGGTTGATCGAGAAGTTAAAGCCGCTCGGCCGTCGAATCACGAGCCCGACCAACCATTTGGTGGTATTCGCACACGGAACCAGAGGCTTGACGTACACAGACCCCTCAAGGGAATATGCCTGGTAGTATGCGACGACAGACCCGGACGTCACCTGGAAGCGACGACACCCGGGAACGGTGCTGAAGAGAGTGGCAGACCCCGAGCCGGCAACGTCCTTGAAGTAGGGGCTCTGCAGCCCACCAGGCAACATCATCATGTCGATGTCGACCATTTGAGGGGTATTGGCGAACCCGCATACCTGGTTCGCCTTGGCCAGGTGGCTGTTGCTCCACTTGCTCAAATCGCTGATGTCAAGGATTGCCCTGGCTTCGCTCGTCGTCGATGCGAGACCGAGATTGCGCGCCACGGGCCCGAACGGTAATTCAGTGACGGGACCGGGACCGGTAGCTCCCAGGACCGCACCATTCGCCAGCGTCGTGTCAGCTAGCTTGTCGTGTGCGATCTGCGCCGTCGCGGCGACCTTGACATCGGTCACGGCGTTCGCCGCAAGCTTTCCGCTTGTGACAGCGAGCGGCTGGATCGTCGCCGCGACATCGCCGGGACCGTCGGCGACTACATCTCCGTGTAGGTTCGTGATTGCGTCCACACTAGACCCCGATGGCGAGGAAGAGGTACCGAACGGTTGACCGCCTATGGGCATGAGCGAGAATCCTAGAACGAATTGATCGGACCGAGCGGATTGAAGCTCGACTTTTGCGTACTGGTGTTCGCCGATGTCCCGCTACCGAGCAACCCCTTGAGAGAGTTTGTGAACCCGGTGAGCGAGTTGACAAAGCCGGTTATTCCGCTCTGTGTACTACCGCCACCAAGGATGCCAGTCCCGCTAGTGCTCTGCTGTTTGAGGAGGGTCCACACAAACAGTCCGCCTAGAATGATGAGAATCCATTTCAGCATCACTGCACCTTGATCTTCGAGTAGTAGTTCGACCCTTGAACCACACCGGCGAATCCGGCGATGGCTGTGGTCTTCGGAAAGACACCATTCGGCTTGTTGGCAGTAGTAGGTCTCATCAGGCCGAGGACGGAAACCCGTCCGATCTGCTCTTGGGTGAACTGAACCCCGTGTGGAGGGTTATCCATCGGTTCCCACACGTGCCCATACTCGGGGGCATCCTGCGATACTCCTGCGATGGTAGTCCCCGTCGGCTCAAACTCGCCGAGCGCTGATGCGCGAGCGAGCGGACTAGCCTTGGTTGACTTCGTCTTTTTCCCGAGGAAGATCACGCCAAGCACGATCGCGGCGATGATGAGCATCAGAACTCCCCCCATCCGGTGACCGCGATCTGCGGCGCGTTCCCCCCGTCGAATTTGTCAGGCTCCGACGCGGGGTAGTAGTCTCCCGCGAAGCGAGTGGAGCCACCCGAGGGCATCGACTGATCCATCCGTCGTTGGCGTTTCTTGAAGTGGCGGTAGATGAGGACCGCCACGAATCCAATACCGATTGCCGAGAACACGTCACTCATGAGAACAACCCCTTGAACTGAGAAACGACCGACGCGCCCTCGCCGATGATGGACAGCTCTTTGCGATGGTTGATGGCGTACAGAATCGCGTCTTTGTACGGCCACGCGAAGATGGCAATGAGAACGAGAACCGTTCCCGCTCCAACCGCGACTGAGGTACCATGCAGCTTCATTTCGTCACTCTGTAGGACTTATACAATAAGTATAGCACAATCAACCCGATAGCAACGCCGGTGACACCGCCGACTGCACTCAATCCCAGCCGAAGGCCAGCTGTCAGCTTGTCGAGGTATCCTCCCAGGTCGAGCACGCCCCCGGGACCTAAGATCGATGTCGGGTCAGTGAGCGACTTATCGAACGCCGTGAGGTACAGATCCGATGAGAGTGTGAGACGGTCTTTGAGATTCTGATAGTCTCCAATAGCCTTCAAGTAAGCGGCTTTCCCATTGTTGCCGAGGAAGACCGAGCCGTCAGGCGCAGCCGCAAGCGCCGCCTGAATCTCGTCACTGACTGTCGCGATCTTTGGTTGCCAGAAATTATAATTGTCCTTGACGAGCATCCCCCACCCCGACACCGATCCGGCGATCGTGTTGAGGTACACTCGGATCTCGGACACGGGGTCGAACGCATCGGGCGCGTTATTCCAGTTGTCAGGGCCTAGATCGCTCATCCCAACCCCTCCGTCGCGATGTTCGGCACACTCCCGCGCCAGAAGAACACAAGGTCAGGTCCCCGGTCAGCGAAGTACCCCGGCACCTTCCCTTCCTTCGCGAGCGCATCGACGAACGGCTGAATCGACGATGCAGTTCCCACCTGCACGCCGAAAGCTGACTGATGTGCGAAGTTGGTGGCACCTTGCGTGGTGTCTCCCTGCAAAGCTTGAAGCGCGGCCTTCAAGTCAATCTCATACGGATCAAGCGTCGAGGCGAAGCGGCCCGATATCTGCCGGCCGAACTTGCCGCTTCGGAAGTCAGTCTTGTGATAGAGGATGACACCTTCGGGAGTCATTCCCAGATCGCGCGCTTGGTTGATGGCGACATTCGCAAGACGTACCTTCGTCGCTAAGTCGGCCGAACCGTCTTCACTGCGCACCATGCGAGCTAGCGCGTAGGCGTCGCGGCCGAAGTCGCTGCCGACGACGTTTACGGCCTGAACCAACAGATCGTCGACGTCTTCCTGCACTACTCCGTTATCGTCGAGCGTTGAATGGCTCAACCGACGGCCGCGACCTACGATGTCTCCGATGATATCAGTCACGTCTTGAACCGCCCTTATCGGTCCACCCCGTCGTAGCAGTAAGTACCCTCCGACGGCGACCGCGATCCATAGCCATTGTTTCTCACTGCTCACGACTCACGAGGGGGGCGAGAGATTAAGGGGGGCACCCATGAGCAGTCCGGCATCGCACAGTGCGGACCAGTAAGTCCATTCCTCCTCGCTCATGTCGGCCGATCCGCCGCGCTCCCACGTTACCACGGCGTAGATGCGCGTCGGCGCGTCGTCGGCAGGCTCGACAGTGCCATTGACCACCCACGTCTTGGTCGCTGACTCCGCTTCGTATCCGCCGGGAAACGGTTGCGCTGACGAAAACTCGGGTTGCATGCGGCAAAGCTGTGCACCCTGACTGTCGGTCCCGGCAGGCCGGATGTTCCAGCTCGCCGTCGTGAACGCGCACGATCCATAGCCAGCGTCGGGAGACGTCAAGATGCGGACTGCCATTCGGACGCGGCACGAGGGGACATCGATCTTTAGGTAGAAGTCGCCCGTCTCCGGCTCCCCACCGGCGGCCGGATGAACGTACGCTAGATCGATCATCTTGACCTTGACCGGCGGGGTGATGGGTAACCACTGCTGCCCAGGCTGTCTCATGATGCGAAAATCTTTCCCAGCGTGACAAGCGCCGACGTGTAGTTGGGCTGACTCTGCTGTCGAGACTTGAGGTAGATGACAAAGACGAGCAGAGCACCTCCCGCGACGAGTAGCCAAATGGTTGTCTTACTCATCAGAACCACGACTTGATTTCGTTGAAGCCAGCCTTGGCCAGCGTGTATCCGCTACCGACCTTGACAAGGTTCAGCCCGACGTCGCCAGCCGTGTTGATAAGGGAGGAAGCCGTGTTGCCAGCCTTCTTGATGAGTGAAGAACCCGTGTCGAGGGCGGATCCTGCGATCGCACCGGCTCCACTGATGAGACCAGGGGCCGCGTTGATGAGGTTCCCGAGCGGGTCAACAGGTTGCTGCTTCTTTAGAAACACGTACGCTGCCGCGCCGACTAGCACAACGCCGATTGCGATAGCGATGCCGTTGTCATTGCTCATGAGATCCCCTTGAAGTAACCCGACGTGAGACTAGACGCCTTGTAAGTCACGATAGGCGCGCCTTGCGGCGTGTTGACGGATGCGGGCGGGACGCCGCGCACCGGGGCCTGGATCGCCGTAGTGACGCCGGAGCCTTTGGCGATAACAGTCCCTACCGTCTCGGGGCTGGCGACGCTGGGCTTATAGACGGGAGCTGTCGACGATCCACTCGACGTCCCCCCCGCGACAACCGGATGTTTCTTCAAGAGCGCGAATAGTAGTACCGCGGCACCGATGACTACGAACCACATATGTCACACTCCGATGAAAACCAAGGGGCGGGAGTTACCCCGCCCCTCGGGTAGGGGTTAATGGTTAGGAACGCGGACCGGGATTCCGAATCCCGACTTCGCGTTCTGCGGACGGCCGTCGTAGTATGCCTTCTGCATTCCGTTGATACGGGACTGATCCACGTTCGCGGCTTGCAAGAACGTCAGCGACGCTTGCGCCGAGAGCTGACGAATTTCGTTGGTCACGATCGGAAACTGACCACTTGAGGGCGCGGCAGTGAACGTTCGCTGCAGCGTCATGTTGCCTTGAAACTTCGGTTGAGAACCGATCTCGGCGTCAGCCCCGGGCGTACGCCAGGGGATGAACATCAGATCGGGAGACAGCCCGAAGAGATCAGACGCCGAAGCCCCTCCCGCCATGTTACGCGGGTTGCCCGCCATGTTGGTCATGGGAGTGAGCGTGCCAGCGACGTTTGTCACCCGGCCGCCAACAACCGACTGCCGACGAGCAGCGTAGTACTGCGCGACGAACGAATCGACGTTGAACGTGGTCGGCTGTGAAAGCTGGTCACACGCGAAGGACGTGTAAGCCGTGGCTAGCGCAGCGCCGCCCATTCCATTGACGGACGTGCATTCGTAGATCCCAGCGAGACGAGTCCCCGGAATCACACAGGTCAGACCGCCCTGCCCACCAACGTCTTGAAGTAACGCCTGTGAACCACCGGCGGCAGCCGGGAGGTACACACGCCATTGGTTGATGCTGGGCAACTCCAAGACCTTGGTCGGGACGGCCTCGATCCACGCCGAGAGCGTTACCGAATCAAGTGTGGCGCCCGAGGTATCGGCGTCAAAGACGGCCGACGAAGCGACGTTGACTTGCAGTTGCAGCTGGGTCAGCCAGCCGACCCACGGCGCGAAGTCGAGCGGGCTGAAGAACGCCTCATTGGCGAACGGCAACACGAAATACAGATCCACGATCTGAGTTTCGCCGCCAGTGATGCCGTCGTTGATCGGACCATAGTACGTGTATCCATTGCACACGAACTCGGCCAAGTGCTTGGTCACCGGGCCTGTGAAGACCAGGGGATCGTGAATCGTGCCCATGAGGGGGCAATGCGAGCGGAAAGACGAGATCGCCTTCGCCAGCTTGTCCCACTGGATGGATGAGCTACCCTCCGTCCCCGCCGTGATCGTCGCCCGACACTTGACGACGATCCGAGTCGCCCTGGGATAGTTCCCTCGCGCGTCAAACTTCGGCGCGGGAAGCGTGAAATCCACGGGCTGGACGCCAGCGCCAGGGGTGATGGTAACGGCCGTCGCGCCCTGACTGGAAAGGTCAAGAACGAGTCCGGAGCCACTAGAGCGAGACATTTTTACCCCTCCCCCGCGAGCTTGTTAGCGCCTGGGACGATGCCCAAAACGCTCATGATCTTCTGGCGGTAGCGGAAGGCTACCAGGATGATTACACCCATGACGACCGCGAACGCGATCGGATGGGCCTTCGCTGGCGCAAGAGGCGCCTTGAGCGAAGACACTGCCTTTTTCACAAATGCCATGATTGATCTCCGTTGAAGGCTGGCCCGATTGCCAGACTCCATTCACTTACCACAGGCACAAGCGGATGTATGGTGACATTTCACTGGGGGCCGTAAATAGTTTCATCCCAATCGACTCCCTGTTGTATCAACACGAACTCCCCACGCTTGAGCCGTTGGATCACTCCCGCCATGCGCCAGTCAAGACGGAGCGCATCGACGACGTAGCGGAGTGAGCGAGAGTCGAGCCGAAAAACCGCCTTGAAGTCTGTCAGGTCCATTACTTCAGTCGGCATTGACTGTGGGATCTGAGTCGACACGAGAAGTGACACCCCCTTGCTTCGACCCTTGCGCAATATCTCGCTGATGCGCCCCTTCTTAGCCGCAAAGTGCATGGCACTCGACATCGCGTCGTATAACTCATCGACGACGACAAGGGACGGCTGACCCTTCTCGGCAGCACGCCAGCCTATCTCGGCGACGGTCTGAGGATCCTCCTCCCTGAAGATCACGACGCTCTGTCTACTCGGCTCGCGATGTAGATGAAAGGCCGTCTCGCGGACGGCGCCACGAAACTGCGGCACGCGGTCTTTGACATCATGGATCAAGACGAACTTAACCCGCTTGCGCGCATCTTCCACGAAGCGCGACTCGAAGAACGTCTTGCCCATGCCGGTCCCGCCAAGAGCGATGACCCGAGTACCTTGGCCCGGACCTGCTACTTCCCAGATTGTTTGGATAGCTCTAGCTTGCGGCGCGCGCGCGAGTCCCGTTGGTTTTTGGCCTTCCGGCGGGCTAGCCGTTTGGGGCGGCAGTACAGGCAGAGCGGGAGTATCCTCCTCGCTCGCCTGTCCACGGAAGTCAGTCTCCCGCAGAGCACGCATACTAAAAATACTCCTCGCTGGCCATGGCGCTCGGGATACGGATTTCGCCACCTCTCGAAATCGGACGCTCCCCCGCCGAATGGGCAACAGGCTGTGGAGCCGCGTTTGAAGTAGCAGATTGAGCAGGACGCGCCGGTTCGATCTTCTTTGCTCCTATGCTCATCGTCGCCCCGATCGCCAGGCCCGCTATCAACGCCTTCTTTCCCGGCGTCAACTCCGAGTCGGGGAACCACTGTCCTAGACTTTCGCCAAGGGCTTCGCCGAACTCCTTGACGTCTTCGTCGTCAGGCTCGTTCGCGCGACGCCTGCGAAACCGTTCGTTAGCCCATTCGACTCCGTCGACGAACACGCGGGCCAAACGGCGCCCGGCCGTAGCGCACCATCGCGGCGTTGGAGCCGAGATCGTCGTATCTCCAGTACCAACCACAACGGATTCCACGTCCGAAGCGGCGTCAGAGCCGAGCTGGCTATCAGATCCTCTGTCGTCGTCAGGTGCATATCCAACAAGCTCGCCAGCGATCGCCGAGAGCGTTGAAGTGTCGGGAGTCGTTTCCTTGTTTCCATTGCGAGATCCTTTCTTCCGCCCCTTGCCAGTGTGAACGTGCCCGCATTCGAGGCAGAACGATCCGGCCTGTGCGGGTTCCTCATTCCAACGGTGTTTTCCACCCTTACAGGTCACGACTCACCTCGGCGAAGAACTCGCGCACGCGGTCGTACTTCGGATCTCCCTTCAGCTCCAAGAGACCTTCGCGGACCTTGCTCACGATCTTCTCTTGGCTCCCGCCGCTCATCAACCAACGGAATGCGCACGACCATAGCAGATCCTTGGCGGCCTTACCGAACTCGGGCGGAAACACAACGTCGGTCCCCTTGACGATCGGTAGAACCTGCTTGACGGCGTCGAGTGCGACAACGTAAAGACGATCCGGTAGGTCGGCCATTACATCGGCCAGTGTCTTGACGTCCTTCTGTATGCTCATGTCCTTTCCCCTTTCAACGTGAGTACCAAAGCGCCCAAGCGATTCCACTTGAGAGCCCGGCTTCAATGATAGCAGTGTGGAAACTATTAGGATCAATATTCCCCGAGTCTTTCAGGGCCAAGAGCGGCTCGACCTTGGCGCGTACATTGCGCGGCTGATCTTTCACATAGCGCGCCCAAGCTGCCGTGCCGACGAACCGACTATCCCTCTCTTTCATCGCCCGTGCTAACTGCTTCTCTAGCTCGCGAATCTTCTTTCTGAGTCGTGCTCCCTCGGTCGGCTTACGCGACTTGCCTTCCGCCTTCGGTAAGAACCTACCCCGTGTATCTCGCCTCGGGAGCGCTTTCCGCTTCGATGAAACGAAACGTCCGCGCGCGTCCCGCTTGGGAGTCTTACGCTTCACTGTGAGACCAGATCGATATCCGGTTGTTCGTCTAGAATGTCCCGGTTCTCCAGATCGGTTTCAAGGGCAGTCGACTTGACGGCGGAGTCGTAAGGCTCTGACTCCCAATCGAGATAGGGCCAGACTTCGAGAGTTCGATCCGAGTTGACCGATCGACGCTTTGGCCGCGGGTCGAATGAAAGTTTAATTGTGTGGTCAATCCACTCGCCATAGTTCTCACTCCGCTTGTATCCCGACTTAGGACCGAATGAGACACCCGTCTTAGCGCCGACAAAACGAGAGATGGACGTAAGCACCACAGCAGGATCGCCGCGATCGTAAGCATCCACAATGTCTCGCCAGTAACCATACACAACTTTCTTACCCAGCCCGCGTCCGCGTACTTCGGCGAGTTGTTCGTCGGTTGGATTGAGCGGGAAGTACACTCCAGGCCGCGCGCAGAATACCCCATTGTCAAAACTCTTTTCCTCCCACCCGCCTAGCGGCTTGGGAACGTGTGATGTACCAGTATCGATGGGAAGTGGTAGGTCAAGGCGAGTGCGTGACCAGACACCGTCCGTCGCGACCATGAGAACCGCGTCACCGCCAATCCGAATCGCGTCAAGTAACTGTCCACGCGTACCGCTTGTGATGTTCCCTGCCCAGATCCAACTTTGGAACGGAGGCTCAATCCCCTTTGATTGGGCGAGTTTACCATAGCATGAGTTTAGCCCAAGCTTGATCACTAGTCCAGGGCCGTCCTTTCCCAGCTTAATACGCTCCAAGTACAATGCGGGAATGTCATTGAAGGGCCTGTGGTCACAGTCTGTGTGATACAACCACGCTTCACTGACCTTGAGACGCGGGTTCATTGCATGCGCGCGTGTGATTTCGGGCTTCCACGCCCATCCGCCCTTCCCGCCGTAGGGAAACGCGATTGTACCATCCTCACTGCGGACAGGGAGCAGGCCCCATGCGCCAGTATTGAACGCTTTCGAGTGCCAGTGAGATAGCGCGAGTGTAGCGCCGTCGATATCACGCCACGAAGGATTCATGACGCGTCTCCATGATCCACATTCGAGGCAGGGGAGCTGCGAGATATGGTAGGGGTAGGCGCTTGAGACATCATAACCCCATATCCGCCCTTCCACTTTGCCAATAACAGAGTTTTCGGGGCGGCCGCCGAAGAACGCGCACGCGAGCGGCTTCCGCATTTCAGAAGGGAACACGCCACGCTTGTTGCTGATACCAAGCCGTTTGAGAATGACGCTCGCGGTACTGCCAGCCCCGTGAAACGAGCGCAGCTCTAAGTCAGCTTCCTTGTGTGCCTGCACAAGTCGTTCGCCGAGTGTGGCCAGCTTGCGACACTCACTGAGGCAGTAGGTCTTCACTTCCGCGAACGATTGATTGTCGAACTCGCTGCGCTTGTCTTTCATGCGCTCGATCTCGGCTATCTCATCGACGGTACCGACCTTCCAGTCAGACAGCGCGCCTGTAAACTTTTTTCCAAAAAAACCGAAGATGTCCCACACAGTCGTGCGGCGGTTACCGCGCTTCACTGTGAGCTTACGGTTCATCAAGTTGATCTCGTAACCCTCCCATTGAACGGGAATGGTCACGAGCTGACCGTCTATCTCGCGCTCGCGCTGTTGTTCGCGGAAGAGCTTGAAAATCAGCTCGTCGGGGAGGTCCTGAAAGATCTTGGTCAGGTCGTAGCCGCGAAAAGCAAATCCGAAGACGCGAGCGCGGGCGGGGAGGGCAAGTATGAAATCAAGACATTCAACGGATGACAGCCCCTGTAGGTTCGCACGTTGCCACGATCGTCCGTCACTATCACTAGCGGCGATGAACGTGTAACGGTGAGGGGACCGACCTTGCCCTTCGCCGTCAATCCCCACAACGTAACGCGGTTTCCGCGATTTGTGCATCCGGCGGGGGCCGTCGCAACGTACACATCTATGGCTGTGGGGTGCGGGGGCTGGTTTGAAGGCATGGGGGATCTTCACCGCGTCTTTTTAGGGGCGATGAACGAATGCGCGGTGGGGATCACTTCCCTGACCGAAAACTTCGTCCCATGGAAGCGCACGAATCCTTGCGCCTGGCAGTGCGCGGCGTGGTCCGTGCACATCACCCATCGGGCGCGACCGTCGCCCTCGGGCTTGATGAAGCGATCCCGAGGCGAGAGTTGGCCGGAGTCGGTGATTACGATCTTCGTCGATAAACGACCGCATGTGCCGCGTGGGTGAAAGAGGATGTACTTACATCGTTGGGATGGGTTCGACGGATGACTGCCCATGATGCTCCCTTCCTTTCTGCTAGTGGCGCGGCGCCGATCTGCGAGCGCACGCCGCGCCTGTGCTACTTGACCGGCTTAGCCTCCTTTACATCCGCCGGCCGCTGGTTGCTCGCCTTCAACTCGGGATTGTCAAACTCAAGCAGTCGCTGCATCAACGTCGAGACGGCCGAGCAGAAGTTGTTTTTTTCTTGCAGCGACAAACGGCCGTCAAGCATGACTCGCTGCCGGAGCGAGGCGAGTCCCTTGACTTCCGTGCTGTAGTCGCCGACCGGCTTAGGCTTCCTTGGCAAGGTACTTCTCCGCGATTCGGTAGTCGTTCACCCGCCGACCCTTCCGCGTATCCACCTGCCCGTTGTACGCGACGGCAACTAGGGCGACGGTGCCCTCGCGCTGACATCGATCCCAAATCCGGCCGAACTCGGCATTCATCACGTGGGGCGACGGCAGCACGTGAGTGACGTTTTCCTGGACGGTGCCGTCAACCCGGACGACAGGTTTGAACTGCCACGTAGGAATTCGGCCGATCTCCCCTGTCTTCTCGTCGGTGATCTCGATGTCGCGACCCGGACCGACCAACCGTCCGATGTACGTCGGAGTTTGGCCCTCCTTCCCGCCGATCTTGATGACACGAGATTCCGCAAACCCGTCATCGAGAAATCCGGGAAAGTCAAGGTCAAGATTGTCGAAGGTTCCGGGAATGAGAGCGGTTTCAGTCTTGCTTTTGGCCATGATGTATGATCCTTTCAGTGTAACGTGATTACTTGGACTTCACTTCGAGACGGACACCGACCGGCGGACTCTTGCGTTCGCCCGTGATGTAGCGGAGCACCTGCATGACATCGACTGCATCACGGTCCTTCTCGCTCATCGCGGCGATCGTGAGAACAAGCCTCTCGGCTGCCTTGCGGGAATTCCATGTCTTCCCACGCGTGGTGCCGCCCTCGTCCGAGTCGGCGGCGTCGAGAACGTCCTCGGGTTGCTCGCCGCCCGCGTTGAAAATGTCAAGCTGTTTCTCCGCTGGGTGCTTGGCGACGTCGAGGAGAAGACCGATGCTCGCGCGCGGGTTGCCCTTCTCCCACTGCGCGAGGACTTCGGGCGACAACCGTTCGAAGAGGCGAATGTACTTATTGACAGCGTCGTAAGAGTAGCCGGTGAACTCACTGATCGACTTGGCGCTGACCTTATAGTCCACCTTCAGCTTGTACAGCTCCGAGCCGATCTCATAGGCCGACAGGTCTTCGCGCTGGATGTTCTCGACGAGGGAGGCGATCTGACGATTCGCGCCGGCCTGCTCACTGACGATGGCGGGGATCTCCTCCCAATCGAGATTGCGGCATGCCTGAAGGCGGCGCGAGCCGGCTTCGACCATGTAGTGATCGGGTCCTTTCTCGGGGTCGGGATTGACGATGATCGGTTGACGAAGGCCCACAGCTTGAATGCTGTGTTGCAAACCTAGCATGCCTTGCGCGTCGCCGTACTTACCTCGTTGCATGTTCTTGCGTGCGTTGTGCGGGTTGTCACGGATGTTCTTGATTGGGATAACGAGTACTTGCATGCGAATCATTCCTTTCCGATGATGAGTGCTGTGATTTCGAGTCCTTGCCTAGCGAAGTCACGTGCGAGAGCGATGCGCTCCGAGTCGGGCATCATCACGTCGCGGAGAGCTATGATCCGATCGAAGAGTGCGCGGATTTGTTGTATCTCGCGGCGGAAAGCTTCGATGGTGGGGAGGGCTTGGTTGGGGGTGGTGACGGTAGTAGCGGTAACGGTCACGACGCCACCGTCTCCTCACGCGTCTCGACCTCGACCACGCTTATCCGCGTCATGTCCTTACCTCACGATCTCGACAGGAGTACGCGTGCGCGACAAACCGCACGCTTCGCGCGCGAGTCTCCGCAGGCGCTCGTCGCTCCCCCCGGACCGGCGCGACGGGAGCGGACCGCTCTCTGCTTCGCGCTCACCATCGTAGAGCCGGTAAGCCCAACCGTGATCGCCGGGGACCTCATCCCAATACACTGTGATGCTCATCTTACTTTTCTTCGTCATGTTCCCCTTCCTTCCACTCTCAATAATACCCCCTCCAGCCGCCCGCGCAAGTACGGATTGCGGGGGAACGGTTCTTTTTTGTGTGGTGCGTTGTAAAGTGCAGGGGGAGAGAAAAATGTGCTTGGAGGGCGGCGCGTTAGGGGGGGGTCCTCCTGTATCTCACAC
>Ga0078972_1012689_pt1 | contig 14328 bp, 18 predicted proteins | sample YelNatPaOPGAMG01_FD_67568 | JGI IMG/M metagenome (GOLD analysis project Ga0078972, IMG submission 67568) | Hot spring thermophilic microbial communities from Obsidian Pool, Yellowstone National Park, USA - OP-RAMG-01 (SPADES assembly) (version 2) | ecosystem: Environmental > Aquatic > Thermal... | reverse complement strand
ATTCCAAAAACATCACAGTATCCTTTTTCATATTCAAAAGCTATCAAATAAGCAACTATAGGAATTATAGATGTTTCAATTACACCTTTTAATATTGGATTTTTCGTAAACTTTTGATTATCTTGAAGGGATACCATTTTTGTTTTTGTATTTTCTCTTCTGTTTCTTCTAAAATTTCTTGTTTTTCTAGCATATTGTATTTTTCCTTTCTTTAAAGAGTTATGCATATTACCTAATTTTTGGTATATTATCTTTAATTTTCTACATTACTAATATATTCACAACTTTCTACTTTACCCCTTGTATTAATCTTTTCAACACATTTCAGGGAAAATTTCAAATAACCACCAATCACCTTCATATTTAACCGAATAATTCATTGTATTCAAATAGAAATTAACTCTTTTAGTGTATTTAAAAATCTATATCTTTCAAAGTCCTCTTGTTTTATTCTTATAAATGACCAGTTTTCTTTTGTTAATTTCTGGACATCTTCACACCATAATCTTGCTCTCTTATCTTTATATGCTACATCTATGTCTTCTAATCCTTTTAATTCTATAAGAAAATATTCGTTTAAAGAAGTTTTAACAATAAAATCAGGATAATAATGTCTCAAATATCCTTCAGCACTTCTATACTCTATAAAAAATCCAATTTTACTTACTATTTTAACAAAAGATACTACATCTTCTGCCTTCTCTAAAAATTTAGCAAAATCAAGTTCAAAATTATTTTCACAAGGTGTATAATTGAAAATACATTTATTTGCAGGATATACTAATCTTGACCATACAAAAGGTTTTATTTCAGAGAGTTTAATAAAATCTCTTTTTTGAGGTTCTTGTTCAATAAAACTCATATTTCTAAAGGTTTCTACAAAAAGATTTATAAGTTTTGTCTGGACTTCAACAGAACTTAACTTATAAAGAACCCGTAAGTCTTCCAGATTTACTTTCTCTGTAAATAATTTTTCAACTACATATTTTTTAACCAAAGGATAGAAATCCGCAAACATATTAGGCAATTTTAATTGTTTGAGAATTTGGTCTGTATAATACGCAATTACGCTTCCTGGGTTTTTAGGAACTGGGAGGTTCCATTTTTTTCTGATAATTTCTACATTTTTAAGCATGTCTATGGCAATATATTCTGTTTCTAAGACCTTATTTTCAAGTTGTATTCCAAGCGATGGTAAATTGTTTATATGAAATTCGCTGATACGGAATTCTTTTATTAAAATTCTTGGTGAAAGTATTGGAATTCTTATATCCTTATCTTTTTTATTTTCATCAACATAAATTGTGGTTAGATTTAAAGGTGCATCTACATCAAATTCACCAAATTTTATTCCTTCTTGAGTTTCTAATTCTTCAAGTATTTCTATAAGTCCCGGTGGTCCTATTACTTCCAAAACATTTATACCTTTATCTATATTTGCATCTTCCTCAGGGAACATTTTTCTTAAACCTCTCCCAATCACCTGCTCTGGAAGAACTCTTCTTTCGGCCGTATATGGTCTTAACCCAACAATTACATTAACATTTCTTACATCCCATCCTTCGTTCAACATAAGGGTGCTAACTATTGCTTCATATTCATTTTTTTCATCATCTATAGTTTTGGCAAATTCTCTTGCTTTTGGTACATCAGACTTTTTTACTTCTCCTGTGCTATCTGTATGAATTAATAAAACCTTTCCTTTTAGGTCAGGCATAGAATTTATATACTCAAAAACTTCATCTGCTTCTTTATTTTCAGGACACTGAAAAAACAAAACTGGCTTTTTATTTAATACTTTCAGTCCTTCTTTATATTCCCTCCATCTTCTTACACCTGCCTCTATCCATACTCTATATCTTTCAACTGTTTTTTTAGTGGCAACTTCCTCCGCACCCTTAACTTTTCCTTTCAAGGGCCTTTTTACGATATTCATTTGAATGGCTTCTTTCAATGAGAAATCAACTATAATCCAGGGGAATAACGCACCCGTTTCTGTTTTAGGAGTTGCTGAAAAATCCAGTTCCATATTAATTCCTTTACCAAACCTATTTATTAATTCTTTATGGAGTTGTAAGAGTATTCTCTGCCATGCTCTTTCAAAATGATAAATATGATGTGCCTCATCTTTCAAAATTACTATATTGTGACAAGTTGTTAAGACCTCTCTTATTCTATTCTCATGATAAATATCAGAGATATTTGAAACCTGAGGGATTTCTAACGTATTATCTATTTCACTTTCTACTTCTTCTCTTCTATTTTTTCTTTCTTCCAGTTGCTGAATGTTGGTCAAAAATAAAACTGCATCTGGAACTGTATAAATTGGGTCTTCTTTAAGTATTACTTTTAGGTCAAAATCATCAACCCATTCGGGTGGAATTAAGGGGAGTTCTTTAAATATTTTTCCATTTTTAAAGTCCCTTTTTAATCTATCATATATTACATTTTTTTCCCCTGCGATAAGTAAAAATTTTGAAGTGTAGTCATTCTGGTTTTCGTTTTTAAAGTTGAGATATTGCCAGACGATAGTCATTGCCATAACAAAAGTTTTTCCTGAACCAGTCGCCATTTTAAAACCATATCGTGGATACTGGTCATAGGTAGGGTCATAATTTAAAATACGACCTTCTCCAAACTCTCTTGCCATATCTATAAAAGTTCTCTTTTTTACCACTTCTGAAACATAAATCAGTGTCTCAATCGCTTCTCTTTGACAGAACCAGAATTTAAATGGCTCCTTCTCTACTAAATGGTCTTCATTAAACCAGTATTGTAAAAGCCGTTTTGTAGTAGGTGTCGTATTAGGATATCCTTCATTACGCCAAGTATATATTGCTTGACGAAGGGTATTTACCAAATATCCATTACTTCTTTTTCTCTGGTTTGGATGTAAAATTTCAGTTGGTCTCATGAAGAATATGGTTAGGACTTTTCTTCAAAGTTTCCTCAATAAATCTCTCTTCATAAGTTGGCTTTAGTGTTTTAATAACATTCACAACCTTATCTTTCCTTACATTAAACTTATCCATTATATATACAGCAGTTGCAATTATAGATAGTCTGGTAGCGAGTGGAGACAGTGTAACATATTCTTCTACGAGTTTAATAATTTTTTCTACTTCCTCTTTGATAATTGCATTTTCAAATTGTTCTAATACCTTTTTATTGCTTTTAGGTTTAATAATATACCCACACTGCGTATCCCATTTTATTTCAACTAAACCCATATCTTCAGCAAGTCCTAAATACATAGATATTTCAGGCGAGTATGGTCCATAATGATACATTGAAAAATCAAAATCATATTTTAATTCTTTCCCTAAAAGATACATCATTTTTTGTATCACTGTTTTGCCTACTTGAATATTAGGGTCTCTCTCTGCAAATTTTTTTACTAAAGTATACACTAACATCACACCTTTCTTTGTGTCCATCATGGTCATCACTCCTTTGTTATCTTTTTTGCTCTTTCTCTATCCTCTCTTTTTACATAAATTCTACTCTTAGCAAACTTTTTTGGCAAATTTTTAACAATTTTTGAATAGTAAGAAAGTGGTTGCACATTTCCTTTATCGCCAATAATGAGTATTTCATCTTCCATATTATACCATTCTTTTGTCTTTTTTGAAAAATCGTCTACAGCATACCATATTTTGTTTTCTTTCAACTTTTTCATCAATTCTTCTAATTTTTCAATTCCTTCTTTAGTTGGTAATTCTTCTGTTTCTTCTGACACTCTGATATGATTTCTTTTCAACATTTCGGCAAACCATTTACTTTTTTCTAATAATATTGGTGTTATAGTGTAATCATTATATCCACAAAACGTGGAAATTGAACCATCAGAAGTTGTTGGCGGTGGATATCTTCCTATTGCTTCCTTTAATGCCTCTGTGAGCATAAGGTCATAGGCTCTTCTCGTTTTATGATAATAAACCTGTGTAAATATGAGGTACCTTGCAATTACAACACTTTCTGCTACATGCCAGCTTGCTTCATCAATTCCTAAAATTGGGTCTTTTGTTTCAGGGTCTCTGCCCAATTTGAGAGAAATAAGTAATCTCTCAAGGTCAAAAACACCATATTTGACGCCTATATGCAATGAATCCCGTAAAAGGTAATCGCATCTATCAGCATCAAGTTGGCTTGATAAAAGTATTTTCCAAAAAATTTTCTCCTTTAAAATTTCAGCATTTCCACTAATCATACCTGCGACTTCCTCTGAAGTGATATTATAATTTTTGTTTATCCTATGGCCATCGATTATTTTTTTGAAAGATGTCTTAATTATTGCTATTGTGTAGTCCTCATGTGAATAGCCATCAGGAAACAATTCTTCTGACGAATGAGAAAAAGGGGGATGCCCTACATCATGTAGAAGTCCCGCTAATCTTATTAACTGTCTTTCTCTTTCCAAATCAGTTTTATTATAATTTACATTTTCTTCCAAGAATTTTTCGTTCCTTTGAATTATGGAATTATACATTTTTGTAATAAGATGCATAACCCCTAATGAGTGTTCAAATCTCGTATGCATTGCTCCAGGATAAACCATATCTGTAAAACCAAGTTGACGAATTCTCCTTAATCTTTGAAACATTGGATGGTCAATGATTTCTTTTTCCCATTCATTAAATTCTATAAACCCATAAACTGGGTCTCTTATTTCATAAAATTTCATTTTACTTTAACTTTTATTATTTTATTTGTATCATTGCCAAAAACATCTATCACCTTAACCATTATCTGATATTCTCCATCTTTTTCATATTCATAAGTTGCTTCGTAATCTACTTTGGGGTTTTTCTTTGTTCTGAAACTCTGCCACTGGTTGTGAAAAGTATCTCCTTTATAGTCCCAGTCAATCGCCCAGTAATCAATAAGTTCTCTTGTGTCCTTTATTTTATCTGCTATTTCAACAAGTTCAGGGATTGGAGATATTTGAAAGTCAGTAATTTTAAGAGTAACTTCTTTCCCTTTCATTTTTACTTCAACTTCAAGATAAGCAACTTCAGAAAACCTTATATGCTTCAAAATTTCTTCTTCAACTACCTGGTCTGGAATTTTTAATAAATTTAAATCAAATCCAACAAGGGATGTTTTCAATTCATTTACAGAAGGAATTTGAATAAGTTTTAAATCTACTCCATTTTTCTTTGCAAGGACTTTCGCAAGTTCATTTACTTCATATCCCCACTCCCAGCCAAGAATATCCAGTTTATTAAAATTATTGTTTCTACATTCAACAACAACTCTTTCAACTTCTTCCATTGTAACAGGTGCATTCAAAGGGCCAACATGAACTGCTCTGTCTCCTTTTCTACCATGAATGTATCTAAAGCCAGTTAGAGGCTGTGCCTGATAGAGTTTGAGCATAAAAGAAAGATATTCATCTTGCCTTTCCTGCCAGTAAACAGTTTCATAGTTCCCAATATTCCAGAGTTCAAAAGGTCTTGCAGGTTTACCGTATTTATTATCTGGCATTTTCTATCTCCTATATTGCGGACTCTTTAATTTTTAACTTTTTGAAAACAATCTCTTTCACCTTCAAAGCAGTCTCAAGTGCATTCTTAGATTCATCAATCGTAGGTGTATAAATTTCATCCGGGTATCTAATCTCCACTGCAAAGGGAGTCAGACTTGCTATCTTTTCTTTATCCATACTTTCAAATTCTTTATCCATTTCAAGACACATCTTAAGGAGTATTCCCAAATCATGAGTCTTTTTCACTCTCACATCGTGATAAGTTAAAAACGCTTTTAGATATTTTTCTATTGCTTGCTGACAGTGAAAACATATCGCATCTGTTGGAGGGTCATCCATTTCTAATATATGTCTTGCAACTTTTATATCACTTTCCGCTTTTTGCAGCCACCTTAAAACGACTTTCTTTTTTCTTTCTTCATACTCATTCATAATTTTGTCCCTTCAAGAAATACCTCATTTGAAATTGTGTTTACTATATCTTTTTCTTCTTCAAAATTTTTCCTTGATTTAATTAGTACATCAAAAGATATAAACCTTATCTCCTCATGGAGTGCCATTAAAATTTCACCGACAAGATTCCGTCTCTCTTTTTGAGTTAGTTCATCCTCTGTGATAACTAAAATATCAAAATCGCTTTCATCTCTGAAGTCACCCCTTGCCCTTGAACCGAAAAGAAATATACTATAAAGAATAAGTCCTTTTTGAGTGAACACCTTCTCAATAATATTTTTTATCTTGCTTTCTATCTTCATTTATCATCCCCGGTTAAATCCTTTGAATTATGAATATCCAGCAATCTCTTTCTCGTAACCTGAATAGCAAACTTTGATAAATCAGAGCCAATCCAACGTCTACCAAGTTTTTCTGCCACTGCAAGGGTTGTTCCTGAGCCACAAAAGAAGTCACCAACAAGGTCGCCCGGGTTAGATGAGGCAAGGATAAAAATTTTTAATAAATCCTCTTTCTTTTGTGTATCAAATCCAAGATACTCATCTCCATGAGCAGTAGCCATTGATGGAACATCATCTATCACATCATATCTATATTTGCCTTTTAGTATCCACTTACCATTAATAAAGTCTTGTGGTGGATAGTATCTTCTTTCTTTGGTCCATTGTTTGTACCATTTCCCCTCATTGTCCTGTCTATATGCTTTTAAATCTTCGAATGGAATCCTTATTAAATCTGGATTAAAAATATGTCTACCTTTATTTTTTGCGTAAAAAAGAATGTTATCATGTTTATCTGCATACATAGTTGTACTATTTGTAGTTCCCCTGAAAAACCAAATTACTTCATTAACCATATTCTCATACCCAAAAATCTCATCCATCATCACTTTAACATAATGCCCCACATGCCAGTCAAGATGCACATAAATAGAGCCGTTTTCAGCCAGAAGTTCCCTCATTAAAACCAGTCGCTCATACATATATTTGAGATAAGAGGCAATACCACCACTCCAGGTATCTTTGTAAGCACGCTCTTCTATAATTGATGGTTCTTTTTCTATGGGTTTATCCCCAACTGTTGTTTTAACAGTAAAATCAGCCCCAGTAAAAAATGGGGGGTCAATATAAATCAGATTTATCCTTCCAGCCCATCCTTGTTTCAATAAAGAAGACATTACAAGTTTATTATCGCCCCAGATTAAAAGATTCTTCCAGTCCTTTGGATAATTTGGTGGGTATTCACTTTCTGGATAAAAACTTCCTTTGTAAAGCCCTTCTTCTATATCTTTCAATCTTGGCTTGTTTATGGTCTCAACTATCTGAAATGGCAGGTTTGGTCTTTCTATAGGTAATCTGTCACCTTTCTCAAGTTTGCCATACTTCCCATTCCATATTAACTCCACATACTTTTTATTTTCCATACATTAGAATTATCTCTAATTTTTTAAATCCTGTCAATTTACACACAATCCTAAATCCTAAATAAAAAAATTTTTTAAAATCATCTCTTTCAATTTTTCAACTTTCCACTTTTCGTTTTATATTATATCATAATATAAATTCAGTATACTGAAATTATAGAGTTTGAAGACACAAGATGAGCATTAATTCAGATATTTTTGATTATGCTGATGAATTTAGTCCTACCAAAGAAGTGATAGACCAATTTTTATTATTGCAACCTTGTTATTTTGCTTTTCAAAAATCTCTTGACTTAAATTATTTTTCTTTTAAATCTTTTAGTAAAAAAGAAAAAATTAAAGAATCTATTTCGTTTATTTTCACATATAGATATCACCTTTTATTTTCTCAAATCTACGATAAAGTAAAAAATTCTCAAACAGAAAAAGTAGAAATAAATTACTTACCAGATAATTTTGTAGAAGTGTGTAGAGAAAGATTATGGATTGAAGAAAAAATAGCCCTATCGTTTTTCCTTTCACCTTTAAAGCATGAAATAGAAGAGTATTTAAATAGATTAGACAAAAAATTTGTTTCAATTAAAAAGTTTGATGACGATTTATTTAAATGTGAAGTTTTTATTGATAAAGATTATTTTTTAAAAATTTGGGAAGATTTTAAAAAAAATAAAATTGAGAACGAATATTATAAGAAAAAATTGGAAATTTTTTATACATCAGTTATACTTCCGTTGGCTTGGAAAATTGAGAGAATTCATGAAGTTGCAATAAATAGTTTAGAAAAAGAATATCCTTTTCTTCCCAAATTAATAGAAAAAGGTATATCAATCCTTTCACCAGAAACTAAGTTAAAAAAAATCTCATATAAAGAAGAAAATGGGTATGGATATTTAACAATCAATAATAAAAAAATTAAAGTTGGGAAAGTAAAGACTGTAAAATGTATCTTTTTACGAAAAATTATAAATGAATGTAGGGGGCATTCAATAAGTGTAGAAGAAATTTATCTCTCTATATATTATGAGATAAAAAAATATAGAGAGTTAACAAATTTAGAGTATCTTTCTCCTATCGCAATGATAGAAAAATTAAAAAATAATATTGTAAAAGAAATCCATAAAATACTTCAAAAAGAAGGAATAAATGGTTTTATAAAAGCCGTTAGATTTAATAAAGAAACCAAAACCTGTAGGTTTGATGAAGATTTCTTAACTATTTCTTAAAATAACCCTTCTAAAAAAATCTAATTTGGTGGGAAAAGTGGGGAAAATTTGATTTTTTAAAAATTCCCCTTTATCTATCCTAATTTTTCAAATTTACTATTTCTTCTTAGTGGTGGGAAAAGTATTATTGTTTTTGATATGAATAGAAAAAAAAGAAAAAAGAAATTTAAAGGGAGATTTGTGGCTGTTCCTTTTGTGCTTTTGGATTGTAAAAATTTTGAAATATTATCTGGAAATGGATTTAAACTTTATATTCTTCTGTGCAAAAAGTTCTGGGAAGAAAAAAATGGAGACTTGCCATTTCAGGTATTTTATTTCAGTTTTAAAAAATTTTTTTCAAAGCCGACCTTTTACAAATGTTTAAAAGAATTGGTAAGTTTGGGTTTTTTAAAAATAGTAGAAAAAGGGAGTTTTAAACCCAAAAAGAATACCATATATAAGTTCAGCAAAGAATGGACCAATTCACATGAGGAAATAAGAAAAACAAAAGAGTATAGAAATTATTTTAAACCATGGGGAGGATTAATAGCCGATGAAGATGAAGAACCAGAGATTTAAATTGTTGAGTTTGCTTCCCCCGTATCCCCCACAGATAAAATTCCCCCACGGGGGAAGAGAAGACTTATATAGAAAAAAAGATAAAAAAGGAATAACCCAAATTAGAGGTCGCAATGAGTTGCTATGGGGCTTGGTATATCTAAATATTATGTCAAATTTTTTATGCCATGATTTTGAAATTCAAAAATTCCCCAAAAATGAACCAAACCCCAGGTCAATTTTGTATTTGATTTTATTTGAGTGTGAGACAAAAAAATTATACCACGAGACGAAGGGACTTTTTAAATGGTGTAAATTTTTTCTACCATTCCATATAAAATCTTTTACCCAACATTTAAAAGGAGGAAAATACGAGAAAAAAAATATTATCTCCTTTGAAAGCAGTGCATAAATATTGTGTGTGGTGTGTAGGAGGGCAAAGTAGGAAATTAGATGCATTATGTGCAGGTGAAGAATGCGGTTGCCCTTTATATCCTTACAGACACGGGAGGGATGAATTAACAAGCAAAGATATTAGGATAGTTGTTTTAGGTGAAGGGATAAAAGTTGAAAATTATTCTCCATTGAAAGCAATAAGATACAAATGTTTAGATTGTTCTGGTGGGAGTAAAAGTGAAGTGAGAAGTTGTATCTGTTATGAAAATAATCCTGAAAAAGTTGACCCTTGTCCCCTTTGGGACTTCAGGGAAGGGCACAACCCACATAGAAAGGGAGTAGGAAATAAAAAGGCAAAACCTCCCATGAGAGGGTCTAAAACCTCTGGACTCACGGACAACAAAGCGAAAAACTCCCCTTCTCACGAACAGGGAAAAGCACTATTCAAAAAGAGTTAAGAGGTTTGTATTAACTCCCTTTTAATTGGGGAGTTATCAGGATGTGAGTTTAATAAATGGGAGAAAAAAGACTACTGACTATTAAAGAGGCAAGTGAGTATCTTGGCATAAGTGTTAAAGGATTATACAATATGGTTAACAGGAGAGAACTCCCTTTTTATAAGATTGGGAAGAGGGTAAGGTTTGATATGAAACAATTGGATGAATGGATTGAGAAACATAAGGTTGAAAGTGTTGATAATCAAGTGGATGATTTTTTACACAAGTTAGGAGCTAGGGTATAATTAGGAGATATGGGAAAGATATATAAAAGAGGGGAAACCTGGTATATCTATACCTGTTATAGGGGAAAGGTAATAAGGAAGGCAGTCGGACAGGATAAAAAGGTTGCAGAAGCAGTATTGAGAAAAGTAGAGACAGAACTTATTGAAAATAAGTGGCTTGATATAAAGAGAGAAAATAAAATAAAGTTTTCAGATATTAGCAGGGAATTTCTGGAAAGATATAGCAAGGTAAATAAAAGAAGTTGGGATAGAGATGAAGGAATTATAAATCTTCATTTGAATAGGTTTTTAGGAAATAAATTTATTTTTGAAATCAATGAAAAAGATATTGAGGAATACAAAAAAGAAAGATTATCAGCAGGGATAAAGCATTCTACCCTAAACAGGGAACTTGCCTGTCTGAAGACAATATTGAATAAAGCAAGGGAGTGGGGATATATAGAGGCAGTCCCCAAAATAAAATTGTTTAGAGAGAACAATCAGCGGGTAAGATACTTAACTGATGAAGAAGAAAAGAGATTATTGGAGGTATCCCCTGAGCCATTAAAGAGCATAATACTGGTTGCCTTGAATACTGGAATGAGACAGGGGGAGATATTAAACCTGAAATGGAGAGATATTGACATAAAAGAAGGAATAATTATAATACAGGACAGCAAAGGCAAGGAAAAGAGGATATTACCTATGAATGAGACTATTAAAAGTGTATTTCTTAATCCTCAGTTATATGATAGCAAAGAATATGTATTTGGAAATAAAGAAGGGGGTAGATATAGTGGAAGTTATATCCAGCATTTATTTGAGAAAGTTGTAAAGAAGGCAGATATAAAAGATTTCAGATTTCACGATTTAAGACACACTTTTGCAAGTAGGTTAGTAATGGCAGGAGTGAACTTAAAAACGATACAGGAACTATTAGGACATAAAAGTTATCAAATGACTTTAAGGTATTCCCATCTATCCCCAGAAATTAGAAAACAGGCAGTAGCAATTCTGGACGTAAGGAACAAAAATCTTGCACAAATCTTGCACAAGGGCGAAATTGATAAAAATGAAAATTTAAGTCAAACCATTGATAATTAAGAACTTACGCCCGTGTAGCTCAGTGGTAGAGCAGCGCATTCGTAATGCGCGGGTCGGGAGTTCGAATCTCCCCATGGGCTTTTTTTGTCTCCCGACCCGCGAAGGGGTGCAGGGGAAGGTATCGTCCCCGCGTAGTTCGTATTGGGGGAGGACTATATCAGGAAGGGGGAAGCACCCCCTCTCCCCCAAGGGGCGAGGGAACTCCCCCTCTTTCGTAAAGAGGGGTTAGGGGAGATTTTAAAAATCCCCCTCTATCCCCCTTTTCCAAAGGGGGAATTTTTCGGGTGAGTTCGCCGTAGCCCGATTTCTGCGTAGTTTTGTCTCTCCCGTAGCACCTGTCGTGAGACAGATTTCCCATTTCCTTCATTATTCACCCCCACCTACATCCTCCCCCTCCGAGGGGGAGGGAAAGGGTGGGGGTGTTCCACCACATTTCTTATTTTACCACAACTACCATTATCCATAAACATTTTTTATAAACCCGCCCCCTAAAAGTACCTCTCCATCATAAAAAACAGCCGCCTGCCCCGGTGTAATCGCCCACTGTGGCTGGTCAAATACCACCCTTGCCTCATCTTTTTTATCCACTGGATAGATTGTTGCCTTAGCCCCACTGTGTTTATATCTGACCCTGACATCTGCCCTTACCTGCCCATCAATCCCTTCAACAGATACCCAGTTTAGCCCTTCCACAATAAACTCTTTCTTATACACATCCTTCTTCTCACCCACAACCATCCTTTTTGTCTTCCTGTCAATCTCCATTACATAAAGTGGCTTTCCTCTTGCTATACCAAGCCCCTTTCTCTGCCCTATGGTAAAAAATCCACTGTACCTTCCCAGAATATTACCTTCCTTATCTACTATGTCCCCTGTATTATCTCCGAGGATACATCCCTTGCCTCCTGCTATAAAGTCCTGGCTCTCCTCCTTCCCTGAGACAGGCAGTTTTAACCTTCTTGCAATGGAGCGAACCTCTTTTTTTGTCAAACTACCAAGTGGAAAGGCCGCCCTTGAAAGCTGTTGCTGTGTGAGCAAAAAAAGGAAATAACTCTGCTCTTTCGCTTTGTCTCTCCCTTTTTTAAGGATATACCTGCCTTTCTTCCTTTCATACTCAACAATTGCGTAGTGTCCTGTGGCAAAAAGGTCAAACCTCTTTTTCTCTGTTTCAATAAATCTATCCAGCAATAAGCCAAACTTCAAAAACCTGTTACAGACAACGCAGGGATTAGGTGTCCTCCCTGAGAGATATTCCTTTTTGAAATAGGAAAGGACAATATCCCTGTATTCCTTTACAAGGTCCACGATGTAGAGTTCTATTCCGAGTATCTGGGCAACCTTTTTTGCATCTTCAATATCCTTACCTTCAGGACCATAGCAGGCAGATATGGCTATATCTTCCCTGTCATACCTCTCATCCCAGACCTTCATAAAAAGCCCACTGACACTATATCCATCCTCTTTAAGCAATGCAGCAGCAACTGAAGAATCCACGCCACCGCTCATCCCCACCAGTACCTTTCTCTTCATTGCCTTTTATTCAACTGCAACCACCTCAGTTACCTCAGGCACCCTCTCCTTTATGATTGCCTCTATCCTCATCTTAAGCGTCATAGCAGAAAATGGACATCCCTTGCAGGTCCCCTGTAAACGGACACTCACCTTACCCTTTGCATCCACATCCACAACCTCACAGTCCCCACCTTCTGCCTGCAAAAACTTCCTTACATCCTCTAATGCATTCTCAACCTTCTCTTTCATATCCATTCTCTTTCTCCTTTATAACTTCAGGTAAGCTTTTCTCCCCTGCCTCATTTCCTTTCTTCAAGCCATAATACCAGAATACTGTAAATACAGAAAGGAATATCACCACCTTAAGATAGAAAATATCAACAAAATATGCTGCTACTGCCCCTATAATGAACCCTGTAAGCGGTAGCCCGTATATAAACAACACACCCTTTAAAAGTGCTGTATCATCTATCCGTACAACAACCCTTTCACCTTCCTTTGCCTCTCCCTTACTAACTGCCTCAAGAAAGAATAGTCCATCAGCACCTTTCTTACAGAGTGAGCAGGACCCGCAATGACTTCTGTCTTTTTTATCCACTGCGACGAGCACCTTATCCCCCTGAATCTTCACTACCCTCCCTCTTTCCACCAGCATCTTTCCTTCTCCTGTAGTCAGCAATCGCTGCCTTTAGCCCATCCTCTGCCAGAAGTGAGCAGTGCATCTTTATAGGGGGCAGTCCCCCGAGGAAATCCACCACTTCCTTATTAGAAATCTTCTCCGCCTCCTCAAGTGTCTTTCCCTTTGCAAGTTCTGTTACCACAGAGGATGTTGCAATAGCAGCCCCACAACCAAATGTCTCAAACTTTATATCCTCTATGATGTTGTCCTTTACCTTTATATATATCTTCATCACATCCCCACACACAACATTTCCAACAGTTCCAACACCATCAGCGTCTTCAATCCTTCCCATATTCTTCGGATTTCTCAGGTATTCATAAACCTTTTCTGTATAGTCCATATTATTACTCCTTCCAGCCCACATAAGGTAGTTATATCAGGCACATAGGAAATGAGATGTCTGGCGAACGACTTGTTTACCTCGCATTCTTCTTTGCATCTCTTTCCATATGCGAGGGCTGTTTTATCTGTCCCCCCCACCTTCATCCTCCCCCTCAGAGGGGGGAGGGAAAGGGTGGGGGTGTTCATTCCCCCTCTTTCGTAAAGAGGGGTTAGGGGAGATTTTAAAAATCCCCCTGTATCCCCCTTTTCCAAAGGGGGGATTTTTCGGGTGAGTTCGCCGTAGCCCGATTTCTGCGTAGTTTTGTCTGTACCGTAGCACCTGTCGTGAGACAGATTTCCCATTTTCCTTCATTCACCCCCACCTACATCCTCCCCCTCAAGGGGGAGGAGATATGGGTAAGGGATATCTTCCTAAGGGGTGCCCTGAAAGGAGAGGGTGTTATCCCC
>Ga0078972_1012688_pt1 | contig 14328 bp, 14 predicted proteins | sample YelNatPaOPGAMG01_FD_67568 | JGI IMG/M metagenome (GOLD analysis project Ga0078972, IMG submission 67568) | Hot spring thermophilic microbial communities from Obsidian Pool, Yellowstone National Park, USA - OP-RAMG-01 (SPADES assembly) (version 2) | ecosystem: Environmental > Aquatic > Thermal... | reverse complement strand
ATGGGGGCCAGCGGCCGCTTCGATGAAGCGAGCGGCGGCGCGGTAGTCGTCCCGCCAATAGCGTGGCTCATAGCGGTAGTTGAGCCAGCCCTGAGCCGAAGCAGCGCCGAGGGGGAGCAGCAGCACCGCTGCCACCGCGCCTGCCGCTGGCAAGCGCAGGCGACGGGGAAGAAGCTGGGCCACGGCGCGCCCGAACCAAATGGCGCCGGCAGCGAGCAAGATGTGGAAGCCGGGCAGGCCCATGAGCAGGAACTTGGCGCGGTAAGCGCCGCGCAAGAGCGACAGAGCCCACATCGCCAGGGCGGGCCAGATGGCGAAGATCACCACAAAGGCCCAAAGCAATGGCGCGCGCGATCGCTTCCACCCGAGGGCCAGGCCGGCAAGGACGGGCAACAGGGCGAGCCAGGCGATGCGGCTCATGCCGTCGCTGCTGGGGCCGAGGGTGTAGAGGCGAACCATATCATTCAGGTAAAAGCCGAGCGGCTGCTTCTGGCTGATGGCCGGCCAAGCCCCAGCCTGCCTGATCACGACCGCCAGCCAGGGGCTGTAGCCAAGCAGGACAAGCGCCTGCATACCCAGCCAGCTGAGCCCTTGCCGCATGCGCCTCGCCGCAGGGCGCTGCCTCATCAGCCAGATGGCCACAAGCAAGTTCTGCAGAAGCAACACCAGGAAGCCGAGGTAGTGCGACCAGAGGAGCGCCAAGGCAAGCAGCACGTAGGCGGCGCCGGGCAAGAGACGGCGCTGGGCTCGCGCAACCGCCACGAGATAGGCGGCGAGGCAGTAGCTGCTGGCCGCAGCAAGCAAGGCGACAAGGATGTAGGCGCGGGCTTCCTGGGAGTAATAGATGGCAAAAGGCGAGATTGCAGCCACCAGGCCGGCGGCCAGGGCCACACCCTTGCCGGCAAGGTAACGCGCCCAAAGATAGGTCACGAGGACCAGCGCCAGCCCGAGGAGAGCGGAGAGAGAGCGCAGCCCCGCTTCCGACCGGCCGAAGACGCGGCACCAGAGGTTGAGCAGGTAGTAATAGAGTGGCGGGTGAATGTCACCTGCGGCAGCAGCGGCGATGGCCGAGAGCGGGCGCACCGTCATCCCCCAGGAGTTGCCCTCGTCCGCCCAGAGGCTTTGTGCCGCCAAACCCTCGAAGCGCAGGGCAAAGCCAAGGAGGACAAGCAGCCCTATGGCCAGCCACTCGCCTGAGCTAACCCCGCCCCCAGAGTGCGGCGCTGGCTGCTGTTCGGGGAACTGGCGGCCTGCCGCCGACGTCCCTATCATGGGACCGGTGACACTCATGGCGCCGATTATACCGGCGCGCCGGATGTTTGGCCATTGACCGCCGGGCGTGCGCCGCAACCGCAGGTCTGGGCTCGGCAAGTACCGATGGGTTGGCCGACCTTGTTCGGTGGCGGCGCGAGATGGTAGCCGGTTCGCCGCTAAGCGATGATTAGTGCACCGAGGTCAGGTTGAGCAGCAGTAAATCGTACGCAGCCTTGTTCGCTCTGATGTTCGTGGTGGCACTTGTGGCTGGGTACATTGTCGCCAGCAGCATCCATTTCGGCGCCCAGCCAGTCGTCAGGCTGGGAACGCCTACGCCGACCCTTGGCAGCGTCCAGGCCAAGCTGGTCACTCCTTCCAGCGAGGGCAGCGCTATCTCAACACCCGCGGCGGGCACGGGTGGGGCGGGTGACAGCGAGCAACCACCCATCCCCACGGTGGTGGCGCCCACGTTCGATTCCGGTTCTGCGGCCCAGGCAACGGCGACGGCGAACCCTGTGGCTGGCCCGAGCAGCACGCCAACAGCGACAGCTACGGCGACGGTCACACCAACGGCCACCATGCCCCCTTACCAGTTCGTGGCCGAAGGAGCGCCGGTGCTACACCCGGAGAAAGGGTGCTACGTCGGCGCGGTGTTCGGCTATGTGCACGACGAGCAGGGGCAGTGGCTGGCCGGGGTGCGGCTGCGTCTGTCTGACCCCTGGGGGCATGTCTTCACCAGCGCCAGCAAGCCGGCACCGGACAACGGATACTATGACTTCATCCTCGGAACCAGCCCAGCCACCTGGACCCTGGTCGTGGTTGACGCCGAGGGGCGCCAGATCTCGCCCGCCGTTACCGTGCAGCACAAAGAAGGCGACCCGGGATGCTGGTATGAGGTGGACTTCCGGCGCACTCGCCCCTAAGCCAGCAGTGAGTCAGGCGCGCTGGCCGGTGAGTATCTGGCGCAGCAGGCGCTCGTGATCAACCGACACGACAGCCACCAACTGATCGCCCGCCTCCAGGCGGGTGCTGCCTGACGGCACCATGGCGTGATTCTTGCGGATCACGATGCAGATGAGTGAGTCATCTGGCAGGCCGAGTTCCTGGATAGTGCGGCCACTGGCTGGCGAGCCTGGCTGCAGGTGAAGCTCGACGATCTCGATGCCTTCGCCGTGAAGCGTGAGCAGGTGCACGAGCGAGGCAGTCGGTATCTGCTGCTCAAGCTGAGCCTGGATAATCGAAGTCGAGCTAACCGTCACGTCTATGCCAAGACGGCCAAAGATCGCCTCGTTGCGTGGGTTGTTGATGCGGGCGATCGTCCTGCCGACCCCAAAGCGGCCCTTGGCAATCTGGCAGATCACGAGGTTGTCCTCGTCGTCGCCAGTCACGGCGGCTACGACGTCGGCCCGGCGCGTCCCGGACTGCTCGAGGACCGACATCTCGCAGCCATCGCCGCAGAAAGATAGCGCCCCTGGTATCTCAGCACGAATTCGGTCGCACTTGCTCGGGTCTTTCTCGATGACAAGGACCTCGGCGCCATCGGCGACGAGAGAGCGCGCCAGGTAGAAGCCGACTTTGCCCCCACCGACGATCACGACATACATACTGTATCCTCTTGAAAGCGATGCTGCTCAGAAGCGAAGCTGCTGGCGGATGGCGGCGACACCGAGCCGCGTGGGCGAGATGGTCGTCAGGCCGATCGTGTCCCGATAGAACTCCTCGCGGCCCAGGTCGTAGATGCGGCAGATCACCTGCGGCACCTTGAAGACCTCCCTGGCGACTTGGGCGGCCATCACGTTGGTGTTGTCGCCATTGGTGGTGGCGATGAAGGCGTCCGCCTGCTCGATCCCGGCCTCGCGCAGCACATCCTCGTCAATGCCGGTGCCGAGCACAGTATCGCCCTCGAAATCCACGCCCAGGCGATGGAAAGAGTCCGGGTTCGCGTCTATGACGGTCACCTGGTGGCCCTCAGCCACCAAGTCGAGGGCCAGCTGGGCGCCCGTCCTGCCGCAACCGAGTATCACTATTCTCATGCTCCCAAGTTCTCCTCATGCTCCCCTGTGTCGGGGGAGCGTGCGATAATCACGAGACACTGGGCCCGCCGCAGAAGTTCGGAGATGGTGCGCATCACCGCCTCGGACCGGCTAAAGCCCCGCTGGGCGCTCACGCCCATGACGATAGCGTCGGCCTGCTCCTGTTCGGCGACCCTGAGTACCCCTTCGGCCACGCTGCGCTGGCGGATCGAAATGGGATGCACAGGCAGACCGTGCAAGGCTACGAGCGTCCGCGCATTGGCCAGCACGGCCTCAGCCCGCGCCTCCTGGGCTGGCAGCGGCGTCTCCAGCCCGATCGTCAGTGGCACCTCCATGACGTACACCGGGGCGATCTCGGCCCTCTGCGGCTGAGCCAGGCGGGTCGCCAGTTCCAGGGCCCTGTCGGATGCAAGGCTGCCGGACACGGGGACGACGATGCGCTGCAGAGCGGACACCGACGATTGTGCCCGCGCCAATTCCTGAGGCACCTGCACGGGCACGCGGAACATCCACCAGAACAGATAGGCAAGCGAACCGACGAATATGGCAGCCAGGGTTATGCCGAGCGGGTGTAGGGTGACAGCGCTCATAGCTGCCCTCGTCGCTGGCGCAGCCAGCGATAGCGGACCCAGGCGGTCCTCAGGCGATAGACGCCGAAGGCCGAGAACGCCAACCCGACGCCGACTCCCAAGGGCGTGAAGGCCACTTGCAGCGTGCGCACCGTAATCGCCGCCCCCAGTGGCACCATCAGCAGCGCCAAGGCCACGTGTGCCACATCAGTGACGCTGAGGAACTCGGGAGGAGGAGAGCCATGTCTGCGCATGTCAACTGCTCCTCGGCGCGGTGAAGTTGGCCGGGCGCTCGCCACGCTGAGCGCCGCGGTCGCGCCGCTCAATAGCCAGTTTGAACTGCTCGACTAGTTCGTATTCCTCGGCGTGAGTGAGCACCTCGATCTGCTCCTGGTCCCAATCGTGGGCGACACTACCCAAGACCGGGTAGCCCATGTGCCGGCGATACCAGAAGTAGTATCCGAGGCAGAGCAGCACCCAGGCCGGGCCGGCGATGCGGCCGATCTGATGGGTAAGGATGACCATCGTCAGGATGCCGGCTACTCCCAGCAAGCCGAACACGCCCAACACGGGGAAAGCCACCACGCGACCGTGATGCCTGACGCCGATATTGCCGGGCATGCGATATGGCCGCGGCGAATAGGGGTCAACGAAGCGCAGGCGGATGAGGGCCAGGAAGACGATGACGTAGCCCAGCGTCGCCCCGAAGGCATACATGTTGCCCAGCGTATCCAGGGCGCTAGGAGTGAGGAAGGACAGCACCGCCTCCAGCAGGCCCATACCGCCGAAGATCACTATGGTGCGCACGGGCGTGTGGTAGCGTGGGTGCACCTTATCCAGCCACGATGTGGCAAGCTTCAAGCGGCTCATGGAGAAAGTGAGCCGGCTGGCGCCCATCACGCCCGTGTTGGCGGAAATGAGCAGGATGGTGGCACCCAGCGCCGCCGCGAAAGGACCGGCCAGCAGGCCGAGATAGGGGATGTGCTGGGCGAGCCAGGCTACAGGGTCTCCCTGGTGGGTCTGGAAGTCCTGCCAGGGCAGGATGCCGAGCCCGACCACGGAAAAGCCGAGGGCGAAGATGAGCACCGTGAATATCAGCGCGATCGAGGTGCGGGGGATGACGGTGGCCGGCCGGCGTGTCTCCTGCGCCGCCTGGGAGATCGACTCCAGCCCGACGAAGGATATGATGGCCAGCGACGCCCCGTACATGAAACGGCCAGCGGTCGGGAACTCGAAGGTCCACTGGTGGGCGAGCAACTCCGGCTTCCAGGCGAGGAGGAAGCCGAAGACGACGACAGAGGACTCGAGGAGGATATCAACCAGGCCGAGCAGCTCGTTCAGACGGGATGACTCACGCACACCGCGAATGTTCAGCCAGATGAGGAAGACGATCAGCACGATCGCCTCCAGCATCCAGACGTAGTGCACCTGTGTGAACGGCCCGATGCTCACGGTGAGGTCACTAAGGTTGAAGCCCAGGATGTAGGGGCTGAAGTAGTTGAAGTAGCCCGAGGAGGCGACGGCAAAAAGGGCGATATCAATAGTGTAGTCGAGGAGCAAACCGGCTCCGGCTATGAAGCCCCAGAGGTCGCCCAGGCCGCGGAGAGCGAAGAACTGGCCGCCACCGGCGACGGGGTAGGTGGAGGAGAGTTCCGTGTAGGCCAGCCCGATCATGATATACACGATGCCCGCTACAGCGAAGGCAAGCGGCGCTCCTCCCTGGGCGGCGCCGACGACGAGGCCCAAGGCCACGTATATGTCAGCGCCAACGTCGGCATAGCCCCAGGTGTAGGAGCCCCATATGGTAACGTCGCGGCGGAGCTCCATCGGCTCAGAAGCGGCCATCTCATGTGCGGCTTGGTTCATATGGGTCAGCTAGTGCTCCGTCTTGACGGTAGCCGGGCACGGCTACCAATCGGAATGTGAATCGTATCTGAATCGGGCGCTGCGAGGCCGCAAGCCACAGGTAGGAAGCCCTCCTGACCTCCGGCTGCGGCCGGAACAACATCTTTCGAAACTACTGCTTCGGGCCCACAAATTCCAATACTACATCTGGCCCCAAAGCCGGACAAGTCCACTGGATATGGTGGCGCCGGTGGATGAGGCGTTGCCCTGGCTCGACGGCTTTGCTACAATCGGCGCGGCACTGGAACCCTGTCTCGCACCGGCAATCAGCAACGCCCAGCTATCCAGGAGATGCTCATGGACCTTGCCGCCCTCATCCGCACCATACCGGACTTCCCTGTCCCCGGCATCCTGTTTCGCGACGTTACCACGTTGATCAACAATGGTCCCGCTTTCCGCGAGGCGGTTGACGTCATCTCGGCTCGATTCGCTGGCCAGCACATAGATAAGGTGGCCGCCATCGAGGCGCGGGGCTGGATTTTCGGCGCCCCGATCGCCTACAACCTGGGGGCCGGCTTCGTCCCCATCCGCAAGCCCAACAAGCTCCCCGCTGCCACAATCAGCTGCAGCTACGAGCTCGAGTACGGCACTAACTCGCTCGAGGTCCATTGCGATGCCATCCAGCCCGGTGATAACGTCCTTCTCATTGACGACTTGCTGGCCACAGGCGGCACCGCTCGCGCCTCCATCAACCTGATCGAACGGCTTGGCGGCAAGGTAGTTGGCGTCGGCTTCCTGATCGAGTTGGTGGACCTGGAGGGGCGGCAGCAGTTGGCTGGATACGACGTGGAGTCAATCATCAGTTTCGCCGGCGCTTGAGGCCAGGGGGCGCCGGCCAGCAGAGGACGGTCGGCGTCGTGGGCTCGTGCCGCTTATAGGGTCACTACGTCCATGGGCTCTGGCAGGCGCACGTTTGTCAGGCCACGCTCACGCAGCGCGCTGGCCAGGGCCTGGATGGCCTCTTCCTCGCCGTGCACCAGGAATATGCCCTTCAGGTCGCTCGCTTTGGCGACTGCCTCGGCGTAGGCGACGAGAGCCTCGCGATGGGCGTGAGCGCTGTAGCCATCAATGCTCTCGACATGGGCACGCACGGGGTATTCCTGGTCGAAAATGCGCACGCTCTTGGCGCCCTCCTGGATGCGCCTTCCCAGTGTGTTCTCGGCCTGGAAGCCGACGAAGAGAACGGTATTACGTTCGTCCCCCAGGTTGTTCTTGAGGTGGTGCAGGATACGCCCACTTTCTGCCATGCCCGAGGCGCTGATAATGACGGCCGGCTGGCGCAGGAAGTTGAGTTCCTTCGATTCCTCAACCGAGCGGATGTAGGTCACCTGGGCGTTGCCCAACGGGCCGGAGCGGCTCTGCTCCAGTAACTGGCGCATCTCGGCATCGTAGCACTCAGGATGCAGCCGGAAGATCTCGGTCACATCCACGGCCAGGGGGCTGTCCACGTATATCGGCAATCGCGGGATCTTGCGCTGCTGGTCCAGCAGGTAAAGGTCATAGACGACTTCCTGAGTGCGGCCGACAGCGAAGGATGGAATGATTATCTTGCCCCCGCGCTGGTAGGTGTCGTTGACGACGCGGCGCAGGGCCTGACGCGCCTCTTCAGGCGTGCCGCCGCTGCGGTTACCGTAGGTGCTCTCCAGGATCAGGTAGTCAACACTGCGAAGCAACTCCGGGTCCCGCAGGATGGGCAGGCCTCGGCGGCCGAGGTCAACGGCGTAGCCGAGTCGGACCGTGTGCCCCTCCTCTCGGATCACCAGCGAGATCAGGGCGGAGCCGAGAATGTGGCCGGCGTCGAGCAAGGTCGCCTCGACGGCGGGGGTCACTTGGAATGGCCGGCCATAGCCGATGCCGACGAAAGCGGCCATGGCAGCATCGGCGTCGTCGCGGTCATACAGGGGCTCGACAGGCGGCTGCCCCGACCGTCCCCGGTGACGGTTGAGGTAAGCGGCATCTTCCGCCTGGATGTGGGCAGAATCGCGTAGCATCGCGGCGCAGAGGTCGCGCGTTGCCGCTGTGGTGACGATGTTTCCGGCGAAGCCCATCTTCACCAGGGTCGGGATATTGCCCGAGTGATCTATGTGCGCGTGGGACAGCACCAGAGCGTCGGCACCGGCGAAGGCCTGGGCCCGTGACCGGTTGGTCTCGTTGGCTTCCTGACGGTGGCCCTGGAACAGGCCGCAGTCAATGAGCAGACGAGCCCCTCCCGCCGTGATCAGGTGCATCGAACCGGTGACGGTGCGGACTCCGCCGATGAACTGTAGTTGCACGCGCTGCCTCCTGGGGCCGCGAGCGTTCAGCCTCCGCCCTGCGGGCGCCGACGCGCCGGCACCCTGGGCGAGGGGAAGATGGCTCAGATCAACTGGAAGTTGTCGTCCGCCACAACCTCGACGGTGCGGCTGTCCAGGCGCGAGACGTTAAGTGCGCCCCGACCGAGCACCTGGTCCACGCTCGACTCGAGCTTATACTCGGTGCGCAGGCGGTATGGCGGCTGGACGATGAGCGGCCTCGCCTCCGTCGCATGGCGGACTGCATCCTCGGCAGCCTCGCGAATGAGCGCCTGAGCTTTCAGCGGGTGCAGGCTGAGGGCATGGTTGCGTCCCAGGCCCTGTTTTACAGCCACGGTGCGCACCTGGTCGCCGAGAACGGCGCGAGCCTCGGCCACTCCGGCAGCGTCGCTGGTGACCAGAAGCACGGGCACACCCAGCGACCCGGCCATAGCGGCGTCCACGCCAATCTCGCCCACGCGCAAGCCGTTCAGCCACATGTTCTGGATGCCCGTGGAGGAGAAGCTGTGCGCCAGGACGCCGTTCTCCGTCCCGGCCATGGCATGGTAGGCAATGAGAAACAGCCCGGCGAAACCGCGCTCCAGGCCAAGCATGCGCCTTGGCGCTGGCGAGCCGATGACCAGGCGCGCCTCGGGGTGGAGTTCGTCGTAGATCAGGTTCAGGCCGCCGCCGTGGCTATCGTTGACGATGATGTCCGTGGCGCCGCCCGCCAGAGCGCCCTCGATGGCGGCGTTGATCTCGGCCGTGACCATGCGCCTGGCGAACTCATACTGGTGGCTAGAGGCGCCCAGTGGTTCGCCGGCGGTTCCGACCACGGCACAGGCGCCTTCAAAATCGGCCATGATATAGATGCGCACTCATCATCCTCCGTGGTGTGGTAGCCCTGGCGTTACGGGCCGGGCCTCCAGTCTGGCGGCAATGGCAGGGTAGCTTCCTTGCGCTCTTGGGCCGACTTGTAGACGGCCATCACCAGTTCGAGAGTATCCAGCGCGTCCCGCCCTGTCACCATCGGAGGCCGGTTCTGCAGGATCGAGTCCACGAAATCAGCGATGACCGGGACGTGGTAGCGGTGGCCGATGGCACCTGGGTCGGACGCGCCCGTGGGCAGGCCGAAGGCACGCGCGACCTGCGGCTCGCCCTGCACGTCCCACTGCACGAGGTCGGAGCCCTCGATGATGGCGCTCCCCTTGCTACCATGGATAGAGAGCCGCTCCGGGAAGCCAGGGTAGAGGGCTGTGGAAGCCTGGATCACGCCCAGGGCGCCGTTGTCGAACTCGACGATAGCGTCAATCAAGTCCTCGACCTCGATCTTGTGCAGGGCAGTGCGGCGGCGGGCGACGACCGTCCGCACAGGGCCAGCTACCCACTTGAGCAAGTCCACCATGTGCACGCCCTGGTTGATGAGGGCGCCGCCGCCGTCCATGGCCCAGGTGCCGTGCCAGGGGCTATCCGAGTAGTACTTTGGCTCACGGTACCATTTGATGGAGGCGTCGCACTCGATCAGTTTGCCCAGGCGGCCACCCTGCGCTGCCTCGTGTACGCGCTGGGCCGACTCTGTGAACCGCTTCTGGAAGACGACCGCCACCTTGACGCCGTGGCTCTCGCCTGCTTCTACCAGGCGGCGGCCGGCGGCAAGGGTAATGTCAAGAGGCTTCTCTACAAGCACGTGCTTCCCCGCCTCCGCCACCATCGTGCCAAGCTTGGCGTGAGTGCCGCTCGGGGTGCAGATGTGTACAGCGTCAATGTCGTCGCGCTCCAGGGCACGGGCCAGGTCCGTCTCGGCAACAGCACCGTATTCGGCGGCCAGCTGCTTGGCCCGTTCTTCGAACGAGTCAATGACGACCGTCAACTTGGCGTTCGGGACCTCGGCGATGGCTGCCGCATGTATGGCGCCGATCAAGCCACTACCCAAGATCGCGATTCTGACTGTGCCAGCCACCACGTACCTCCATCAGCGCTTGGCGACGCAAGCTGAAATGACGCACCAGCGGATTATAGTCAGGTGCCAGGTCGAGCGAAAGGGCTCCGCCAGGCAGCCGGGCCCAAAGTCAGGCTGAAGAAGCGAGCCCCAGGAGGACCAGGATGCGGCCATAGGCGCGGTTCAACATTGCCTGAAGCAGGTCCGCTGTGCGGCGATAATCGTCCAGGGAGCCGCCGATCGGGTCCTGGACATCGCCAGCCTCGTCGGCCAGGTCCGCCAGGGTATGCACTTTCCCCGCCTGATCCGGTGACTCGATCGCTATCGCCTCGGCGATGCCTTTCTCCATGGCGACCACGACGTCGGCGGCGGCAACGTCCTGGGGCTTGAGGAGATGGGAGCGGTGGGCCGATATGTCGAGCCCGCGCTCCTGCATAACTCGCTGGGCCAAGGGAGTGGCCGGGTGCCCTTCTTGGGCCCAAATGCCGGCAGAGCTCACCTCGATACTGCCGGCTTGCCCGTGCCGCCGGATTATCTCGTTGAGAAGGGCGGTAGCCATGGGCGAACGGCAAGTGTTGCCAAGGCAGACGATCAAGATGTGCTTCGTCATCGCAGAGACTCCTTGCCGCTACTGTCGCGCCGCCTCAACCGCATCCCCAAGCAGGTAGAGGCCGCCGGAGACGAGGCAATGGCCGCCCAGAAGCACGGGGACGCCGCATTGCTGCGCCGCTCGCGTCATCTCCTTCAGCCAGGGGTCCTCGATGGCCTCGACCTGGCCGAGATCGGAGTGGAAGCGATCCTCGGCTCTGGGCCACTGTCGGCAATGAGCCATGAGCACGCGGCTATCGAGGATAATGCTATCGGCCAACCGGGTGAGGGTGTCGAACATGGCTGGGAAGCCGACCTGGTCCGCCAGGAAACCGAGCAATGAGCGCACCTCGCCCCGTGCCAGCCTGCCGCTGGCGCGCATACCGCGCTCCTCGCTGATGATGCGCGTCTGGCAGGCGGCGCGCTGAGCGAAATAGGCCCAGGCATGGTGTGAGATGCGCCCGTAACAGAGGGCAGTATCGTCTATGCTGCCCAGGGATGTGAGCAGGGCCTCGAGCCGGCTGCGATCGAGCGGCGCTCGCTCGAGGATGGCACTCATTCGCGGGCCCAGCCCCTGGGCAAGGGACAGGAGAAGCAGGTCGGTGGGGGTGTCAATGTCGAAGATCGTCTCAGCTGTCCGCGGCAGCTCGAGCACCTCGAGCCCGGCACGGCGCAACTGCCAAGCGAGGTCATTATCCGTGTCCGGAGGCATGATGCGCAGGACATCGCCGCCTACCGGCCAGGCGATGAAGTCGCAGGAGTGCAGGTTGTTGGTGATGGCGGCGCCATCGCCGGCCGCTAGCGAGTTGCGGATCAACTCCAGCGTCGCGCCGGAGAGCAGGGGCAGCCCGCCACCGACATAGAGCACGCCGAACTCTTCCAGGTGGCAGCGCTGGACCAGGCTCTGCAATTCGCGCCCGAAGTGGAACGGGTGAGTGCTGTTGGCCAGGCGCTCCAGGCCGGCCTGGCCAAGGGCGATGGCCTCTGGCTCGTTGGAACAGAGGATGAAGCGATCCCAGGCTCCCGCCTGAGCGCGGGCGAGGAGGTCCTCAGTGGCAGCGATACGTGCGTCCTGCACGAGGCGAAAGATATCGTCGTTTCCCGAGAAGCCGGACATCAGCACGATGGCGGTGGGTCTTGACACGCCTGGCTCCCAACCCTGAGATCGCGATCGCTCTGGCTACATGAACACAGCGCTGGGCGGACAGCAGCCCGCCCAGCGCCGAGAGGTATCTACATAAGGTGTACCGACGCTACTTCATCTCTGGGTCTAGCAGACCGTAATTGCCGTCGCGGCGGCGGTAGACGACATTGATGCGCCCCGAGTTGGTGTTGAAGAAGACGAAGAAGTCGTGCCCGAGCATCTCCATCTGAGTGACGGCGTCTTCCTCGTCCATCGGGTCGAGGGTGAAATGCTTGACGCGCACGATGCGCGATGGCTGCTCCTCCTGCATCTCCTCAAGCACTTCAGGAGGGAGCGGCGGCACTTCCCCTTCGGCTACCGGCTGGGCCTTGGTGCGGCGGTCCATGCGCTTGCCCTTGTAGCGGTAAATCTGCCGGTGCAGCACGTCAACCACTTGGTCCACAGCTGCAGTCATGTCCGCCGCCGTCTCCTCGCCGCGGATGATGGTGCGGCCACCACTCAGGGTGACCTGGGCTTTGTTGCGCCGGTTCGCGTCCTTCACCGGCTCGCGCGTGAGTTCAACATGGGCGCTGGTGAGGATGGGCAGGTAACGGTCCATCTTGCCGATTTTCTTTTCCACGTAGGACTGGAGCCAATCGGTGAGTTCGATGTTTCTGGCGATGATGTTCACATCAAGCATATCCAAACTCCTTATGTGTGTGGGACCGGCGAAGCTGGCTCGCGTCCATCATTCGGCACAGCCACTTTCGGAGTAGGAAGATTATGCCGATAGCCGGCCCTCCTGTCAACGCCAGGCATGCGGCTGCAGTGCGAGGGCCAGGACGGGGCTGTTCATGGTACGGCCGGACGCGGAGCCGTGCGCCAAGGGCGAGCCCAAAGGTTCGCTGCCAGCGAGAGGACAAGGTTCTGTCCCTGGGGCCACAAGTGTTTGGCCCGCTGCATATGCTTGTTTGACACTGCCGGACCTGAGGCCGTATGATGGCCGCTTTAATAGGTTGGCCTTGGGCTTGTGCCCCCGAGAGGATGGAGGTGGAGAGCAAATGAGCTTGAGAGGTCCCTTGCGCGAAGCCCTGACTTTTGACGATGTGCTCCTGGTGCCAGGCAAGTCCGAGGTTCTGCCATCCGAGGTCTCGCTGCGCGTGCAGGCCACACGTGGGATCGAACTGAAGATACCGGTGTTGTCGGCCGCTATGGACACTGTCACCGAGTCGCGCATGGCGATCGCCCTGGCGCGCGAGGGCGGCCTGGGCATCATCCACCGCAACATGAGCATCGAGCGGCAGGTCGAGGAGGTGGACAAGGTCAAGCGCAGCGAGTCGGGCATGATCGTGGACCCGATAACCCTTGGCCCTGACGCGACTCTGGCCGATGCCGAGTCCATCATGAGCCGCTACCATATTTCGGGCGTGCCGATCGTCGCCGAGAACGGGCGCCTGATTGGCATCCTTACTAACCGGGATGTGCGCTTCGCCGACGATCCCGGCAAGCCGGTGAGCGAATACATGACCAAGGATAACCTGGTCACCGCACCGCTCGGCACCACTCTCGAGGAAGCCAAGGCCATCCTGCAAAAGCGGCGCATCGAGAAGCTGCCTCTGGTGGACGAGAACTTCATCCTCCGCGGTCTGATAACGGTGAAGGACATTCAGAAGAAGCTGGATTACCCCAATGCTGCTCTCGATGCTACCGGCCGGCTGCTGGTTGGTGCGGCCATCGGGGTGACCGGCAGCGCCAAGGAACGCCTGGCAGCTCTGGTGGAGAAGGGCGTGGACGTCATCACGATTGATACGGCCCATGGCCACCACAAGAACGTCCTCGCCATGACGGAGTATGTCAAGAGTCATTACCCACAGGTGCAACTCATCGCTGGCAATGTAGTAACGCGCCAGGGGACGCTGGACTTGATCGCAGCAGGGGCCGATTGCGTCAAAGTGGGGGTAGGCGCCGGCTCGATCTGCACCACGCGCGTCGTGGCCGGGGTGGGCGTGCCGCAGGTGACGGCGATCAGCGAGTGCGCCGAGGCGGCTGCGGAAGCGGGGGTGCCGATCGTCGCCGATGGTGGCATCAAGTATTCTGGGGACATGACCAAGGCCCTGGCGGCAGGGGCCAACACAGTGATGCTGGGCAACCTGCTGGCCGGCCTGGAGGAAAGCCCCGGTGATGTCGTGCTTTTCGAGGGCAAGTACTTCAAGGACTATCGCGGCATGGGGTCGCTGGGGGCGCTGGCCGGCCCGGCGCGCGACCGCTACGCCAGCGGCTCAGGCGCAACCCTGGGCAAACTGGTGCCTGAAGGCATCGAGGGCCGCGTCCCTTACAAAGGGAAACTGGCGGACTATGTCTATCAGCTGCTCGGCGGCGTGCGTTCAGGCATGGGCTATGTTGGCGCCGCCAGCATCCCCGAGTTGCAGCAGAAGGCGCAGTTCATCCGCATCACCAACGCCGGGTTGATCGAGTCGCACCCGCACGACGTGGTGATCACCAAAGAGGCCCCCAATTACCAGGTCTGGCGCTGAAGGACAACAAAGCAACACGGATGGACACGGGTAAGGCGGATCGGAGGCGGCTTTCGCCAGCCCCCAATCGGTGAGAATCTGCCTGTACGCGTGTCCATCCGTGGCTCCTGATT
>Ga0078972_1005308_pt6 | contig 14330 bp, 15 predicted proteins | sample YelNatPaOPGAMG01_FD_67568 | JGI IMG/M metagenome (GOLD analysis project Ga0078972, IMG submission 67568) | Hot spring thermophilic microbial communities from Obsidian Pool, Yellowstone National Park, USA - OP-RAMG-01 (SPADES assembly) (version 2) | ecosystem: Environmental > Aquatic > Thermal... | reverse complement strand
TTATCAGAATAATTTATTATACTTAAAACTTTTCCTTTTCTTGCTTTTATCTCTTGTATATTTGATACCATCTTCTCATATAACTCATCTAAAGGCGCAATACATATAACAGCTCTGTATTCATCTATTAAAGCAATTGGGCCGTGTTTCATCTCTCCTGCAGGATATCCTTCAGCAGGTATGTAAGATATCTCTTTTAATTTTAAAGCCCCTTCTAAGGCTGAAGGATAATTTATACCTCTGCCTAAAAATAAAAAACAACCAAATTTTGAAAATTTATCAGCTATATTTTTTATCTTGTTATGATTTTCTAATATTTCAGATTGATATTTTGGTATATTTTTTAATTCCGAAATTATATCTTTAAACTCAAAATCTTTAATTGTATTTTTTATAGAGGCTAAATATAAAGAAAACAAAATTAAACAAATTATTTGAGCCGTATATGCTTTTGTTGAGGCTACACCTATCTCTAATCCAGCGTTTGTAAAAATTAAACCGTCTGTTTCTTTTACTAAACTTGAACCTAAAACATTACATATACTTAACACCTTTATATTAGAATCTCTTGCCTTTCTTATAGCAGACAATGTATCCTGAGTTTCTCCTGATTGAGAAATACCTATGACTAAACTATCTTTTAAAAAGTTTATTTTTCTGTACCTAAACTCTGAAGATATATCTATCTGCACATTAAGGTTGCAATATTTTTCTAAAAAATATTTACCAATATAGCCTGCATGATAAGCTGTTCCACAGGCTGTTATGTATACATTTTTTAATCTCGATAAAAAGTCAGAAGATAAATTTAGGTCCTTAAAATTTATAAAGTTATCTTTAATATATAAAGAAAGTAAACTCTCTATAACTTTGGGCTGTTGAAAAATCTCTTTAAGCATAAAATGCTCAAAACCCTCTTTTTCCGCCTCTTCTAATTTTATATTTATCCTTTCTATATTAAACTTAACAGGATTTCCATTAAAATCAAATATAGAAAATTTATCCTTTTCTAAAACAGCCAATTCTTTATCTTTTAAATAAATTATATCCTTTGTAAAAGGAATAAGCGCAGGGATATCTGAGGCTAAAAATTTACTATCCTTATTTAAACCAACTATTAAAGGACTATTTTTTCTTACACCTATTAATTTATTATCTTCAACTGAAACTATAGCCAAAGCAAAAGAACCTTCCAATTTATTTATAGCTAACATTACAGCCTCTTCTAAAGAGCAATTATAAAAACTTTCAATTAAATGTGCTATTGTCTCGCTATCTGTTTGGCTTAAAAACTTATGTCCTTTTTTTGTTAATTCTTCTTTTAATTTTATATAATTTTCAATTATACCATTATGAACTATTACTATTTTATTTTTGCAATCGCAATGCGGATGAGCATTAATCCTATTTGGCCTTCCATGCGTTGCCCATCTCGTATGGCAAATTCCAAGAGGATATTTATCCGGCAATTTGTCTTTTAATAAATTTTTTAAATCTAAAATTCTACCTTGCTGTTTTTTTAAAAATAGTTTTTTATCTTTAATCAAAGCTATTCCACAGGAATCATAACCCCTATATTCAAGCCGGGACAATCCATCTATAAAAGAAGAAACCTCTAAACCACTTCCTATGTAACCAAAAATACCACACATTTTATTTAAAATATTTTTGTATGTCTTTTGAGGTTAAATATAAGATTAAAATTATTAAATAGATAACAAAAATTATTATATTGGTTATAAAGGCGGCATTAACCAATGCGGATAGAAAAAATAAGATTAAAAATAGAAAAGAAAAATATATGGTAAATCTTCTTATTATCTCCTTTTTTAAAATTAAACCAATACCACTTATAAGAAAAAGAATTGAAAAAATTATATTTATAATATTTGCTGTATTAATATAGTTTTTGCTTATCTCTACCAAATTAGACTTTTCAACTAAAACTTCTTTAAATTTATTTAAAATTTTTTCGGGATAAAAATATATTAAAATAGAGGTTATAAGACCTAAGACCCCAAAAAACAAAAAATTTATAAAACCAAATATATTAATAAATAAATTTTTTTTCATAATTTAAAAAATAAAACGTCCCCAGCCGGATTTGAACCGGCGTCATAAGCTCGAAAGGCTCATGTCCTAGGCCAGGCTAGACGATGGGGACTTATTAAATTATTTTTTCTCAAAAAGTTTAGAAATTATAGCCAATAAAAAACAAGTGTTTGCAAAACTAATAAACGCAGAAGCATTTAAACCACAAGGCGCTAAAGGTATTAGTTGCATACTAAAACGAGAATATATGCCAATTAATAAGCTTACAATACCTACTACTAAAAAGAGAATAGAAAGTATCTTCATAAACACCCCCCTATTCTATTTTCCATCCACTTTTATGGCGCCTGCCAACTAAAATAAGTATACTTAATAATAAAAAAATTATAAAAACACTACAAAAACTTAAAATCGCCTCATGTGCTTTGTCATTACTTACCATAATTGCGCTTATACCTAAAAAAATATTTATAAGATAAATAAATATTACTGCTTCAGATTTTGAAAGCCCCAGATCTACCAGAGAATGATGAAAATGGTCCTTTGAGGCATAACTTAACCACTCGCTTATATTATGTAGTTTCAATTTATCATTTAAAACATCTCCTATATTAATAAAGACATCTGGTTCAAAATGTTGTGTGCTTGGAACCTCATAAAACAAAACCTCTTTTATATAACGAGTTGCTGAAATAGAAGCCTGTGCCGCTGCCCTATGATCTTGGTGTATATCTGCCCAAAAATTTAAATAAACAATATGCGGTTTTATCTTTTCTATAACCTTATCAATTTTTATAATAAGTTCTCTATTACATATAAGTTCTGTATCCTTATAACCACCCCAAAATAATTCTTTTATTCCGATAAATTGGGCTGCTTTTTCCTGTTCTTTCTTTCTTATCTTTGGATCTGCTCCATAAGAACCATCAGTTAAAACAAGTAAAAAAACATTATGATTTTTTCTTGCATATTTAATGAGACTTCCACCGCAACCAAATTCAGCATCATCAGGATGTGGGCTAATCGCTAAAATATTCATAAGAAAAATTATACTATATTTTAAATTCTTTACCACAATTAAATAAAAAATCTATAACAGACATATAAGGTATAAATGGTTCATAACACTGTTTATAAACAGGGTGTTTAAAATCCTGATAAATTAATTTTATATTTTCTTTTTCAAATAACTCTTCATCTAAATAATCCTTTCCGCCTATACCGGAAAGGTAGGTATCAGCATTTAATTTTTTACATATATCAATTATCCTTTGGGTTTTTTTGGTACTTATAGATAAAGAAGATTCAAAAAATATCTTTGTTTTTATAGAAAACTGTTCAAGTAAATAATAAATTATAGCTAAATTTATATCTATTAATTTTTCAAATTTTTTATTATATATATTTTCAAAAAAACCAATATGTTCATTAAAATATTTAGCATTTTTATAACAACAAATTATACTCTTTAGATGTTTATTTTGCCAACCTATGCTGTTATTAATCAAAACCTCATTTATTAATTGAAATCCTTTACTTTTAGAAATAACAGGAACAGTAAGCCATATCCAACCATCCTTCGTTCTTATTTTATTTCTATTCTGAAATTCTCTTTTTTTATATTGCACACAGTCTAAAAAAACAAAACAATCACTTTTTGCAATCTTATCAAAATAACCAAGCCAAGGTAAATACTGTGGTTGATGTAAAGAAAGTATCATATATATTTTTTTAATAAAAATTGATAAAGATTTTTCGTGCTATCTACCATAGAAGATACTTTAAATTTGTCTTTCATATAATTAAATGCAAAATTTCCCATTTCTTTTCTTTTTTCTTTATTTAATATTAAATAACTCATCGCGCAAGCCAATGCATTGCTATCTTTTGGATTAACCAAAATCCCACTTTTTTTATCCAAAACAACCTCAGGTATACCACCGACTCTGGTAGCAATAACAGGGATACCTATTTTTTGTGCATAAATAATAGCCAAACCAAAAGCCTCATTTAAAGATGCCAATACAAAAATATCAAAGATATTAATTATCTGGTTTATATTATCTAACCAACCTGTTAGTATCACCTTTTTAGATAAATTTAGTTTTTTTATTCTATCTAAAACAAAATTTTTTAAAGAACCATCTCCTGTTATTATAAATTTTACATAGTCGAACTTTAAAGAAACAAGATATATTGCATCTATAAGATATTCTATTCCTTTAATAGGTTCAAGCCTTGATATTGTTCCTATAACTATCTCATTATCATTTATTGAATATTTTTTTCTTATATTTATTTTTTCTTCTTCGGATAACTTAGAAACACTATCTTCTATACCAAGAGGAATTACATAAATTTTTTCTTCTGAAGTTATTTTAAAATTTAACATATCCTTTTTTTCTAAGTTTGTTGACACAATAAAGGCTGTTGTAAATTTTGAAAATACTCTTTCAATCAAAACAATCATATAACTAAAAAACTTATTAAAATACCCATAAAAATTATGCCCATGCGGACTGTGTATTATAATTTGGATTTTTAAAAAAAATCCTGCTAATCTTGCTAAAATGCCTGCCTTTGCGGTATGGGTATGAATAATTTTGAAATTATTTTTTTTAAATAAAAAATATAATTTTAAAAAGGCAACTAAATCATAAAATAAATTTATCTCTCTTCTTAACTGGGGGATATAGATTGCTTTAATCTCTTTTAAAAACAATTTTGTTTTTTCTTTTGGATATTTTGTTAATCCATAAATAAGTGTGATATTATAATCCTTTTGTAAATTTTTTATAAGTAATCTTAATACATCCGGTGGGCCAGCCCAATCTAATCTTGTAATAATATATGCTATATTTATTTTTTCCATTTTAATATCTATATAACTCTGTGCATCTTAAACATGCTTTAAATCTTTTGTATTTTTTAAGAATCTTTCTGAAATATATGGCTTTTTTATTATTCCAAATATCTAAAAAATTATTATCTTTAATGTTTCCAAAAGAATATGAATAATTTAAACAGGGAAGAACCCTTCCATCAGGAAATATATAACTTACCATCCAAGGACTTAAACACTTAAGTTTTGGATCATAATTTAAACTATAATAATCTAAAAGTTCTCTATAAGAAAAGTCCGGATAAAAATCTAAAGAAAAACTATATTTTTTACTCTTAATCTCTTTAATCTTTTTATAAAGTAAATCTATATCAATATCTGGCAAAAACATAAAACCTTTCCACCATTTAGAATCCATATCTAAAATTTTGTCAAAATATTTTTGTTCTTTTAAGTTTTTTTCACTTAAAAAAATAAGATGATGAAAAGTAATTGAATTTGCCTTTAGATTATAAGCTACATCTAACATCTCTTCTAATCTTTCATAATTATATTTTGTAATTGTACATTGAATATTAATTAAAGGTTTTTTAAGTTTATCTTTCTTTATTTTGTTTATAAGCTCTATGCCAGAAGTTATCCTATCAAATAAACCATAATGACCCCTGATTGAATCATGCAAATCTCTTGGACCATCAATTGAAATATTTAATTCGTCTAAATTGCTTTCAACCAATTTTTTAGCGAAATCTTCTAATAAAAATCCATTTGTAATCAAAACACAATGCATTTTTTTGCTCTTTATATATCTTATTAAATCAATACATTGCGGATAAAGTAAAGGTTCTCCTCCAAATAGTGTAATATTCGGTTTAAAAAAAGAAATATTATTTATTAAATTTTTATATGTATTAAAATCCAACTCATCTTTAGGATTTAATTTTTCTCTTTTAGTTATACCATAATCTCCCCATTGTCCGCACATTTTACAACTTAAATTACACCTATATGTCAAAAATAAAGTAATCGATTCCGGCAAAAAGGCTTTATGTGTATAATAAAAAATATTTCCAAAAAGTCTTCTTATAAATACCTTTAAGGCATATCTTGGTTGTTTAATAGACTTATAAAAAAATCTTTTTATATTAAATTTGTGAATCATCTATATTTTTTTTATAACTTTTACAATCTTAAATAAATCCTTCTCTAATAAAAGAGGATGAACCGGCAAAGTAAGAAGATGCGAAGCAAAATAGTTTGCATTTTTAAAATCTTCTTTTTTATATCCTAAATCAAAAATATGATGTAAAGACTTTAGATACATCCTTGAAGTTTCTATACCTTCTTTTAACAAATTTTTCTCTAAAACCTCCAATAATTTTAAATCTTTAATTAAAATAGGTAACCTATTAAAAGCAGGCATTGTATCTTTATCTATCTTTGGAAATCTTATCTTACCACAACCAGATAAATTATTATACAAAAACATTGCATTTTCGTATCTTTTTTTACTTAAATAATCTAATCTTTCCAATAGTCTTTTAATAACCTTTGTCTCTGTATCTAAAATACCATCTAATAAAAAATCAGAAGGTGGCATTTTGTTTTTAAATCTTGATAAAAATTTAAAAAAAACACCATAAAAATATGGATTGCTTGCAAAAAAAAGTCCAATTAATTTTAAAATTGAAAAAAATTCTTTCCTCTTTTTTTTACCAATAGGATTAATATTTTTTGCAATAGTCTCATTGTCTGTCAATAAAGCACCTCCTCCGTAAGCAGGAATATTTTTACCCCTATTAAAACTAAAGAAACTAACATCCCCTAAATTTCCAACAAGTCTATTTTTAATTCTACTTCCAAAACTCTGTGCGCAATCCTCAATAATAAATATATCAGGATATTTATTTTTTAATTCTAAAAGAGTCTTTTCAACTATACCGAACATATGAACACCAACGATTGCTAAAGTAGAACTTGAAATTATGTTATTTAAATAATCTTTATCTAAATTGAAATCTTCTAAATTAATATCGCATAAAACAACCTTTAATTTAGCTTTCTTAATTGCAAAAACCAAAGAAGATGCTGTATATGCCGGCAAAACAACACTATCTCTTTTATCTATCTTTTTTAATGTCTCTAATATAGAGTAAAAAGAGGAAGTTGCTGAATTAAATAGATAAATAAATCTTAAATTAAATAAATCTTTTAAAACCTCTTTTAATTTATCTTCTGGATTTTTTACAGAATAAAAAATATCACTTATATTTATTGGGCATGCGACTATAGGGATTTTTTTTATCATAAAACCTTTGCCTCAATTAAAAGAATGGGTCTGGTTCCAAAAAAAGAAAAACCAATCCCTTTTATCTTAAGGATCTCTATATCTAAATTATCTAAAATTTTTTTAATATCCTCTAATCTATAAAGTTTTAAGCCATCTGGTGGAATTGTTTTATCGTAAAATTTAACCAAACTATATTTTAAAAATATAAAAAGATTATCTCTGTTTCTGATATCAAATATTAAACGGCAATTTTTTTTAGATACTCTCTTTATCTCTTCAAATATTTTATATATATCTTTTTTTTCTTTAATATTTAAAAATAAATTAATACATAAAATTAAATCAAAACACTTATCTTTAAATGGTAAGAATCTTGTATCTGCATTAATTAATTTTACGTTTTTATTTCTTAACCTTGCTTTATATAACTGATCCATTGAAATATCTATACCAAATTGATTATTACTTTTAAATTTAATCTTTTCCAAAAAAAGCCCCTCGCCACATCCTATCTCGAGGAAATTCCCACTATAATTTTCTATAAAATCAAAACTAAATCTTCTGATTTTTTCCTGCCAATAGCCACTTGAAGGGTTGTCCTTATTTTTCATAAAAATTTTTCTAAAAAAATAATAAAATTTTTCAAACATTTTTTAAAATCTTGATACTTTCCTCTATTATCTCTTTTGGTTTTATCATCTTAAGACACATAATACTTTTGCATCTGTAATTATTACAGGGAGAACAAGAAACTTTTCTATAAAAAACAACCGCTTTTTCTGATATATTTCTTGGGTCATATCTTCTTATATCTCCGGGACCAAATATTGCAATTAAAGGGGTATTTAAAATCGCTGCTATATGCATATTTGCTGTATCATTTGTTATATATAAATTAAACCTTTTTATAATTGCTCCTAATTCTTTTATATTAAGTTTTCCAACCAAATCTATTATTGGAACCTTAGATAATTTTAAAATTTTTTTTGCTAAATTTTTTTCGCTATTTATTCCTGTTATTATGCATCTAAATTTAATCTCTTTATAAAGACTATCTAAAACTTCAGCAAAATAACATATAGGCCATCTCCTTGAAGGCTGTCCTCCGGGATGAATACCTATTAGTATATCATCTTCTTTTATATTACTTTCTTTTAGAATTTTATCTACATTTTTAAAACTATCTTTATCAATAAAAAAATCTATATTTTTATCTATAACATTAACTCCAAGGGTTCTAACTGTATCAATATCATATTCTAACTCATATTTTTCTCCAAAATCCGGCTCTTTTATCTTTATATCAAAAAAATAACCCCTATTTTCTGTATCCCTTCCAATTTTTAATTTCGGAGAGATAATATCAAGTAAAAATTTTATCTTTCTTGCGCTTTTATTTGATGTAATTGTCCTTGCATTGATTGCTATATCAAATTTTTCCTTTCTTAAACGAATAAGATTATAAATATTAGAAATAGAGAATATACTTTTTTTAAAAACATAAACTTTATCTATATAAGAAAAGTCCTTTGCTATTTCTTTTACCCTATTAACAACTAATAAAGAAATCCTTATATCTTTAAATTTTTCCTTAAGCGCTTTTATTGCCGGTGTTGAAAGCAGAAAGTCTCCAATCCCACCTAAATTTATAATTAATAAATTTTTAAATTCCATATATCTCTTTAAGTAAAGAATTTGCAAAAATATCAACTTTATATCTTTTAATAACTTCTTGCGCCCTTTTTCTTAAATCTATCATTAATTTATCATCTGAAAGTACCAAATCTATTTTTTCAGCAATATCTTTAAAAGAATATGGGTCAAAATAAATAACACTGTTATTTAAAATCTCTTTTAAAGGTTCTATATAAGAACATGCAACAGTTGCACCGCAACTAATTGCTTCAAGTGGTGGGAGTCCAAAACCTTCATAAAAAGACGGAAATACAAAAATATTAGAAAAATTGTAGAATAAAACCAAATCATTATCAAATACAAAATCAAAAAATATTATTTTTTTCTCTAAATTTAATTTCTTAATTAAATTAGAAAGTGTAAAAAAATTTTTGTCTCTTTTTGCAATAATTATTAACTTGTAATCTTTATATTTTTCTTGCAATATATTAAATGCTAAAATTAAACCTGCTAAATTTTTATGTGGCAAAATATTTCCTACATATAATATATATGGAAAATCTATAGAATATTTTTCTTTTAATTTAACTTTATAATCTTCTGGAACTTTTCTAAATATATTGCTTATTCCATTATATATAACTTTTATCTTATCTTTGTCTATGGAAAAATTTTTTATTATCTGGCTTTTTGAAAATTCAGAAACAGTTATAATCTTATAAGAATTTTTTATCAAAACCTTAAGATAACTTATAAATGGTTTAATCCTATTTAAACCTTTTCTTAAACTTGGATTTAAAAAATGTAAATCGTGTATTGTTATAATGCGCCTTGCCTTATTAAAAAGCGGTGCCTTATAATAAGGTGAAAAAAATATATCTATGTCGTTTTTTTTAATTAAATTATTTAAACAAAAAAAATCATAATAAAAGGTAAAACCTGTATTTATTTTTAATATATTAAATTTATCTTTGTAATCATCTATGTATGTATTTTTATCTATACATAAATAAATATTTTTTTCTCTTATATTATCCAAAAAATTTTTCAAAAATCTCTTTATGCCTGTAGTTAAATCTTTTTTTAATTCTCTTGCATCAATTGCTATTTTAATATCTTCTTTTTGCATAAATATTATACTATCAAAATCCTTCTATAAATTTAATTTAAAACCTCAAGATATATCTTTTTTATATCCTCTATGCATCTATCTAAACTAAACTTATCCTCTACTATTTTTCTTGCATTTTTGCCTAATCTTTCTCTTATATCTTTGTTTTCTAATAGATAAATAATCTTAGAAGCCAACTCTTTATAGTCCTTTGGTTTAACTAAAAAACCACTTATATTATTTTCTATGATCTCAGATGGTCCAAATTTATTAAATGCAACTACACTTTTATAAGAAGCCATCGCCTCAACTAAAACTCTTCCAAAAGACTCTTTTAACGAGGTAAAGACAAATACATCTAATGAATTAAAGACTAAATTTATATCCTCAACCCTATTTAAAAAAATTATATTTTTTTGTATATTAAGTTTTTTTGCTAATTTTTTTAAATATCTTAAATAAGAATTTTCATTTGTCTCTATACCAACTATTAAAAACTTTACATCTTTTATCTTTTCTAAAACTAATTTAGCGCTCTTTAAAAAATATTCATAACCTTTCCAATTTATAAATCTTCCAACTGTTCCTACTAAAAATTCATCTTTTAAGCCTAAATTTTCTCTAAAGCTTCCATTCTCTATTTTAAATTTTTCTAAATCTATTCCATTGTATATCAAAACTATCTTATTTTTAATAAATGGCATTAAAAAAAACCTTCTTTTTGTTGCGATCCAAACTTGGAGATTTATCCTTAAAGATTATATTACTGAATGAAGATATATTTGGACATTCTATAAAAATATAACCATCTTTTTTTAAGTATTTGTATAATTTTTTAAGAACTAACACAGGATCCTCTAAATGCTCTAATACATGCCACAATGTTATTATGTCAAAAAAATCTTCTTTAAACTCTATATCCATTATATCTTTGCAATAAATATTTTTTAAATTCAATATATTCTTGGCATAATTACATGAATCTTCTGATATATCAACACCGTATACTTTAAAACCTTCTTTTTCTAATTTTTTTAAAAATAAACCAGACTGGCATCCAACATCCAATACTCTTCCTGACTTTTTAAATCTTTTAATTAAATTAATCCTATCCTTTGATAAAAAAGAAAGTTCATTAGTTTTTTTACCATATGAAGAGTAATACTCTTTTGGATAATATTTTCTTAATTCTTCTTTAGATAATTTTGGTTCTAAAAAAATTAAACCACAGTCTTTACATTTTATAAGATTAAAACTATCCTCTGGATAAAAAATCCAATCAAAAGAAGAGAAAAGATATTTAAAGTTATTACCTCCACAAAGAATACAATTCTTACCCATTTTTATAAACCTCTATTGTTTTTTTTGCTATATTATCCCAATTAAATTCTTTAGTTAATTTTAAACTAAAATCAGACATAGAAACTGCCAAATCTTTATCTTTTAAGATTCTATATATTGCAAATTTTAAACCCTCTATATCTTTTGGTTTTACTAAAAAACCATTTTTATTATCTATTACTGTCTCATTTAAAGCACCTACATCAGAAGCCACAATAGGCAATCCAAAACTAATAGCAGTCTTTGCAACTCCACTATCTGTAATTCTTATGTAAGGCAGAACAACTAAATCTGCTGATTTAAAATACAAACCAACATCTTCAATGGGTATAAAATTAGGATTAAAATATAATTTATCTTTTATGTTTAATTTATCAATAAGTCTTTTATATCTTTCTATAGATACTCCTAAAGGCATACCACAAACTGCTAAAAAAACATCTCTAAAATCTTTTAATAGTTCTCTATATGCAAAAAAAAGATATTCTAAGCCTTTTATTTTTCTAATTACTCCAAAAAAAAGTAAAATTTTTTTATCCAAAGGAAGACCTAATTTTAGTCTTGCTTCTTCTTTAGTGATATCTTTGATAAATCTTTTGTAAAAAGTAAATGCTCCGTGTGGTATTATATAAATTTTATTATCTGAAACACCAAATCTATTTATAAGTTCTTCTTTATTTCTTTTCCCATGGACAATAATCTTTGATAACCTATTATAAAAAATTCTTAATGATAAAACCTCTCCAAATGCTACTTCATGGGGAATAATATTATGTGCCGTATATATAAAATTTTTAAATAAATTAGGCAAAAATAACCAATCCCTTCTTGGAGAAAAAGTTGAATGAAAATGCAAAATATCAAAACCTTCTTTTTTTATATAGTTTTTTATTTTATTTATTATATTAAAATAAGTGTCTTTACTTTCTAAAATCGGTAAAATTTTAATCCTATTATCATAAAATAATTTATTGTAGTTCTCTTTAAATATTATTATACTTACATCTATACCTTGATTATATAATCCTAAAGCTAATTCATAAATATAAAGAATAGAACCATTAATAATTAATACCTTCATAATTTATAAATTTATAAATTTTTGTTTTTGAATCTTTTGTCTTAAATACTAAATGAAAATTCATAGGATAACTTTCAATTACCGGCCTTAAAAAAATATCAGATCGCCATAAATTAAAATCTTTATATTTACTTCCTATTGAATCTAAAATTACAAAATTGGCTTTTATATCTTTTATAAATAATAAAGCTTTATAGACATCTTTTGTATTCGGGTATGAAATTGATAATCTGTCTGTATGAAAAAATGTTGCTCTTGGCTTTCTTGAAATAATAATACTTTCTTTTGGAGTATTGTTCTTTATCCAACTTAAAGCCTCCAAGAAACTATATTCTTCCTCTGAATATAGGTTAGAGGTTTTATAAATAATTCTTAAATCCCCACTTAGTGTGCTTAAAATAATAAGAATAAAAAAAATATTTTTTATTTTACTTACATTTTTTTTGAAGATAAAATCAATACCCTCAAGTATAAAAAATATAATAAATATAAAAATAGGCCATAAAAATCTTGGTTCCTGATACGGCCATATAATTAAAATCAAAAAATAAAAAATAATATAAAAAGAAATTATCTTAAATTTACAAAAATTTTTTAAAAAACCAAAAATAAAAAATAAAGAAAGCAACAATCCAATAAAAAACTTTAATAAAAAAAGCAAATCTTTTTTTGTAATATAATAAAAGTGCGGATAAAATATAGCATCGGCAATTACCTTTCCAAAATATATAGTTGCATTTTTTATCAGCCTTATTAAAAAATCTTCTTTTAATAAATTATAAAAAAAACTATCTGAAGTATTTTTTAAAATCCAAAATATCCACGGCAAAATAAATATAATAGAAAAAAATAAGAGTAAAAAAATCTTTTTTCTTCTTTTATCTATAAATAAAAATATAAAACTACCAAAAATTAAAGCAAAACCAATTAAACGGGTGTAAAAAGAGAAAATAGCCGAAAGCAAAACTATAAAAAAATAAAAATTTATATTTTTATCTAAATATTTTTTAAAATAAAACAAAAAAGAAAATGAAAAAACCAAAAATAATCCTTCAGATACTATTTCTCTACATAAAATAAAACTTAAAGGAGAAAAAAGAAATAAAAAAACAGAATAGAGATAATTTTTATTAAAATATTTAAAATTTTTTAAAAGGATAAAAACAGATATTAAAAAACAAAACAAACAGAAAATTTTAAAAATAAAAATTTTCTCTCCAAATATTAATATCAAAATTGAAATAAAAATAGGAAATAAAGGTGGGTGATAAATATGAAAATTTTTAAGTGGAGAGTATATATTTCTATAACCTGTTCCATTAATTAAAGAGCGTGCCAAAATAATATATTCTGCATCATCTTCACCTATACCTATTTTATTATCTATTAAAAAAATATTTAAAACAAAAAAAACTATAAATAATAAAAATATCTTTTTATTTAATTTCATAGGATTTTCTTTTTAAAAAATTCTTAATGCGCATTAAAAAATCAATATAATTTCTTAAAATAAATCTTACCGGTATAAAATAAAAAAATGCTTTTGGATGCAGCCATAAGAAGTCTAAAAATCCTTCAATAAAGAATCTTATAAACTTTGGGAATAAAGAAGAAAATCTATAATAGAAGACAAAATCTATAAAATTTTTTTTAGAAAATATAATATCTTTCCTGCTAAAACCTTTTAGATTAAGAATCGTATCGTCTTCTCCATAACTATCTAATTTTCTATCTGTAAGAAAATTATTCTCTTTGCATACATCATAAAGTTCTGTGTTTTTATAAGGATAAAATACACTTACCTGAATAGAGGTTGGTGCAATTTTAGAATTTAATTTTACAGTATCCAAACAATACTTCAAATTCTCAAAAGGTATCCCAACCATATTAAAAGTATATATATCCAAAGAATATTTTTTACATAAATTAACCGCTTTTAATATCAAATCTTTGCTTTGGTTTCTTTTTAGAATTTTAT
>Ga0078972_1012685_pt1 | contig 14334 bp, 10 predicted proteins | sample YelNatPaOPGAMG01_FD_67568 | JGI IMG/M metagenome (GOLD analysis project Ga0078972, IMG submission 67568) | Hot spring thermophilic microbial communities from Obsidian Pool, Yellowstone National Park, USA - OP-RAMG-01 (SPADES assembly) (version 2) | ecosystem: Environmental > Aquatic > Thermal... | reverse complement strand
CGCTTGGCGTAGCCCTGCATCAACTCCATGGCCTGGACGATCTTGGGGTCGTTGGCTGTAATCTTTTTGTTCGTCTCGTCGTAGAAAGTGCCGCCGAAGACGAGGCCCCAAAGGTAGATACCGCCGGGCATGATACCGTAGCGCTCGATGTTCCCGTTGGCATCGATTTTGTCCAGCTTCTGCGCGGCCGCATCGAGCTCGTCGGTCGTTTTGGGCGGGTTCTCAGGATCGAGGCCGACTTCCCTGAACAGGTCCTTACGGTACGCGATGACGGAGGCGTTCACTGTGATAGCCAGGCCCCAGAGGTGCCCATCATAGTGCCAGGCCTCCCAGCACTGGGGGAAGTATTCCTTGCCGTCGATGCCATCCTTGTTGGCATACTCCTCGAGCGCCATCAGGCCATCGCGCCCAGCCATGGAGACGAGCTGGTTCAACCACACCGCTGAGACTACGTCGGGCGGGTTGCCGCCGGCGATAGCGGTGAGCACCTTGTCGTACTGGCCGAAGACAGTAGTCATGTTAACAAAGGTGTCGGGATTTGCCTGGTTGAACTTGTCCACTATCTTTTGCAGGGCATCGAACTCAAAGCCGCTCCAGCCAGTCCAGTAGTTGAGGAACGCCTTGCCGCCCTCTGCGGGCTTGCTCTCGCCGCCTGTCTCCTGTTGGCTTGCGGTCGGCTTGGCAGGGGTTGGAGCACAGCCAGCGGCGCCCAGGATTGTCAGGGCTGCGCCGGCCGTTATGCTCCAGCGGATGAATTCTCGTCGTGACAGATGCTGAGCCATGGTTTCCTCCTTGCAATGATAAACAGGAATCCGAGGATCGGCGACCTACGCTGTGTGCAGCTAGCTGTGCTTGCCAATAGCACCTCCTTTAGCTGGCAAGCAGCGGATCGCACACTCGCGTCAACGCACAGCAACATTGTTACCCCGAAATGCTGGAGCCTTAGGGCTCATCTGCCCGGCGATGGCGGGCCTCAGGTCGTGGGCTTGCCAGAATGCGCCGGATGCATCGCATCGGTATCAGTTCTGGGGAGAGATCCCCTCTCGGAAACGGAAGTAGAATTTGCAGCGGTCGCCGCGAGTGACTGACCAGACGTATTCGATGGCCAGGCCCTCCGCGCTGCGCGCTACAAGCTCACTCAAGAGAGCCGGCGAGCCCTGGTCTGCTGCCAGGAGCTGCGCCTCCATGCGCGATAGGATGATGGGCTCAAAGGATTGATCAACTGCTGCTACCGTGACCCCATAGCGATCACACAGGAATCGATACAGGGAACCGTCGCCCAGAGTCTCCTCTGTCAGATCAGGAAAACGCTCCTGGGGCAAATAGGCGGTCTCGAGCATAACCGGCTCACCGTCGGCCATGCGCACGCGCACCAACTCGATGATGGGCTTGCCGCTCTCGATTTCCAGGTGAGCGGCGACTTCGGGCGCCGCCCGCAGCACTTTGAAGCTGATGACCCGGCTGCTGGCCTTGCGGCCAATCTGCTGCATTTTCTCCGTAAAACCCATGTAACTGGCCACGATCCGGGCGACCCGGGGGTTGGCAGCAAAGGTGCCCACCCCATGGCGTCGGGTGATCCAGCCCTCGTGCGCCAGCTCGTCCAATGCCTTGCGCACCGTCAGTCGACTCACCTGATAATGCTTGCTCAGGTCCCACTCCGAAGGCATCGCTTCGCCTGGACGCAGGATACCAGAGTTGACAAGGTCTCGCAGGTTCTCATAAATCTGGTGATATAGTGGCACCTTGTCATCGGAGTCGATTTTCAGCAGGGCGGTCCAGTCATGCATAACTTATACAGTCCTCTGGATGTCTTTACAAGTACAGTATAAAGGCGAATTACAAAAATGTCAATAGGGAAGAGCCACAATTTTCCCCTATCGCAGCTTGCCCGCCTGCTCCAGAGCGCGCAGGATGCGGGGGGCGGCGCGGAGGTCCTGCCCCTGGAACATCTCGGGCGATTCAGGGTAGCACAGTTGCAGGCGGATGGTATCGTCCGGTGATGGGGGCACCGTCTCGATCACGATGCCGTCAAAGCTCTGGGAGGAGAGGGCGGTCCAGAAGGCGCCGGCATAGATGGGCTCCCCGTCCACACAGGCGACAAAAGACACGCCCCTGGTCGGCACCCGGAGCCCCCGGATGCGCTCCGCGGCGGCAGGGGTGAGGGTGATCTCGTGTGTCTCGCGGGCATAGCTGACGATATCTGGAGAGGAGAGAATGGGCTCACCTTGCAGAGCGAGGGTATCGACGTCGGCAGTGACTGTCTCCGCCGGAGAGAGGGTGCCCGCTGTCAGATAGAGCGCGAATCCGCTCGCCGGCGCTGGGGCGACCTCCACCACAACCATCCGGCCGTCTCGCTCGCCCCAAAAGCGATATTCGCCCCCGCCGCCGACCGGGGAATAGAGCACAGCCTCGCAGCACTGGGCGATCATGATGTGGTCGAACGTGGGGCCGATCTGCCGCCCGTCGTAGATGATGAAATACCGGCCCCCCCGTTGGGCGGTGAAGATCAGCTTGCCTGCGAGCTCGTAGGGGCGATAGGCCGCATCGATGCCGTAGACGCGGCGCAGGTCCCGGCCGCCATAGATGATGGTGGACGTCCAGCCGTCATCGGAGAACTCCCAGGCGACCTGCCCGGCCACGTTGCGCAGGGAGATACTGGGGTCGTGGGTTTCGTAGCGGCCCGGCAGGATACTGACGGGCCGGCCGTTTCGGCTGAGGAGGTAAAAGAGGCCAGTAGGCAGGCTGCGCGCCTCATAGGCATCGGCGCCGATGCGCAGGCGCAGGGTGTCATCCTGGCGCGTGCCCATGGCGGCCCGGTCCGTCGCGGCCTGCTCCCCATAAGGGTGGCCCAGGCAGGCCAATGCCTCATCGGTATTGTACCCGGTCACGAGGCACTCGCGCCAGGTGAGGCCCGCCGCTTCGGGTGAGACGACCGGCAGGGCGGCGGCCCGGCAGGCGCAAGCCGCCAGCAGCAGGATCAGCAGCGCCAGAAGTAACCCTTTGCGCATACCATCCTCCTCGCCCCATCGCATCGGCACACCGGGCATACACGGCCCACCGGGCCGTCTCTACAGGGTGTGCCGGTCTTCCGAACACACGGCTCATAGTGCTCTCGTTCAGTGTCATGTCGTAGTGGCGACCTTCAGTCGTTCGTCTCCATGTCGCACAAAAGAGGCGAATGGCTGAAGCCATCACTACGAAACTGAGCGAAGGGCTTGTAGCCATTTCACAGCAAACGTTACAGGCAGGCGCCCAGGTGTAGAGACGGGCCGGTGGCCCGTGTCAATGTGCCTGTTGCCCCGGCGAGTAGCTGATGAGGGCCTGCCTGTGCCCAAAGCGCGTGCCTATGTGATCGTAGCTATAGGCGACGGGACCGATGCCCGGGCTGAACCACTCGGTCTCGCCGCCGCTGTTGTATGACTCGGTGATCTCCAGGCAGCCGGAGAACCGGCCTGCCGGCGTGTCACAATCCGTTTCGCGCACGACGGTCCGCTGGCCACTGGCCTGACAACCTTGGGGGTCCTCGGGGTCGGCCGGCTCCGAGCACCAGCTCTTGCCCACAGAGAGCGGGAGGTCATAGAGGAGAGATAGGGTCTCCGTCTGGATCTGGGTCGGGTCGACCGGGTCTGTGGATTCGTACACGAGCGGGCCAAGGACGACGTACCAGGAATCGGCTGGGGGGCCGAAAGCGTCGTCCACCCAGGCGGGGTCTGCGGCCAGGAGCTGACTGTCGCGGCGCAGATGGGCGATCTGGTATGGAGGCACATCCTGTGTCTCAACCACTGTTTCGGTGATGAGGTAGGTAGCGCTGATGATGTGGCTCGGGTCGGCCTCTGTCGGCTCGTAGGGCTCGTAGGAATAGACCCAGGTCGTCCCTGGGGCAAGTGGAAGCTCGGCGGTGGGTGCGCCTGCGCCGGGTTGGCCCGCGCTTGCTGGAGGGGTTGGTGTGACCGCAGCGGCGCCTTCTGGAGGGATGGCTGTCGCCTCGGCGGCGACAGGCGTGGGGGCGGGGTTGCCGGCGCTGGGCGCAGATAGCGGCCCCTCGCCCGCCGCACAGCCTGCGAGCAGGACCAGGGCCACCAGGGCGACCGGAAACGAACCGCGGAGAAGCGAGGATATGGGGCAGCGAATGAGCTTGACGTGCATCTGCGCCCTCCCTTGGCAGCAGCGATGCCGGCCGAGCCTGCGCTTGTAGCAGGCCCCTTGCTTATGGACGCCCAGAATGGCCCCGCTGTTCCCGCTGAAAGGTATGCCGGGCGCCTTTTCAGATGTAGACGCTTCCCCGGCGGGTTTGATACTATCCATCCTGCAGGATACAATGGAACAAGGGCAGCGTAGAGGCCGCCGAGATCAAGGGGCGCAACCCCCCCAGGAGCACGCCATGAAGATCAAATCCATCGAGCTGTTACGTCTGCACATGCCGCGCCAGGAGCCGCCAACCTCACCGCGGCGCCCTTCCTGGGCCGTGGGTGCAGAAGTGGCCAACCCCATGTCGAAATTCCCCGAGTTCAAGCGGCACCGTGATCTGTGGATGCCCCGTTGGGAGTCGCTCTGGGTCAGGGTGACTGCCGAAGATGGCACCTGCGGCCTGAGCCCCTGTTCCTATGGCCCGGCCGTGGCCCCCATCATCGGCCATTTCGCCACGCACCTGGTGGGGCAGGATGCCCTGGCGACCGAGCGCTGCTGGGACCTGATGTTCCGCCTCTCCAAACCCTACGGAACGGTGGGGCTGGCCGCCGTGGCCATGAGCGGCGTGGACGTGGCCCTCTGGGACCTGAAAGGCAGGCTCCTGGGGCGCCCGGTGTACGAGCTTCTAGGGGGCAAGGTGCGCGAGCGCATCTTTGCCTATGCCACGGGCAATGATACCGACTGGCAGCTCGAGCTAGGCTTTAGAGCAGTCAAGCTCGCCTGCCCCTACGGCCCGGCTGATGGGCTCTGGGGCCTGGAGCAGAACGAGGAACTGATAGCCCGCACACGCGCGTTGGCGGGCGAGCATGTGGAAATCATGCTCGACTGCTACATGGCCTTTGATGTCGAATACACGGTGCGCCTGGCTGAGCGACTGCGCCCCTATCGCCTCAAGTGGATCGAGGAATATCTGATCCCAGAGGACCTGGATGGGCACGTAGCTGTGCGCGAGCGCCTGCCCTGGCAGACGCTCGCGACCGGTGAGCATATGTATACCCCCTGGCCTTTTCGGTACCTCATCGAGCATCGGGCGGTGGATATTGTCCAGCCCGATCTGTTCTGGGCGGGCGGCATCACAGCCTGCCGCCACATTGCCGAGATGGCCAATGCGGCGGGTCTGACGGTGATCCTGCACGGTGGTGGAGGCAGCCCCTATGGCCTGCACCTGACCTGCGCCATGCCCAACATGCCCTGGGCGGAGTACGGCGTCTGGTCCGCGCCGGGGGTGCCGTTGGCGGAGGTCCCCTCCCTGCCGGGTACGACGACACCGCAGGAAGGCTGGCTCTCCGTCAATGAGGGCCCCGGCTTTGGCGTCGAGATCCCTGAAGCCTGGCTGGAGCCGTTCTAAGCGACGGGCAGAGTGAAGTAGAAGGTATTACCCTTTTCCGGCTCGCTTTCTAACCAGACGCGGCCGCCGTGCGCCTCTACCAATATCTTGACGATATACAAGCCTAACCCTTCACCCTCCCGTGGGTTACGGCCGGCCTGTGCTGGATAGGAGCGATCGAAGAGGTGGGGTAACGCTTCGGGCGGAATGGCCGGTCCACGGTCGGTGATTGAGGTCACGACCTCGCCATTGTGCTGGGCAAAGCGCACCTCGACCGTCGAGTCTGGAGGCGAGTATTTCAGGGCATTGCTGAGCAGGTTGACCAATATGCGCTCCAACCGGGGCGGGTCAGCGCTTACCGGGGGCAGATTGGGCCGCGGCTCGATATGGATACGATTCGTCTCGAGGGCGCCGGTTTGCCGCGCCAGCAGGTCCTGTGCAAGGCCGGGCAAATCCACGGTCTGGCGCTCCAGCCGCAGTCTGCCGGCTTCCTGGCGCGTTGCGTCAACCAGGTCCTGAATCAGGGTGTTCATGCGCTGGGCACTGGCGATGATGGATTGTACGTTCTGCAACTCTGGACCGGTGAGCCCTGCCTTTTGCAGGCGACGCTGCAGCAATTGCGCCTGACCCAGGACGGCGGCCAGCGGGTTGCGCAGGTCATGCGAGACGGCGCGCGCGAGCTCGTCACGCTGGCGCTCGGCCTGTTCGGCGCGCTCGCGCTCGCTGATATCCGCAAAGGCGACGATGGCGCCGACGATGACGCCTCCTTCGCTAATGGGGGAGGCTGTGTATTCGACGGATACGGGCGCCCCGTCGCGCCGCCAAAAGACATCGCTTTCCTGATGTACAACCTGCCCCGTATGCAGACTTGACAGAATGGGACACTTTTCCGACGGGTAGGGCGAGCCGTCGAGATGGCGATTGTGCACCTGATCATGCCAGTCTCGGCCAAGGAGCTCGTCCCGGCCATAGCGCAGCATCTGGGCGGCGGCGCGGTTGACCAGCGTGCAGCGACCCCTTGCGTCAATGCCGAAGATGCCCTCTGTGCTCACTTCCAGCAGCAGATCCAATTCATGGGCCAGCCGAACGCTCTCGGCCGGCGCGTATTCCCTTATCATCGGCACCTCTGCTTGTGTTTGTTGGCAGCCGCTGATGCAGCAAGAGCCGTGCCTGCCCTGCCATCTGGTCAAGCAGCCTTGCCGCAGCCCGCAGGGCTTGGTCTTTTAAGCCCGATGGCTTTCCTCTGCCCGGTTCAGGCCAGGGGCTGGGTCTGACTGGGCCAGGCGGCGTGCGCCGCCTGGCCCAGTCAGACCCAGCCCAACCCCTTTACCACGTCGGGTAGGTGCGAAGCATAGGCCCGGCCCAAGACCTGCAGGGAAGGGCTAGCGGGCTTGCACGGCCGTCAGCCCATAGAGGTCGATCGTGCCCTGAAGGTCCGCCAGCTTGAGGCTGAGGGATTGGATCTCCTTATCCGGATCGGGGTTGAGCCACTCGTAGCGGTAGAGCACGACCGGCAGCCCTTCCTCATCGCGTCCCTCCCAGACCGGCTCGGCCCAATAGGGCACGGCGGCGATGTCTTCGCCGTAGCGGATATTGCTATTGGCAATGGTTTCTCCATAGCGGATTTCGATGTTGGTCTCGCTGCCATCTGCATAGAGGACCCGGTACCAGCCGATGATATCCTCTGGCGAGGGCTGGAGGGGGTTCGAGAAATCCCACGTAGGGCGGAAGAGGCGCCGGCAGTGGCAGTGGTGCAGGAAGAGCAGGCTGTCGGCCCGGACGCCGATGGTGAGCGCCCCCGCTTCCGATTGCCCTGGCCCTACATGCAGGGCGGGAGTGGCAGGCTGCTGCCCCATGCCGCAGGCGGGGAAGAGGCTCGTGAGCTGGGCGCCGGGCTGCAGCGAGGGGGAGCGGCGTGCACCCAGCGCATCGCGCAGGCGGGGCTGCCAGGTGGCTACTGTCTGCAACGCGCGCTCGCGCTCGCGGTCCGAGTAGTGGCGCCACCACAACATCTGGGCACTGAACATCAGGTTGAAGAGGCAGGCATTGCGGCCCAGGGCGAACTCGGAAACGTCGCACCAGGTCGAGACCTCGGCACCGAGGACGTGCGGGGCGGCGGCGCGCTGCTCCCACCGGGTGAAGGTGTGCGGGGCAAAGTTGTCGCCGAAATTGCCGAATATCTCCTCAAAACCCTGTTGGCCAAAGTATGCCTGTGAGCTGGGGTCCAGCACCCAATACCAGTCCAACATCAGGATATCCTTGGGGACCAGGTCTACCGCCGGGTAGGTCTCACGCATGACATATTCCTGATCGCCGGAAAACCAGCCGCCTGGGCGCGCATGCAGCTCTCGGCCGCCGTAGGGCCGCCCGCCGACGATGATGCTCATGAGCTTGTCGCCCCACAGGGCCATGCGGATGCCCTTGCCGGCCAGGAAATCGTGGATGCGGTTGATATCGCCCGCGAGCAGGTCGGCGCCGCTCTTGCCCTGGCAGCGCGGGCAGAGGCCAAGGGTATAGACCTCATCGTGGCCGGTGTGGACGATGCCCGGCTGAAAGACTTCGATGACCTCCTCCAGCACGTCAAAGTAGAGGGCATAGGAAACGGGGTTGGAGGGGCAATAGGTATCGGGGAAGGCCTCCTCCGGGCGCTCGGCGATCTCGGGGTGGGCGCAGCAGAGATAGTAGGCATGGCTGAGCGATTGTACCTCGGGGATGACCTCGATGTGCAGCGAGCGGGCGTACTCCAGCAGGGCGCGTACCTCATCCTTTTCGAGGAACGAACCGCCGGCCAGCTCGGTATGGGTGGAGTCTTTGGGCCAGGGGAAGGCGCTCTGCAGGCCACGGGGCCCGCCGGGGTAGGCCATGGCCTGGGAAACAAAGGTTTCCCAGGCGCGGTTGATCTCGGGGTGGCGGTCGTAGCGCATGCCGCCACCGACCTCCAGGAAGACCTGGTTGTAGCGCAGGGTGGCGAGGAACTCGAAAAAGCGCCGGCAGAAAGGAATCTGCGCGCGCGAGGGCATGTAGATGTGCACACCACGCATGGGCTTGTAGGGCCAGTCATGCATCTCTACCGCGGGCACGCACAGCGAGGCGCCCTCACGCTGCACCAGTTGCCGCAGGCGCTGCAGGCCGTAGAAAACGCCGGCGGCATCGTGGCCCGCGACCAGGCAATGGTCTGGGGCGATATCCAGAAGGTAGCCCTCCGCCGTGGCCTCACGCCCGTCCACGCGGATGCCGCGCTCCTGCAGCAGGCGCCGGATTGCCTCATCACTCAGCAGGCCAACGAGGATGCCGGCGCCGCCCTGCTCTGCCGGTACGATGTTCAACGTCAGGCCATAATCCTGCTCAAGCCAGCGCTGCAGGTGCGCCGCCTCGGCGCGGGCGCCCTCCGTCGCCAGGATGGGCGTGGCGGATGAGAGCGGAAATGCCTGGCCGGTCTCTTTGTACCACTGCGGTCTCGGATAGACGATAGGATTGTTCATGCTTACCTCTCTGCTCGCTGCCTGTGGGCCGCCCTGGCCCGCTGCCGGGCGGCATGTTCCGCCTCTGGCCGGCGCCAATCCCCCCAAACGGTCCACGCCGGGTATGGCCGTGGCGTGTAGCCCGGCCAACGGAGCGCCGCCTGCCAGGCGGCCATGTGGCCGGCAAGCTGACAACGCTCCGAGGGGCTCAATGCATTTCGGCCTCGCAGGAGCCGAGGCCGAAGCGGTAATAGTTGAACTGCACGTTAGGGTGATCGGCCAACAGCGACATGGGCACGGCGCTGTCGGGCACCCTCTTGGAGATCATCAGGGCCGTGAGGCGCATGCCAAAGGGGTTATCGTGATTTCCCGCCTGCCAGATGGAGACCTTGCCCGCCTGCCAGGTCTCCACCGGGCCCACGGTCAGCGCCTGGGTGGGCACATTCTGCACCACGCCGCCGCCCGATGTGCGCGCGTTCTGGATGATGGTCATCGGGTGCAGGTCCACGATGCGCGTGGTAAGCCGGCGGTACTCGGCCGGGGAGGGCGGGCTGTCCTTGTACGGTCCCTGCCGGCGGGGCGGGTCGTTAAAGGCCCAGTGCTTGACCTCACCCTGGCCGCCCTGCATGGTAACGCAACGGATGCGCTGCCAGCTCTCGCGGTAGGCCGTGAGGTCGGCCTGAGGGAAGTGCAGGTTTTCGGCGGGCATGCGCAGCTCGGGGCGGATGCGGTTAAAGCACAGCTCCATATCAGCGCGGCGGAAGGAGAGGGGGTTATCCATTGGCACCTCTTTGCCGTCGATAACCCACTCGTCCATGCCCCAGAAATGGGCATAGCGCAGGTCCAGCTCCAGCTCGTTGACCAGGCGTGCGACCAGGGGCAGTTGCTCGGTAGGGCCGATGGGGCCGCAGATGCCCGCAGGCTCGCTCTCGGTCGCCTGGCGCCAGGCGGTGATGTACTCCAGGGCCTCGGCCAGGTAGAAATCCTCCAGGGTGTCGTAGAACCTGACGGTGAACCCTGGCCGCGAGAGTTGCAGCAGGTCATCGGCGGTGAGGCGCGCGGCATCATCGAGGATGGCGCGGTCCAGGGTGGTATAGTCCCACCAGTCGGGTGCGACCTTGCTGATTGGGCGCATAGCTCGTTGCTCCATTCCATGGGGGGATTCGTGATACGTAATAAGTAAACCGTAATAAGTCAGGTTGCCATTGCGGCATGCTCGGTGCTTCACGCGAGCCTCGCTGAGCCTAACGCGGTGAAAAGCAGTATATGTTCCGGAATAGCGACCTTACTTATCACTTATTACGATTCATGGTAACTCTACGCATCACGGGTCTCCCCAATATCACTGATCAACCGATGATACGGCTCATAGTCCAGCGGCGGGCGCGGGTCAAAGGCCAGATACAACTCCAGGGCATGCTCGCTGCGCACACGGTTGCGTTGCCGGGCGGCCAGCACGCCGGAGATGACCTGGCTCTGCGAGGCGAACAGGGCGATGGCCTGCCCGATCTGCTCTTCGACGGCCCGGGGCGCCAGAATGGCCCGGTTGGCCCGCAGGTCCAGGGGCGCGCCGGCCGTGAGGGCGTCCTCCGGAGAGAAATCGCCCCAGACGGCGTATTGCAGAAAGGAGCGGATCGGATCGGCCAGGCCCAGTTTGGCCAGGATGGCATCGCCGACCTGCGGGCCGTCATAGGCGCCCACGCGAAAGGTGGCCTCGTGGTCGATATGCTCGCGGTAGCCGTTGGGCACGAGCAGGCGCGTGGGGCGGAGCCGGCGGAGCACGGGCAGCGTACGCCCGGTTGTACCCTCCTGCCCGCCCGGCAGTTTCCAGCCCAGCCAGGGCCAGACGCTAAAGTCGGGATAATCGAAGCGGTGGATACGGCCCTCAGCAATGCCGAGGGCCGCATAGGCCGCCAAGGTCTCCTGCCGCCGGCGCGCGACGATGGCCGCCTCATCCTCAGGCCGCGAGTAGCCTGCCCAGCCGTCGCAAAAGATGGCGACGTGCACGGCGGCGCCATTCGCCAGCGCCGCCAGGAGCGCATAGCCCGCGCCCAGCACCCCATCGTCATCGTGCGGGCAGAGCACGAGCACACGCTCATCCTCCCCCTGCCAGCCAGGGAAGAGCAGGTCGATCTGGTCGCTGCGCACGCGCCGGCGCAGGTCGATGTAGGCAAAAGGTTCTGCTTGGTGGGTCATCTGCAGCACCGCCGGGCCGCCCGTTGCAACTCTTCGATCATGGTATCGAGCTCCTCCTTGGTTGGGTGAGGGTCTATCGGCAGGGTGAACTCTCGTATGGGCGCAATCCTCGATTACCGGGATCAGATCAGTATTATACGTCCACGGGGCGATATCGGCATAGAGGGCAGCGCCCTCTTGCGGACAGGGCCGATGTCCCAACGGCCAGTGGCGATCAATACCTCTCTTTTGCACACAACCACGGGTTTGTCGTGGCTTACCAGCTGAACCGGGGCACGTCTATCCAGCGGCCGCTGATGGCCCCTTCATGCGCGCAGATGCCCGGCACGGTGAAATCCATGGCCCGCACCACATCTTTGCGCCCAACCACCGGGTACACGCGCCCCGGCGCGTCTCTACAGGCGCGGCGGGCTGCACGAGTCGCGTACGACCAGCGCCGGCTCAATCACGCGGTGGATCGGCGGCTCGGGCGCGGCCTTGCCGCGGATCATGGCCAAGAGCAGATCCACGGCCTGGCGGCCGATCTCGGCTATCGGTTGGCGGATCGTGGTCAGGGCTGGCTGCAGATAGGGGGCGATTTTGGTATCGTCAAAGCCGACGATGGAGAGATCGCCTGGCACCCGGCGCCCCCGATCCGCCGCCACTTTGAGGGCGCCGATGGCCATGGTATCGTCGGCGGCAAAGATGGCGGTGGGCGGCTCGGGCAGCGCCAGCAGGCGCGCCGTGGCCTCATAGCCCCCCCTGTAGCTGTTCTCGGCCAGTTGCTCATACTCCGGCGCCGGCTGCCCAAAGTGTTCCCGCATAAAGCTGCCATAAGCTTCCTGGCGCTCCAGCAGGTCGCCCACGCGGCCCGAGCCGACAAAGGCGATGCGCCTGTGCCCCAACCCGGCCAGGTACTCCAGGGCCAGCTGCGCCCCCATGCGGTTATCGACCCCGACTGAAGGGCTGTCGCCCACCAGGTCTTCCCCCGAGCCACGGCAGAGGAAGACGAGCATGTTCTCGCCGACCATCCGGGCCAGGAAGGAGTGATCCTCGGGCGACTCTTGCAGGTCGCCGAGCAGGAAGAGGCCATCGCAAAAGCGAAGGTCGAGCATCTCACTGAGGGCGAGGGCCTCCTGTGGATCACTCTTGGCGTAGCCCAACACCAGGTCGTAGCCGTTTTCCTTGGCCACATTGCTGATCACTTCGATGAGCTGTGCGAAAAAGGGATCGTCGATCTCGCGCACGATGAGCCCCAGCAGGTTGGTACCCTTGCCGCGCAGGGCGCGCGCACTCGGGTGCGGGCGATAGGCCAATTCCCGGGCCGCCTGCAATACCCGTTCGCGGGTCTCCTCGCTGATGGCGATCGTCGTCTCGGAACCGCTGAGCACGCGCGATACGGTGCTCTCCGAGACGCCTGCCAGGATAGCAACATCGTGGATCGTCACCGGCCTGTTTGTGGTCACAACCTGCTCCTCAATCGAAAACCGTTCGAAGATCGGATAACACGCGTCACCGGCGCGTCTCTACAGTGGGCACCCAGGTATAGAAAGGAGGATCACCGCGGCGGTGGTGGGCTCAGAAGCCGACCATTGACACCAGAAATCCTCAGGATAAGGAGGAAAGATCGCATCATGCAGACGGACCAGGCTGTTGGCTTATACGGGCAGAATGTAGTATTGTCAATAGGTGAAAAGTCTGCCCGGCAAGGCTCAGCGTGGCACGGGTCCACCAAAGGCTCACCATAGCGGTCTTGGTGGGCCGCAGCCTGGCCCTTGCACAACAGGCATGCAAAGCCCGTGCGGGGCCCAATTAGCGGTCGCGGCTGGGGTCGTATTCCTTGAACTGGCGCACGAGGCGAGCGCACTCATCGGCGATGGCCTCGGTCAGGCGGGCGCCCTTTTCGGGGGTGGCGAGCTGCGGCTTGCCGACATAGCCCTTGGGCACCTCGCGGATCCAGTCGATGACATACCAGGCGCCCTGGAGCGTCTTGCGGTCGTGGGGGCCTTCGCCCTCCGGCAGGGGCTCCAGGCGCTCGAGGTGCACCAGGTCGGGCCGGAAGCGCAGCACGAAGGAGGTCTCGTATTCACAGCCGTGCTCCTGCCGGGAGCGGGGCGTCTCCAGCACCTCCTGCGGCGCAAAGGCGTGGAAATAGGTCTCGATCACGGCAAAGCCGGCCTGCTCGCCCAGCCGGCGGTGGAGGAACGAGTGCTGCACAAAGCGCGTGACCTCCTCGGAGCCGCCATGGGCGATGTCGACGCTCATGACCATGCCGATCGCTCCCGGCCGTCCGCTCTCGCGAAACCGGCGCACCGCCATCCCGTGGCCTACAAGCGCGTTGTGGAGCGACTGGTAGCAGAGCTTCCAGTCCTTCTTACCCGGGGCGATATTGCCGGTGCCGAGCCCCTGGTAGAGGAAGCAGTTCGGCTCGTTCAAGGTTGCCCAGAGGTGGACCCGGTCGCCGAGGGCAGCGAACAGAACCGACGCGTAATCGGCGTACCATTCGATCATGTCGCGGTTGGCCCATCCGCCGCGGTCCTCCAATGCCTGCGGATGCTCGCCGTGAACGATGGTGACCAGGGGCGTGATGCCGCGCTCCAGCAGGCCGTCGATGAGGCGCGAGTAAAAGTCGAGGCCCGGCTGGTTGGCGCGGCCAATGCCCTGGGGCAGGATGCGCGACCAGCAGGTCATTCTCCAGGTTGCCTGAGTCCGCAACTCTCCAGCAGCTGATTAAGGTAGTCGATACTCCTGTGGAATTGTGCAAGCTCGACTTCTCTGCCGGTTTGCCCTTCCGGCACCGGGTACCAGCCCAGCTCGACGATCAGGTGCAGCCCCTCTGCATGCGGGCTCTTCTCGACCAGCGTCTTGATGGCTCGGGGGAAATCGATGTTGCCGTCGCCCACGGCGCAGCCGACCGGCAACATGGGGAACAGAGGCCCGCTGCCAAAGAAGCCCGACTCTCGCACGTCGACGACCCGCATGTCTTTCATGTGTGTAGTGATCGTATAGGGGGCCAGGGCCTGTACGTCATCGTTGGGATCGCAGAAGACCGTGTATCCGTTGGCGGTGTCCAGCGCACAGCCCAAGCTCGTGGATCCTACTGCGGCGAACGCCTCGGCCAGCTCCCGCCCGGTAAAGTCGCAGTGGTTCTCGATGGCCAGCAGCACGCCGTGATCCTCCACA
>Ga0078972_1012684_pt1 | contig 14335 bp, 10 predicted proteins | sample YelNatPaOPGAMG01_FD_67568 | JGI IMG/M metagenome (GOLD analysis project Ga0078972, IMG submission 67568) | Hot spring thermophilic microbial communities from Obsidian Pool, Yellowstone National Park, USA - OP-RAMG-01 (SPADES assembly) (version 2) | ecosystem: Environmental > Aquatic > Thermal... | reverse complement strand
TTTGATTTACAGTTATTAAAGGTTCCTGACCAGGTTATAGAAAAGGAATTGGCGAAATACATAAAATTTCCAGAAGTAGCCTACTTAGAGATTGAGACAGAAATAAAAGGCAAAGAAGTGACCTTGAAGATTACAGATTTTCAGCTTCCACCAACTCCAGAGCTGGCCGAGATAGCCAGCAAAGTGAAAGACTCCAGGGAACTTATTGATTACTGGGCTATTGATTGGGATTATAAGGGTGATACATTCCATAATCAATGGCAGAGTTTTAGAACTAAGAAAAATCCTAAAGTAGATTATGAAGCTGAACATACATATGATGATCCTGGTGAGTATCAGATAATGGTCAAGGTAGTCGATGTATTTGGAAATGATACGAATAAAGTTTTAAGAGTGAGGGTAAAATGATTAATGGTAAAGGTTATGATGGGGCCAATTGGGTAAGGGTTGATTTGCATCTTCACTCTCCAGGGGTAGATAGCTTTGAAATTCAATCAGGTATCGATATCAATTCTGAAAAAAATAAGAAAATGATAATAGAAAGATATGTTGAGAAGCTCAAAAAGGAAAATATTAGAGTCGCATCTATTACTGATTACAACCAAATTCATGAGGAATGGTTTATTCCTATAAAAGAGGCAGCAAAAGAACATGGGATAATTATCTTTCCAGGTGTAGAACTATCAGTCTCGTTAACTGGTGGCAAATATGGTCTTCATTTTATAGTTGTTTTTGGGGATGAAATTAATATTGACGGGTTAAATACATTTTTACATAGCCTCGATAAAGATCCACAAAAAAGGCTTATTAATGGTAGATCACATCGGGATATTAATTCAGACTATGAACTTGATGTATTAATAAAAAGAATAAGAGAGAAGTTTAATTGTCTAATAATTTTTGCACATCCTGAGGAAGATAAAGGCCTTTTTAAATCATTTACCCCAGGGCAAGCAGCAATATATATCTCACTTATTAAACCTGATTCAATAGAGTTTTTTTCAGATGGTTGGAAAAATAAATTAATCAGCACAGGCAAGATAAATGCCGAATTTTTAAACAAAATGGCCATAATTGAAAATTCAGACCCTAAGTCTATTGAAGAAATTGGAACAAAAGAGAGAAACGGGAAAAAAAGAGCTACTTATATAAAATTGAGTGATTTTTCGCTTGAAGCATTAAGACTTGCTTTGCATGATCCTGAGGTAAGGATAAGGTTATATGAGTTACCTGAAATGTTCCATAGCAGGATTACAAAGATTGATGTCAATGGGACTACTTTTTTAAAAGAAATCAGTCTGAACATTAATCCTGAGCTCAATACCTTTATCGGCGGCAGAGGTGTTGGAAAATCGGCGATTTTAGAATCAATCAGGTATTGCCTTGACCTTCCGGTTTATGCTGAAAAGGACCAGAAGATTGATTTTGTTTCAGCAGTGGTAGGAAGTGGCGGTGAGATTTCAGTAGAACTTGATAAATATTATGGGAAAAAGAAAACGTCATATAGAATTAAGAGGATAATAGGTAAGGAACCAGAAGTCTATGACGAGAAAGGCCAGAAGATATCCCTTTATCCATCTGAAATATTTGAAAAAGAAAAAGCCCCGATAATAATTGGGCAGAAAGAACTCTATGTTATCTCTCAGGATGAAAGATTTTTGTTACAGCTTATAGACCAGCTAATAGGTGACAAGGTAAGATTAATACAAAAAGAATTTGAAGATTTAAATGTTAGTTTAAGAGAAAACGGTAAAAAAATTATGGATCTGGAAAATAAATTAGTAAAAAAGGACGAATATGAACAGGAGCTGAAGACTACAGACTCTAAAATTAAGGAATATGAAAATCTCGGGGTTGCTAAAAAACTGGAGAGTTATACCAAGATTTTGGAGGATGACGAAAAAATAAATTATGCAGATGAAAAACTAAAAAATTTAATTCAGCAAATTGAAAATGTCTTAAATCAATCAAAAGAAGAGCTAAAAGAAATAATATCGTCATTAAGGAGGGGAAAAAGTGAGAAAAAACATTTGCTTGAAAATTTAGCAGCAGAATTTGAGGGCCTGAGGAATAAATTAGAAGAAATTCAACTCATTCCAGAATTGACCCGAATTTACGAGACAAAAATTAAGAAAATTATATATTATTGGAATTTAGAAAAGGAAAAATCTGAAAAGGAAATTGAAGAGATAAAAAAGAAATTAGGTGAACAGAAGCTTCAACCGGAAAAACTTGAGGAACTTACGAGAAGAAAAGCTAAATTAGAATCTTTAATAAAAGAATTTGAGAAACATGAAAACGAACTTAAAGATAAGAAGGAGGAGAGAGAGCAAATTAAGGCTAAGGTTAAAGCGCTTAGGCATCAATTATTTAAAACAAGGGATGAGGAAATCCAGAAGATCAATAAGAAACTTGAAGGTAAAGTTAAGATAAAGATCATTTATGAAGGAGAAAAAAAAGAATTCAAAAAATACATCTCTAACTTGTTTCAAGGTTCTGGTATACATAAAAATGCAATTGATTCTATATTAGAAGGGAAAAATCAAGCTATAGATGGAATTTTAATCAGCGACATTATATCTTCAGGGAAGGAACAGCTTATTAAGAAGTACAATCTCAGCGATAAAATGGCGGAGAAAGTAATTGAATATTTTAAAGATAAGAATAAACTATTTGAACTGGAAACGTTATTTCCTGAAGATTTGATAGAAATTGAATTAAACGTTGATGGGAAATTTATGCCACTAATCAAGCTTTCCCCTGGGCAAAGAGCAACTGCTTTATTGCTTTTAATATTCACGATGGAAGATAGAATACTGATTCTCGACCAACCTGAAGAAGACCTTGATAACCGTTTCATTTATGAAGATGTAGTTAATATCTTAAGAAAACTCAAAGGAAAAAGACAAATTATAACAGCCACGCACAATGCAAATATTCCAGTTATTGGCGATGCAGAATTAATTGTTGTGTTAGAAAAAAGTGAAGACAGATGTATGATATCAGATAAAGGTTCAATTGATAAAGCAAGTATAAAAGAGAGCGTAAAAAGGATTATGGAGGGTGGTGAAGAAGCTTTTAGAAAAAGAGCAGAAAAATATGGAGGGGGAGCATGAATGAATTTGAGCTTAAAGAAAGGATTATAAAAGGTGAGGATTTGCATACAGAATTTAAAGAATTTCTTATTGATAATGAAAATATTGCTAAATCCATTGTGTGCTTTGCTAATACTGATGGAGGACAGATTATAGTTGGAGTTAATAAGAATGGTGATATTGTTGGAGTAAAAGATCTTGACATATTAATAAGAAGAATTGATGACATTGCTCATAATAGATGTGAGCCACCCATTACTGTCATTCCAGAGACGCTTTCTATTGATAATAAAACTGTTCTTGTTATAAATATCCCAAAAGGGGATCAACGACCATATCGAACTTCAAGTGGCCTTTATTATATTAGAAGTGCTAACCATTGCCGTCAAGCGTCAAGGGAAGAGCTTTTAAGATTGTTTCAAGCTACCGAAAGTATTTATTATGATGAAATTGAGATTTCAAATAGCTCTTTAAAAGATATTGATATGGATTATGCAAAAAGATTCTTGGAGAGGTACTTTAATTTGGATGTGGAAAATGAAAATTTGATTCGCTATTTAGTTAATATTAAAGCACTTTCCAAAAAAGAACGTCCCACGCTTGCTGGCCTTATTTTTTTTGGAGAAAACCCACAGTATTTCGTTCCTCATTCAAGAATTACGGCTGCTTACATAGAAGGTGATGATTTATCAATTTCTCCCTCTGATAAAAAGAATTTTGAAGGTAAAGTTCCAGAAGTTCTTGAAGGCTGTATGAGATTTCTTAAGATATATATTAAAGAAAAGCATATCATAAGGGCGCTTGAACCCGAAAAATACCCTGAGATAGAAGATTTCGTGCTGAGGGAAGCACTTGTTAATTCAATTGCCCATAGGGATTATACGATAAGCGCCCCCATTCGCATATTAATATTCCCTAACAAGGTAGAATTTCACACGCCAGGTAAGTTACCTAATTCAGTTACGATTGAAAGCATGAAAATTGGCGGTGCGCATGTATTGAGAAACCCGACTATATATAATTTACTTGAAAAAATGGGATTGGTAACGGATGTAGGTAGCGGAATTAGGAGGATAATTGAGTCTGTTAAAAGAACCGTTGGAAGAGAGGTATTGCTTGAAGTTTTGGATAATGAATTTGTTTTAGCCATTCCAAGAAAAGAAGAGTGAGAGTTATGAAACCGATTGAAATTTTACATCCTGACCAACGTCAGCCAAGCAAGGCCTATTTGGTGAACGCCATACGCCAGGCGGTTTTTACCTGGAGAAATCAAGGATATCCCGGAGTCACTCAAACTACCAGACGGCTCTTACAATACTGGTTTAATGAAGACCATATCGTGGATAAAGAGCCATTTGAATTCTGGTTCTGCCAGAGAGAAGCGATTGAAACCTTGATATATGTCTATGAGGTAATGAAGAAGCGAAATTTCATAGATATGGCCAGAGACTTCGGCTCGGGTCCTATTCAAGGCTATGACCCTTCTTATGATCAATATCCCCTTTATGCTTTTAAAATGGCTACGGGATCGGGCAAAACTTTTGTGATGGCTTTAAGCGTCGTCTGGCAATATTTCAATCATAGATGGGAAAGCCAGGCTGATTATACCTCTAAATATTTACTTATCGCCGGTGAAAAAAATGTTATTTATGACCGACTGACAAGAGATTTCAAAGAGGGAAAGATATTCCGGGAATTGCCTCTTATACCACCAGAATGGGAACAGGAATTTGACCTTAAAGTTATTCTTAAGGAAGACCCAATTCATATTATTCCTGATGCAGTTCTGTTTTTGACCAACATTCAGCAACTTGAAGAAAGAAAAAACAGAAGGCAAGAGGTAGAAAGATATGTGGATGAGATAATGGAGCTGCCAGAAGTATACAATGTTTCGGACATATACCAGGAAAACAGGATAAAAGAGGTCCTAACCGCTTGCCCCAATATAATGATCATGAAAGATGAGGCCCATCATATCTACAGCTTTGAAAAGGCCTGGAAGAGAATTCTGCTTGAGCTCAACAGAGATCTTGTTTCTCAATATGGGCGTGGTATTAATATGGAGCTTGATTTTTCAGCCACACCAAGGAACGAAAACGGCGCGCTTTTCCCCTGGATTATCGTGGATTTTTCACTAAAAGAAGCCATTGAAATGAACATAGTTAAACGGCCCTTGAAGGGTGTGGTTAAGGAAGCCAGGGAAATATCCTCAAGAAAGGTGGTTGAAAGATATAGAGCCTGGATTGATGCTGGCGTAAGAAGATGGCGCGAATATAAAAAGAAATTAAAGCCATTGGGGAAAAAGCCAGTATTGTTTTTTCAATGTCCAGAGAATGAGGAAGCAGATGAAATATTTGCTTACGTAAATTCAGCCATTCCTGATCTTAAAGGAAAAGTATTGCTGATACACACTGATAGCACGGGTGAGGTAAAAAAGGCCGACTTACCTAAAGCCAGAGAGTTTGCCAAGACCATTGACGACCCGGACCCCGAGAAGAATCCATATGAAGCTATTGTCAGTACCCTTATGTTGAATGAAGGCTGGGATGTCAGAAATGTTAACGTAATTGTAGGGCTTCGATCTTATAGCTCAAAGAGGAAGGTTTTGCCAGAACAGGTCATTGGCCGGGGCTTAAGAAAAATGTTCCCTGAAGAAGAGGCGAACATAGAAAAATCTATAAACGTCCTGGAAGTGATAGGACCCCCAGGTCTTATGGATATTCTTGAAGAATTAGAGAATCAGGAAGGAATTAAGATTGCAGATTTTGATACCGGTAGTGCAATCAATTTAACTACCATTTTTGTGGATGAACATAAACTTGATATGGACATAGAAATCCCAATTCTTTCTCCAAGAATTTTTATAAGGGAGTTTCAGCTGGAAGAAGTGGACATCAAAAAATTGCCAGCCCTTAATATCCATTTAGAAAACAAAGTGCTGGAGATGGAATATGAAGCCAGAGATATGATAAAAGATGTGGTTGTTGTCAGAAGAAAATGGGATTTGCCGGTGCCTCAGGATTCCAAAAGTGTCATTGCTTATTATACTGATCAAATTTTAAAAAGCCTGAAAATCGGAGGGGCTTTTGCCAGCTTTTATCCGTTAGTGAAAAAATATGTTCAGGAAAAATTATTTGATCAGGAAGTTGAGCTTGATGACCCTCGTGTTCTTTTTATGCTTAGCCTGCCTGATGTCCAGGCACGGTTAATAAATTTGTTTACCGGGGCCTTTAAAGATAGAGCCTTTATTGAAAGGGAGCCGGAAAAATGGGATTTTATAAAGCTTTCCGACACCAGGCCATTTATCTGGTCTAAGTTGGTATACCCTGCAAATAAATGCATTTTTAATTATGTCCCATGCGATAGTAATCTGGAGGTGGATTTTGCCAGCTTTCTTGATAGAGCTAATGATGTGGTAGCTTTTACCAAAATTGTTCCTAAAATCGGGTTTTTTGTGGAATACAGGGATTCAGAAGGGAATTTGAGGTTTTATTATCCGGACTTCGTAGTTAAGTTAAGTAACGGCGATTATTGGGTTATGGAAACTAAGGGGTTAGAAGATGTAGATGTAAAATATAAAGACAAAAGGGCTATGATTTGGTGCGAGGATGCTACCAAATTGACCAAGGATAACTGGTCCTTTGTGCGCATAAATCAGGACGTTTTTAATAAATATAGATTCCGAAGCGTGAAAGAATTGTTAAAGACATTTAAAAATTGATCGATACATTCAGACGGGGGAATTTAAGATGGGCATAAGAAAAAGTATATTTGATGGCTATCATGAACATAACATTTATAAACGCCTAAGATCTAAATGGGCTGAACATTTTAATATATATCCCCAACTGCCTTTTACAAAAATATTCGATATAGAAAGCCTCAATGTTAATGAAAAAGAGATGGAATTTCTTAAAAAGACGAATATTGATATCACTATATGTGATAAAGAAGATAGACCAATAATGTGCATAGAATTTGACGGGCTGAGTAATGGGTATAATAAAGGAAGTGAATATATTCAAATAAAAAAGGATCCTTTAAGAAAGAAAAAGTTACAGTTGAAACTTAGAGTTGCATCAAAAAATGAGTTCCCCTTTTTTATCATTTCTTATGATGAGGAGAAAAATATTTCTGAACATATCTATCTTACGATTATTGACAGTATTATCGGACAGACAATAGCAAAAATGAATTTTCTTGAAGCGGCAAATAAACTTATAAATCAAGAGATAAATATTATGGATTCTATGAATGAGCGTGACCGCAGTGAATATCTTCATGACATTATAAAATCTATTGAGATTGGTATGGAGTTAGAGTGGGACCCTATTGCAAGGATGGCTGCTGAATTACAAGCTGTTTTATTCCAAAGAAATATTGTGCTTAAGATGAGCTATAAGCCCTTATCAAAGCCAGAATTGCCGGACGTTGATCTATTTGATGATGAAGGCTTGGAAAAAATAAAAAAAGCTATGGCAGATATTGAATGGCATGGTTATGAGGTAACTTGCGAAACTTTAAAAGGAAAGGTAATTGAAACTGCTTGGGTGAGAAATTTCGAAAATGAATGGGCCTCGCCAATGATAATTGTGAAAAATATTGCCGAATTATTAGCCCTATATGAAGCAGCAAGAATAAATGGTGTGATTGTTTAATGCAATCATGACCCATTTAAGAAGTAAGATATAAAAATTTTAATAGGATGAAACTCCTAACGCTATGTTAATAGGTTACTCGTTCCAGGGGGCGGGTGAGGCAGGTGGGACCGCCTGAGCCTTTTAAGGCAATTTCCTCGCCCGGCAGCTCATAGACAAAGCATCCAGCCTGACGCAGGCGCGCATCTTGAGCGATACGTGAGATCTCGATTGGCAGACGTGGTCTGTCATCCTGCCGTGTGCATTCTCATGAGAGATCTCCCGGATCCCACACGAGAGAACGCCATCCTACCATTGCGATATTCATATCAGGCTAAGAGTGATTATATAGTTAGTTCAAAACGACGAAAACAAACCAGTGTTTTCTATATGATAAGTCGCCGCATCTTCGTTTGGCGGGAATTGAAATCTCTCATATCGACGAGTCACTGGTCATTTGCACTCCCGCCGCCCGATTCTGGTGTGTGCATTGGATTTCTATCAGCATCAATCCTTAAATCTCACGACCATGAATCTCCGGCTCCTCTGGCACAAGGACCTTCGGACCCTCGGTAAATCGATCATGGCCGCTCATATGAGCCTGCATGAGGCTTTATTCACGTAACCAACTTGGATGAGAAACCTGCAATCTTGGCCCAGTAGACAATCCAGCATATTAACGCTGCTGGCCTTGTGACAATGCCGACATAGGGAATCACACTGAGCACGTAAAGAATACACATAGCCAAACCTAAGCGCAGTCCTGGATTCTGTTTCACGTTGATATCACGTCTCCGGAATTCGTTGTACAATGACCTTGAGAGATGTACAACAAGCACAAAATTCCAAAAAAAATTGAAAATCGGGATAAGCGCTAACCAGACGAGCTGAGGGGAGAGCGTACGAGCTTCAGCCGAGCACCGGTTCAATGCCTTTTGCAAACTCCGCAAATAGAGGATCTTAGAAAGAAGGAAAACACCAATTAGTAGTAATAGCAAGAGTTCCGAAGCGCCAATTGATCCGCGCATGGCTAGTATTATTCCTCCTTTCTCGCGATGTAGGAACCCTAACTCTTATCATAGAACACGAGTGAAAAGTGCCTGTGGTGGATACTAGCTGACATAAGAACGGGCCTTAAGATTAAAGCTCAAATTTGGCATGCCCAGACTTGCCTCTTGAATAGACACCCTTTTTAACAGCAGATAATGTAGCGTTCATACCTTTGCAAATCAAGCAAATCATTCTTTCAGGTTAGGACATAGTATCCAGGGAAAAAAGCAAAGGGATATGTATGGAAGGGTCGTAGCGGACGGCCAGCACATTGCAGCCCTGAGTGGGGAACTTTTCTCCCGGGATTCCGAGGCTTGGGCCGATTATTTTTCATAATCTTCACCTTGACCAGGAAGATGTCCGGCTGGTTTTTGGCCTGTTTCGGCCGTATCTGTGGCTGGTGAGGAGTTTTCACCCACCAGGTGCGATTTTTGATTGTCCTTGACATCCTTTTTATCGGGATTTATATTTCATTGTGATGGTTGAAGGGGAAAATGAGGACTAAGGGGACACCCAGATAGCGCACCTGAAAAGCAAATTCATATCCTTGACTTTATTAACATGAGAGAAAGCTTAATAAAACTCCTCGGAGAATTTTGGTGGGTGCTTTTGCTCGTTTTTGGCGTTGGTTATTTCTTTGCGGATATACCGATTTTTAAATACGTAGTCTACGTGATTGCAGTTGCTATTGCATTAATAATTTTTCTCCCATTTATTATCCAATTATTTTCTCCATCTTTTGTGTTGGGTTCGTCTCTAATAGAACATTTAAGAGAAACTGAAGATATGCCTTTTGGCAAAAAATATATTTTTGTACCCATGGCTTTGGTTTCTGCCATGTCTTTTTTAACTGCTCAAATAATACTTTCTACTTGGGTTTTCATATTGAGCTTTGTAGTTTGGGCTTCTGTGATAGGATTTTTCTGGACATTTCTTTTAACTTTACTTTTCGGATTAGCACCTGTAGCTATTATAACTGCTCCATTTCTAGTTTGGTACAAGGAAGGATTTGACATATTTCTTGGAACCGTAATTTTCTTTTTAATGACTCTATTTTGGTTTGGATTTTCGAAATTAGCTTTTTATGAGGATTATTTATCGACTCCCGAAGATTTTCTTGGCTATTCGCCGCAAATATTTTTACTCGGTGCGCTATCATTTCAAATCATTGCGCTACCTTTCTACAAGTTCAAGCTATTTGTTGTTGGGGATATAATCTCAGATTTAGGTGGCGGTACATTCATGCTTTTAGCTTTAATTTCTGCGTTCAAATGGAGGTCATTAAAGAAAAAACTTTCCAAAGAAGAGAAAGAAAAATTATATAGACCTTCAGTTTGGGCTTATATTCTTGGATTTTTCTTTACGAATATTCTCTATGCGGCATTTCGGGAAATGGAAGCACCGACAGCGGTTATTTTTTGGCTTAATGCCTTCTTTTTAGTAGCCTTAATGGGAAGATTTTTTGGACTTTTCTGCCATAAGCCTAAAGTCTAACGGGTTGGGTATGAAAGCGAATAAGAATAAGAACATTGCGATTGTTATTTCTGTTATTCTTCTCTTTTTGGCTATGATTGAGGGTTGGCCTTATGGATTTTTTACCTTACTTCGTTTGGTCGTTTTTGGAACTACAGTTTATCTATCTTGGTTAGCGTATAAAAGCGAAAAGCAAGCTTGGTTTTGGATTTTCGTTTTTATTGCGCTTGTTTTTAATCCTTTAATTCCTTTGCATTTTGGCAGAGATTTATGGATGGTTGTTGATTTAATAGTTGCAGTTATTTTGATTATTTCTATTTTCACCTTCAAATTAACGAAAGATTAAAATAATATGGCAAGGCACAGGTATATAACACATCACAAGAGGTTCGTGATTTACGGCATTCACCCCGATTTTTATTTAGCAAAAACTTCTTTTATGATTGTGCCGTTATATGAAATCCTGATAAAATAGAAAAGGAAGAAATTTATGAATCAAGCAAACCGACCAAAAAAGGCTCTACGGCGTCCAATCAGCGACCAAAATATTAACGCAGACCGTTGCATCGAAGTAGTATTAAACTTGCCCGGTTTTCAAGAAGATAAGGAGCTACTCGATTGGATGCGATATGCGTACGCCTACTATGAAGCAGGCGAGTACAGCAAAGCACTCCAGTATCTTACTTGGTCATTGAACAGAATGCCTGCCCTTGAACCATATATCTTTTACTACATGAGAGTATGCGAGCGCGTTCTCGCAATTCCGCTAACAAAGGAGGAAGTACAATACGAGGGAAAGCTTGCTCGATACCGCGCTCTTCCAAAGTGGCTTAGATGGACGATGCCAGGATTCGAGTTTCGCGTACGGTGTAAATGGTGTGGTCGGTACACCCGATATATCCACCCAGACGTGCCAACATTCGGCATCGTCAGTTCTGCCAATTCATGCATGTCTTGCGGTCGGATGTACCCAATGCCATCTTGGGTGTGGGATAGCCCTGATGGACGTGCTTACAGCTACTATCGCATGTCTTTTGATGATGAAGAATTCTATGAGGAATTTGAGCGAGATTATGATCCAAAACCGTTATGCCAGCGTCGGCGAAAATAGGAGGAAATTTGCCAGCACCTTATATAACACGGACTAAAAGGCCACGCTTTGCTCAGCACAAATTTGGCTTCGCTGAACTATTTTTACACCGAAGCAAAAGAAGCGCAAGACGCGCTGCACTAGATTCTTCTTATTCAGAGAGAAGTGGAGCCCGAAAAGGGAAAGGAGGCCTTACGTTCTGTTGTTTCGCTGCCACCTTAGCCTCTTTCTCCGGTAGTCCCTTGAGCTCCTTCATCCACTTCAATGTGGGAAAGCAGTGTCTTCTTTTGTTTCAATTTTCCTAGACCATTGTCTAAGGCCGTTGACATTTTGCCGACCAGCCCCATGCTCAGCTGGGTCTTCGGCCGACAGGTCAGGTCGAGATTGTGATCGCCAATGAACTTGGCCAGTTTCTTGATCTAAAGCTCCTTGTCGCGGCGGGGGGTTGTCATCCTCGGCATCCGGAACGGACTGCCCTTGATCGGGTGCTTTTTTATTAATTCGATAGGTCTTTTGCCAACTACAAGAGGCACTTCGAGAAGGAGTACGGTTTCTTTCGGCCCATCACCTGGGAGGTGGTTGAGAGTTAAGCCTACTGGCGCGATCCCAAGCGCGGGTTGCCGCAATTGCGGTATGCTGAGTTATGGTAGATTGAAAAACTTTCTGTTCCAAAGAGCAGGAAATGGATGCTTTAAGACGGATGAAATTACATTGGAAGAAGATAAGGACAACGAACGGGCTAGAGAGAGTGCTTGTAGGGATAAGGAGTATAAGCCGTTTTAAAAAACGGAAGAGTTGCGGGAGGATAATATATACATTATTTCAGTATAACAACAAACGATGGGAGGAAAAGCCTTTACATGAATTTAAACAAAAAACTTGACACTAACTACATCACTAATTTTCTATCTGAAATTGATTCGCTGCATCAAGGGAAATTTGTTTGCATGTTTAGAGGTCTACGTTTGGGCAAAAGAAGTAAGCCAGAAAGCCTGAGTTAGACGATGACAGCTAATTTCTGTCTTTTTTTTTCATTAAAGGAAATACAATCACACCTGCCACTAAGTACCATATTACAAATTTCTTACTTACAAGATAGTAGATTAATGAACATACAATTGCAGAAGAGGCGGATGAAATAATCGTTTTTTGATGCTCTTTTAGTTTTTTGAAGGCATACCTTTTAAAGAGCGTTGCTATAAGGTAAACAATAATAGTTGCTCCTAATAAGAATCCCACTGCGGAACCGATCGCTTCAGCCATGATGTTTTCCTCCTAGGTAAAAAAGAGACCGGAAGAGGGGTGAGACTTTATGTTTCCTGAGCTTTTAGGCTCACATGAGAGTAAGCTTTATGCTCCCCCAGTCTCACATCAAAATCAATCTTGTTAAATATAAGCATTTCGGTTTTTGCTGAGCTGGACGAATGATCTCTCGAGCATCAATTTTGCCTCATTCCTTCGTGGAAGATTATAAAACTTGATATTCAGAGATGTCAAGTTGAGCTCAAAATAAGTTGGGCCGGGAGACGGTTCTGCGGTCCGAGTTCTTCAAGTGCGAGGTCTTCGTTGTGCTCCTTCGCCAGTAGCTCATCTCCGAGGCCCTAGTTGAGAAGGTCCTGGGCTGGCGGCACTCGGGTTTTTCGGTCCACCTAAGTTTAAAACTCAGACCAGGGAAGAGGCCGAGTGGGTGGAAAAGTACATGATTTGGACGCTCCTCTGCCCTAAAGCCTGTGGGCGATGAAGGTTATCGCCTTCATCACCGACTATGTCATGTTGGACAGGATAATCCGCTACCTAAATGTGACCTTCGTGGGCGAGAGATGTCTCCTGTCTCACGTCGTCTCGCAGCAATTATTCTTATATTCCGAGGCTTGGGCTGATTATTTTTCATAATCTTCACCTTGAACAGGCAGATGTCCGGCTGGTTTTTGGTCTTTTCGGCCCGTATCTGTGGCTAGGGAGCGGTTTTTGCCCACCGGTTGCGATTCATCCTTTTTATCGGGATTTATATTTCTTTACGATGGTTGAAGGGGGAAATGAGGACTAAGGGGTACACATAGATAGCGCACCTGAAAAGCAAATTCCTATATTTCCTTCTTACTAGTGTTAGCGTTCATTGAAAAAAGCACTAGTACTAATTAATAATTTTAAAATAATGAAAAAGAAAAATGAAATAAAGCGTGTAATTAGCCATATCAAGTTTTGTTCGCGATTTGGCCATCGTAAGCTCTCCATTTTTATCTCCTGATTAGCCGCTAAAGCCGGCTCTCGTTCTAAGAGTGGTTCTGGCTTATCAGCCCTGATATAGGCATAATCATTGGCCCAGTCTTCCGTGTATTCGATAATGTAGGAAGTAACCAGGCGAAGATAGGAATCAACCTAGGGAAAAACTCCTACTACCCGATTCTTTCGCCTTAACTCGCTATTCGTTCTTTCCAGCCCATTGGTCGAAGAAATACGGTGCTTCCTATCTCGGCTATTCATGCCCTTGGGTGCCCCGAGCTTTGCCTCTGCCTCTGCCTTCATCAGCTCCGTCAACAGCCACTTTAACATCGATTTTGTCGGATCATCATCCAACAAAAATCTTGTTAGCCATCTCTTCAAAAAATAATCTCTTTGAGCCTTCGTAAATGAAACCCTCCTTTCTTAAAGTTTTCTCTATTAAAAGGAGAGTTTATGATGGCTCATTTATCTAGATTAAATTGTGAAAATTCTTATACACCAGCCGACCCTCCCGGCCAGCAATATACTGGTATTTTCATATTTTACAAAAGTTAAAGCTACTTTAATTTAATGGCTATTTCTTAGCAGGGGGCGGGTGAGGCAGGTAGGGCCGCCCGAGCCCTTGAAGGCAATTTCCTCGCCCGGCAGCTCATAGACAAAGCATCGAGCCTGACGCAGGCGCTTTGCAGTGATAGGATTGCCCTTGAGAATGACCACGCGCCGCGGGCTTATGGCCAGCACGTTGCAGCCCTGGGTGGGGAATTCTT